>OFHJ01000330.1_pt1 | contig 19363 bp, 16 predicted proteins | sample 1522001 | NCBI WGS metagenome assembly OFHJ01 (sample SAMEA2464838, study PRJEB22497) | soil metagenome | biome: Grassland; feature: Farmland; material: Clay | place: Australia | collected 2013-02-01 | depth 1.2 m | reverse complement strand
CATGCACGCCCCAGGCAGACCCCACCGCTCCGAGGGGTTCATTGTCCCAAAACGCCCCGGGGATGTCCAGCCCGGGCGCAATCCCTAAATCACCCAAGGGCTTGAGGGCAGGAAGGACTCACCGTGCGGACAACCCAATAGGTCGCCCATGAAAGGTCGCCCATGAACAAAAGCCGGGGACCCCGCGCGACGGCCCACGGGGACACCCGGCCTCGAGACCGCCTCTGGCGCTTACTTTTTCTTGGCGGTCTTGGCAGTTTTGGCGGTCTTGCGTGCGCCGGCCCGCTTGGCGGCCCGGAAGGAGATGCCGGCGCGCATGGCCTTCTGCTGAACCGCCGCCGGGGTCCGGCCAAGCTTCTTGGCGACCTCGGTGGTCGGAGTACCCGCCTTCGCGAGTGCCTTCAGGGTCTTCAGCTCACTGGCGCTCCAGGACGCGCCGTCGTTCGGAGGACGTTTCGCCATTAAAAATACTCCTAAAAACACCCAACTACAGGGTTCGGACCGGGATCATACACGTATTTTCGCGCCTGTCCAACTTGTAATTGATATGTTGTAGTGAGTACTCCGCGACGGATCATCACGGATGTTGCCGGTCAGGCTTCAGGCCCGGGGCAGTAGCAAGACAGTCCGGCAACGGCCCCGCCCGCGGTGCGGGGCCGGCCGGACAGGTCGTGTCAGTACCGGTATTGATCGGACTTGTAGGGACCGGCGCGGTCCACTCCGATGTAGCGCGCCTGCTCCGCGGTGAGCTCGGTCAGCTCGGCGTTGAACTTGGTCAACTGCAGCCTCGCGACCTTTTCGTCCAGATGCTTGGGCAGGACATACACCCCCACCGGATACTTGCCCGGGTTGGCGTAGAGCTCGATCTGGGCCAGGGTCTGGTTGGCGAAGCTCGAACTCATCACATAGCTCGGATGGCCCGTGGCACAGCCGAGGTTCACCAACCGCCCCTCGGCGAGCAGGATCATCCGCCTGCCCTCGGGAAAGATCACGTGATCGACCTGGGGTTTGATGTTCTCCCAGGTGTAGCGCTTGAGGGACGCGACGTCGATTTCGTTGTCGAAGTGCCCGATATTGCACACGATGGCGTTGTGCTTCATGCGCCGCATGTGCTCGTGGGTGATCACATGGAAGTTCCCCGTGGCGGTCACGAACAGGTCGGCCTTGTCGGCCGCATATTCCAGGGTCACCACGCGGAAGCCTTCCATCGCCGCCTGCAGGGCGCAGATCGGGTCGATCTCGGTCACCCAGACCTGGGCGGCGAGCGCCCGCAGCGCCTGGGCGCAGCCCTTGCCCACGTCCCCGTAGCCGCACACGACGGCGATCTTGCCGGCCACCATCACGTCGGTGGCGCGCTTGATGCCGTCGACCAGGGACTCCCGGCAACCGTACAGGTTGTCGAACTTGCTCTTGGTGACCGAATCGTTGACGTTGATGGCGGGAAAGGCGAGCTGCCCGTCCTTGGCCATCTGGTACAGGCGCTTGACCCCGGTGGTGGTCTCCTCGGTCACGCCTCGGATGTGACCGAGACGCTCGGAGTACCATTTTGGGCTGACCGCGAGGCGTGCGCGGATGGCCGCGAACAGCGCCTCCTCCTCCTCGCTCGCGGGCTTGGCGATGGCGTTCGGGTCGCTCTCGGCCCGCGCCCCCAGATGCATCAGCAGCGTCGCATCCCCGCCGTCGTCGAGGATCATATTGGTGTGCCGCCCGTCCGGCCACTCGAAGATCCGATGGGTGTAGTCCCAGTAATCGGCGAGCGACTCACCCTTCCAGGCGAACACCGGCGTACCGCGCGCAGCGATCGCGGCGGCCGCATGGTCCTGGGTGGAGAAGATGTTGCAGGAGGCCCAGCGCACCTGCGCCCCGAGCGCCTGCAGCGTCTCGATGAGCACCGCTGTCTGGATGGTCATGTGCAGCGAGCCGCTGATGCAAGCCCCGGCGAGCGGCTGTGCGGTCGCGTACTCGTCGCGGATCGCCATCAGTCCCGGCATTTCCGTCTCCGCGATCTGGATCTCCTTGCGGCCCCAGTCCGCGAGCGCGAGATCGGCGACTTTGCAGTCCGCATGGGGCGCGGCTGGCTTCGGTTTGGCGTTCATGGTGTGAATACTCCGATGGGTTCAGTGAGCGCCGTATGGCAATACGCGCGCGCCGTCCGAGCCTGGCAGGCGGCGGGCTCGAACAGCCGGCCGGCCTGTCGCAACGCTCCTCGGAGGACGCGGCTCCACCGCACCGTTGCGGCGAGTGGTCGTGTCTGACTGGGCGCGGCGGGCTCATCCCGCCGCACCCAGCCGTAACTTCAGGCAGCCGGCTGCCGGCCTGCCTCCTCTGTCAGGCCGCCTTCAAGCCCTTCGCGGCGGTCGCCAGAGTCTTGGCCCGATCGGTCCGCTCCCAGGTGAATTCGGGCTCGGAGCGCCCGAAATGCCCGTACGCGGCGGTCTTCTGGTAGATCGGGCGGGCCAGATCCAGCATCTGGCGCAGGCCATAGGGAGTGAGATCGAAGTGCGCACGCACCAGTTGCGTCAACTGCTCGCGCGAGAGGCGGCTGGTGCCGAAGGCCTCCACCATGATGGAGGTCGGCTCGGCCACGCCGATGGCGTAGGAGACCTGCACTTCGCACCGCGAGGCGAGACCCGCGGCCACGATGTTCTTGGCCACATAGCGCGCCGCGTAGGCCGCGGAACGGTCCACCTTCGACGGGTCCTTGCCCGAGAACGCTCCGCCGCCATGCCGGGCGTAGCCGCCGTAGGTATCGACGATGATCTTGCGCCCCGTCAGGCCGCAGTCGCCCACGGGACCGCCGATGACGAATCGCCCGGTGGGGTTGATGTGGAAGCGGGTCTCTTTGCCGATCCATTCCGTCGGCAGCACCGGCTTCAGAATCTCCTCAATCACCGCCTCGCGCAGAGTCTCGGTGGAGACCTCGGGACTGTGCTGGGTGGACAGCACCACGGCCTCGAGCCCGACGGGCTTGTCGTCCTCGTAACGCAGGGTGACCTGACTCTTGGCGTCGGGACGCAGCCAGGAGAGCCGCCCGGACTTTCTCACTTCGGCCTGGCGCTTGACCAGCCGGTGGGCGAGCGCGATCGGCGCCGGCATCAGCTCCTCGGTCTCGTTGCTCGCGTAGCCGAACATCAGGCCCTGGTCGCCCGCGCCCTGCTGCCGCTCCTCCTGGCGATCGACGCCTTGGGCGATATCGGCAGACTGCTTGCCGATGATGTTCAGCACGCCGCAGCTCGCCCCGTCGAAGCCCATGTCGGACGAGTTGTAGCCGATGTCGAGGACGGTCCTGCGCACCAGCGCCTCGACGTCCACCCAGGCGGAAGTGGTGACCTCGCCGGCGACGATGACCACGCCTGTCTTGACCATCGTCTCGCAGGCCACGCGGCCCCGGGGATCCTCGGCGAGAATCGCATCCAGCACCGCGTCCGAGATCTGGTCGGCCACCTTGTCAGGATGGCCCTCGGAGACGGATTCGGAAGTGAAAAGATAGTGATTGGTCATCGGTCGGTTCCCGTAGCTTGAGCGTGAGAGATTTCCTGAGAGTACGCGGCCCCGAATGCGGCCTGGGCGGCGGCCTCGCCGAAACTCTCGGCGAGCCGGCGCGCGATCTGCTCGCGCGTCACACGATGATTCTGCGTGCCGCGCGACTCGATCTTGATGGCGCCCATGACGGCCGCGATCCGGCCGGTGCTTTCCCAGTCGAGGCCGCGCAGCAATCCGTGCAGCAATCCGGCGCGATAGGCATCGCCGCAGCCGGTCGGATCGACCACCGCGGCCACCTTGGCGCAGGGGATCTCGATCCGGCCGTCCCTGGTGTGGATGACCGAGCCCTTGGCGCCGCGGGTGACGATGAGCGCGGCCACGCGCTCGCACACCTGCCGCTCGCTCCAGCCGGTCTTCTGCTGCACGACCTGCCATTCATAGTCGTTCACCGCCACCCACCGCGCCTGCTCGATGAATGCGCGCAGCGCCTCGCCATCGAACATCGGCAGGCCCTGACCGGGATCGAAGATGAAGGGAATGCCGGCGGCGGCGAACTGCTGCGCGTGCTCGACCATGCCCTGGCGCCCGTCGGGCGCCACGATTCCCAGGACGATGTCCTTCGCGTCCGCCACCTTGTTGAGGTGCGCCTGCTGCATCGCCCCCGGATGGAAGGCCCAGATCTGGTTGTCGTCCAGATCCGTGGTGACGAAGCCCTGCGCAGTAAACTCGCCGTCGAGCACCCGAACGTGCTCGACCGGCATGCCGTTGCGCCGCATCCACTCGCCGTAAACGGCGAAGTCATGGCCCACTGTCGCCATGGGACAGCCCACGTCCCCCAGGAGATTGAGATTGTAGGCTATGTTGCCGGCGCAGCCGCCGAACTCACGGCGCATCTGCGGCACGAGAAACGATACGTTCAGGATGTGGATTTTGTCCGGAAGGATGTGGTCCTTGAAACGCCCCTGAAACACCATGATGGTGTCAAAGGCGACGGAGCCGCAGATCAGGACTTTGCCGGAAGTGTCGCTCGTGCGTGACACCCCCCCGGCCCGGAGATTCTGTGTCATGCTGTGTCATTCGCAAGGTGGAATCCGGAATACTACCGGATATCACCTCCAAACTCCAGGCCGGCGTTCCCGAGCCGCATCCGCGCCGCGCGGCTTACCCGCACATGCGCGAACGGCTCAGGCGGAAGTGGAGGGTTTGGATTCGGCCGCGAGCCGCGCCACCGCCTGCCGGGCGAGGTCGCTCAGACCCTCGCCGTGATGTTCCTCATAGTGGGTCACGATCTGGCGCCGCATGCGCGGCTCCCAGAAGCGCTTCAGATGCGTGGCAACATCGTTCGCAGCCTGCGCCGGCGCCGACTCGGACGCGAAGAACAGGCTGATATCGTTGGCCATCTTGACGAGCAATTCTGTGTTCATGGCTTTGCGTTATATGAACATGACAGACGATCAGCTCAACCGCCCGGGGTGAGCATAAACCACGTGCTGACGCTCCCGGGCAAATGCCACCAGCGTCATGCCGGCGCGCTCGGCGAGGTGCACCGCGAGCGCGGTCGGCGCCGAGAGCGCGGCAAGAAAGGCGATCCCCACCGTGGCGCTCTTCTGAATCATCTCGTAGCTCGCCCGGCTGGTGAGCAGCAGGAAGCCGCCGGAGAAGTCCGCCTCCGAGCGCACCCGCGCGCCGATCAGCTTGTCGAGCGCGTTGTGCCTGCCGACATCCTCGCGGACGAGCTCGATTCCGCGGCCCGGAGCGACCCATGCCGCGGCATGAACGCTGCCCGTACGCGCATTGAGCGGCTGGCGGCGCGCGAGCTCGGCAATGGCCGAGTGCAGCTCGGCCGCCGTCACGGCGGGCCCCTGCCCCACGGGCTTCACCGTGCGGATGGCCTGCTCGGCGGTTTCCACGCCGCACAGGCCGCAACCCGTGCGGCCGGTCAGCCGCCGCCGCTGCTCGAGAAGCCCCGAGAACCGCTCCCAGGCAACGCTGATGCGGACCTCGGCGGTTTCAGCGCCGTAGACGACTTTGACGTCGTGGATCTCGCCGGGCTCCTCGACCAGGCCTTCGCTCAGCGTGAAGCCCACGCCGAAATCTTCGAGGTCGGCCGGAGTGGCAAGCATCACCCCGTGAGGCACGCCGTGATAGAAGAGCCCCACCGGCAACTCCTCGGCCACGAAATCGCGCTCGCGGCTGACGACGCCCGAGCGCCAGCGCTCGACCTCGAGCTCGGCAACCACCTGCGGCGGGGCGCTCCTTTCGGCGGCCTGCGGCGCCACCGAAGCGTGCCCCCGCTGCGGCGCGCCACCCGGTTCAGGCAGGCGCGGGGTCGCGGCTGCGGGAGGGGGATTTGTACAGCGAGCGCTCCACGGCCGCCCGCTCCCGCCAGGCGTCCGCCTGGCTCACCCGCACCACCTGCACCGCCGTCACCTTGTACTCCGGGCAGTTCGTCGCCCAATCGGAGTTTTCCGTCGTGACGACGTTGGCCTGGGTCTGCGGGAAATGGAAGGTGGTGTACACCACCCCCGGCGCGATCCGCTCGCTGATCTTCACGCGCAGCACGGTCTCCCCGGCGCGGCTGGTCATCCCCACCCAATCGCCATCGGCGATGCCACGTACCTCGGCATCGTGCGGATGCATCTCCAGCAGGTCCTCCGCATGCCAAAGCACGTTCTCGGTGCGGCGCGTCTGCGCGCCGACGTTGTACTGCGAAAGGATTCGGCCCGTGGTGAGGATCAGCGGGAAGCGGCCATTCACCCGCTCGCTGGTCGGAACGTACTCGGTCACGTAGAAACGCCCCTTGCCGCGCACGAAGTGATCCACGTGCATGGTGGGCGTGCCATCCGGCGCGGCATCGTTGCACGGCCACTGGATGCTGCCCAGGCGGTCGATCTTCTCGTACGTCACACCCTCGAAAGTCGGGGTCAGGCGGGCGATCTCGTCCATGATCTCGGACGGATGCGTGTAGTGCATCGGATACCCGAGCGCGTTGGACAGCAGCATGGTGACCTGCCAGTCCTCGTACCCGGCACGCGGCGGCATCACCTTGCGCACGCGCGAGATGCGCCGCTCGGCGTTGGTGAACGTGCCGTCCTTCTCCAGGAACGAGGAGCCGGGCAGGAACACATGGGCGAATCTCGCGGTCTCGTTGAGGAACAGGTCCTGCACGATCACGCACTCCATCGCCGCCAGCGCGCTGGTGACATGATGGGTATTGGGGTCGGACTGGACGATGTCCTCGCCCTGCACGTACAGGGCGCGGAACGTGCCGTCGAGCGAGGCCTCGAACATGTTCGGGATGCGCAATCCGGGCTCGCCCGAGAGCTCCACGCCCCAGTCCCGCTCGAACAGCGAGCGCACCGCGGAATCCGACACGTGCCGGTAGCCGGGAAACTCGTGCGGGAAGGAGCCCATGTCGCACGAGCCCTGCACATTGTTCTGACCGCGCAGCGGGTTGACGCCCACGCCCTCGCGCCCGAGGTTGCCCGTGGCCATGGCCAGATTCGCCAGCCCCATGACGGCCGTCGAGCCCTGGCTGTGCTCGGTCACCCCCAGACCGTAGTAGATCGCCCCGTTGCCGCCGGTGGCGTACAGGCGCGCCGCGCGACGCACCCGCTCCGCCGGTACCCCGGTGACCACCGCCAGCGCCTCCGGCGAGTTGCGCTCCTCGGCCACGAACGCCTTCCATCGCTGATAGGACGGGGCTTCGCAGCGCTCGGCCACGTACTCGTCCTTCGTCAGCCCCTCGGTCACCACCACATGCGCCAAGGCGTTGAGCATTGCGACATTGGTGCCCGGCTTCAGCTGCAGGTGCACATCCGCAGCGATGTGAGGACTGTGCACGAGGCCGATGACGCGCGGGTCGACGACGATGAGCTTCGCACCCTGGCGCAGGCGCTGCTTGATCTGCGAGGCGAACACCGGATGGCCGTCGGTCGGGTTCGCGCCGATCACCAGGATCACGTCGGCCCGGATCACGGAAGTGAACGCCTGAGTGCCGGCGGACTCGCCCAAGGTGCTCTTGAGGCCATAGCCCGTGGGGGAATGGCACACGCGCGCGCAGGTGTCGACATTGTTTGTGCCGAAGGCCGCACGCACCAGTTTCTGCACGAGGAAGGTCTCCTCGTTGGAGCAACGGGACGAGGTGATGCCGCCGACCGAGTCCCGGCCGTACTTCGCCTGGATACGGCGAATTTCTCCGGCCGCGTAGGCGATCGCCTCCTCCCAGGACACCTCGCGCCAGTCGTCATGGATGCTCTTGCGAAGCATCGGCTTCAGTTTCCGGTCCGGATGAGTGGCATAGCCATAGGCGAAACGCCCCTTGACGCAGGCGTGGCCGTGATTGGCGTCGCCCTCGCGGTTGGGCACCATCCGCACCACTTCCGTCGCCTCGCCGCTGCCGCGGGTCTCCGCCTCGAAGCTGCAGCCCACGCCACAGTACGCGCAGGTGGTGGTGACGGTGCGCTCCGGCTGGCCGAGCCGGATGAGCGATTTCTCGGTCAGCGCCGCGGTCGGACAGGCCTCCACGCAGGCTCCGCAGGACACACACTCGGACTCGAGGAAGGGCTGGTCCTGACTCGCCGAGATTTTCGAGTCGAAGCCGCGGCCCTGCACCGTCAGGGCAAAGGTGCCCTGAACCTCGTCGCAGGCGCGCACGCAGCGCGAGCAGACGATGCAGTACTGCGAATCGAACACGAAGTAGGGATTGCTGGCGTCGACCGGCGAAGGACGGTGCCGGCCCGGGGCATAGGTCGTGTGGGTCAGGCCCACTGTCTGGGCGACGCTCTCGAGCTCGCTGTGGCCTTTCGCCGGGGAGTCGGCCCATTCGGCCGGCTGGTCCGAGAGGTAAAGATCCAGAACGCCGCGGCGCAATGCCTGGAGCTTCTCCGTGCCGGTGTGGACCTTCATGCCCGGGGCCACCGTGGTGGTGCACGAGGCGGGGTAGCCCTTGCGCCCCTCGATCTCCACCAGGCACATCCGGCACGAGCCGAAGGCCTTGAGCGTGTCGGTGGCGCAGAGCTTTGGAATCTGCGTCCCGGCGAGCGCCGCGGCCCGCATGACGGAAGTGCCTTCGGGCACCGTCACGCTCTTGCCGTCGATCTCGACGGTGACGGGTGCGCCCCCCTCGAGGGGCGCCGGAGTGCCACAATCGCGGTAATCAATCGCAAACATGATTCATCGCCTCTTGTCGTGCGCTGCGCGCAGGACCCACGGGGTTCGCTGGGGAAGCGAACCCCGTACAAGATACAACGGCACCCAGCGCCGATGAGAACACCTCTGTCAATTCCGCGCCCTAGCGAGGAAGTCCTCGCGAAAGTGCTTGAGCGCGCTCTGAACGGGGAACGGCGCCATGCCTCCGAGGCCGCACAGCGACCCCTGCACCATCACCTCGCACAGCTCCTCGAGCTTCGCGACGTGACCTTTGGCGTCCGCCCCCTCGAGAATGCGGTCTATGACCTCCATCCCGCGCGTCGAGCCGATCCGGCAGGGTGTGCACTTGCCGCAGGACTCGATCGCGCAGAACTCCATCGCGTAGCGGGCCATCCGTGCCATGTCGACTGTGTCGTCGAACGCCACGATACCCCCATGGCCCAGCATGGCGCCGATGCCGGCGAGCGCCTCGTAATCGACCAGGGTGTCGAACTGCGAGGCCGGTACGTAGGCCCCCAGCGGTCCGCCGATCTGCACCGCGCGAATGGGGCGGCCCGAGGCGGAGCCGCCTCCGTAGTCGTACAGGAGCTCGCGCAGTGTCAAGCCGAAGGCCCGCTCCACCAGCCCGCCGCGCTTGATGTTGCCGGCAAGCTGGATCGGCAGCGTGCCACGGGACTTGCCCGTGCCGTAGCCGGCATAGAAATCCGCCCCCTGGCGCAGGATGGTCGGCACGGTGGCCAGGGTGATGACGTTGTTGACGATCGTCGGGCACTCGAACAATCCCTTGATGGCCGGCAGAGGCGGTCGCACGCGCACCTCGCCCCGGCGCCCCTCCAGGCTCTCGAGCATCGAGGTCTCTTCCCCGCAGATGTACGCCCCGGCGCCCAGACGCACCTCCAGATCGAAGCGCTTGCCGCTGCCCATGACGTCCGCGCCCAGGTAGCGGGCCTCGTAGGCGCCGGAAATGGCGCGAGTCAGAATCCGATGGGCATGGGGGTACTCGGCACGCAGGTAGATGTAGCCCTGGGTCGCGCCCGTGGCAACGCCCGCGATGGTCATGCCCTCGATCAGACTGAACGGGTCGCCCTCCATCAGCATCCGGTCGGAGAAGGTGCCCGAATCCCCCTCGTCGGCATTGCAGGTGACGTACTTCCGGCCGGCCGGCTGATCGAGCACCGTCTTCCACTTGATTCCGGTCGGAAAGGCCGCCCCGCCGCGCCCGCGCAGGCCCGAGCGGGTCACCGCCTCGACAACGGACTGCGGACTCATCGCGAGCGCCCGGCGCAGCCCCTGGTAGCCCTCGTTGGCCACGTAGTCCGCCACGCTCAGCGGATCGATACGCCCGACGCGCTCGAAGGTCAGTCGCTGTTGACTGACAAACCAGGGAGCGGACTCGACATCGCCGACGCGCAGAGGGTGTGCGCCCCCGTCGAGCCAGCCGGCATCGAACAGTCCCGGCACGTCCGCCGCGGTGACCGGACCATAGGCGATCCGCCCATTCGCGCTCATCACCTCGACCAGCGGCTCGAGCCAGTAGGCCCCGCGGGAGCCGTTGCGCACCAGGCGCACCTCGAGTCCTCTGTCGGCGGCCTGAGCGGCGATCGTGCGGCAGACGGTCTCGGCCCCGAGCGACAGCGCCCCGGCGTCTCCGGGAACAAACACCGTCGCAACAGAGACCGCGGTCCGGGCCGGCTTGGGGGTCGTCATGCGCGCGCCTCGGTGTCGGCGCCGGTACCGGCCTCGTCCAACAGCGCGTCGAAGCGCTGGGGCGTCACGCGGCCGTGCAGTTGCCCGTCGATCATCACCGCCGGCGAGCAAGCGCAATTGCCGAGGCAATACACCGGCTCGAGCGAGAACTCCCCGTCGGACGTACTCTGGTGGAAGTCGACTCCCAGCCGTGCGCGCGCATGCGCGGCGAGCGCCTCGCCCCCGACGGCCTGGCAGGACTCCGCGCGGCACACCTGAACGACGTGCCTGCCGGGCGGCGCGCTACGGAAGTGATGGTAGAAAGTGACGACGCCATGGACTTCGGCGCGGGAGAGATTGAGCGCCTCGGCCACCAGGGCGACGGCCTCGCCGGGCACGTGGCCCAGCGCCGCCTGGATCGCGTGCAACACCTCCAGCACCGGACCCGGACGATCCTTGAAGTCCGTCACGATCCGCCGCACGGTCTCACTTTGCGCCGATGAGAGCATTTGCATACCTTTCTAGAGTATACGACCTGCCGGCGCCCGTCTCGTTCCACCGGCACCCGGGAGTCGGAAAACCTCACATAGTGTTCGATTTTTGGCACGTGCGAAGCGCCGCAGCGAGCCGGCGCCTGAAGCCGAGCCGAGGCCGCGCCTGTCGGCGAAGCACCGCTTCGCTACAGCGCGCGCGGTCACAGACAGTCCGCCCGGACATTGCGCGCGGGCGCGGGCGGCGCCTGCGCACGATGCCCGATCCCAGCGCCTCGAATCAGCCCTTGAGCAGCCCCGCGTGATGGCGAAGGTGCTCCTCGATGAAGCTCGAGATGCAGTAGTAGCCGTGGTCATAACCCTCGTGCCGGCGAAGCGTGAGCCTGAGCCCCGACTTGCGGCACGCCTCCTCCAACAGATGCGGATGCAACTGCTCTTTGAGAAACTGATCGCCAAGTCCCTGGTCCACCAGAATCGGCGGGCGGCTGGCCGCATCGGTCACCGCGGCGGCGAGCTCGGTGGCGTCGTAGGCGGCCCACTGACCCTGGTCGGGCCCCAGGTAGCCGCTGAACGCCTTCAGACCCCAGGGACAACGGCGCGGCGCCGAGATCGGCGCGAATGCCGACACCGAGCGATACCTGTCGGGGTTGCGCAACGCGATCACGAGCGCGCCGTGGCCGCCCATGGAGTGCCCGAGAATGCCCGTACGATCCGGATCCGCCGGGAAGTGCGCCTCGATGAGCGCACGCAACTCCTGCGTGACGTAGGTGTACATCCGGTAGTGGCGCGCCCAGGGCTGCTGCGTGGCATCGACATAGAAGCCCGCGCCCACGCCGAAATCCCACGAGTCGCTCTCCCCGGGCAGATTCACCCCGCGGGGACTGGTGTCAGGCATGACCAGCATCAGGCCCAGCTCGGCCGCCACGCGCTGCGCGCCGGCCTTGACCGTGAAGGTCTCCTCGGTACAGGTCAGTCCGGCGAGGCAATACAGCACGGGCGCGCGAGCGCTCGACACGCGCGGCGGCGTGAACACCGCGAACCTCATGGCGCAGGCGGTGCTCTCGGCCTCGTGCCGGTAGAAGCCCACCGTGCCGCCGAAACAACGGTGCTGGCTGATGACCTCAAAGGGCTGGGCGGCCATAATGCTTCCTCTCATCGTGTCGCGCGATTCGGTCTGACTTATACCCTGCCCCCGCACTGCAGTCATCGTGCCGGTGGGCGCCGTGCGCCGTGAGGCGCATTTGTGCGCCGGAGGCGGCACAGGCCTGCTCGCGTGCGGGAACCGGGCTCAGCCGCTGCGCCGCTTTCCGGCCGTGCCGGTGGCTTCCTGCCAGCCCCCGCCGAGCGCCTGATACAACCGCACCAGGTCGGCCGACACGGCCGCGGTGGCATCGGCGAGAGCGAGCTGCGACTGCTCCTCGCTACGCTCGGCATCGAGCACTTCGATGAAACTGGCGATGCCGCTGGTGTAGCGCTGCCGCGCCAGGTCCAGCGCATTGCGGCTGGAGCTCACGGCCGCCTGCAGCGAGACGCGCTCGCGCTGATCGGCGCCGTAGGCCGCGAGTGCATCCTCGACCTGATTGAGGGCCTTGAGCACGGTGCGTGCGTAGGCGACGCCCGCCTCCTTCGCCTGCAGGCGCCGCAGTTTCACGGTGGCGCGGATCCGGCCGCCTTGGAAAATCGGCAGATCGATGGCCGGTCCGAACGTGGCGAAGTGGCTGGCCGTCGCGATCAGCTGGCTGAGGCCCTCGGACTGGTAGCCCCCGCCGGCCGTCAGCGTCAAACGCGGGAAGAACTCCGAGATGGCCACACCGATCTGGGCGGTCGCCGCGTGCAATCTGGCCTCCGCGGCGAGGATGTCCGGCCGGCGGCGCAGCAGCTGCGAGGGCAGCCCGATCGGGACGACCGGCGGAACCGGCGGTACCGGGCGGGCGCGGGCGAGCTCGGTGCGCAACGCCTCCGGAGGGCGCGCCATGAGCTGGCTCAGCTGGTTCACGTCGACGGTGATCTGCTGACCGACCAGCGGCACCTGCGCGCGCGTGGTGCTGAGCTCGGTGGCGGCATTCTGCACATCGAGGTTGGAAGTCAGCCCCGCCCTGTAACGGTCGCGGGTCAGTTTCAGCAGGCCGCGCTGGGTGGCGAGCGTGCGCAGCAAAATGGCCTTGCGCAGCTGCGCGCCGCGCAGCTCGATGTACGTCTGCGCCACATCGCCCACCATGGTCAGCAACACACCGCGCGCGTTGTACGTGGCGGCCCGAGTCTCGGCATTGGCCGCCTCGAGCGCCCGGCGCGTAGCCCCGAACAGGTCAAGCCCCCACGAGGCGGCGAGACCGACCTGGTACTGGTTGTATGGATTGACGATGGTCGGGGGCAGGCCGGGAAATACGTGGCCCAAACCGAAGATGGCGCCGTTCGGCGTGTTGGTGCTGACGCGCTGGCGGCTCCAGGAGGTGTTCGCCGACAGGCTGGGCCAGAGTGCCCCGGAGAGCATCTGTGTCTGCGCCGCGGCCTCGCGGACCCGCAGCACCGCCTCGCGCACATCGAGGTTCTGCGCCGCAGACTGGCGCACGAGCGAGGTGAGCAGCGGGTCATCGAAGCTCGACCACCACGCAACCGTGGACGGCCCGCGTGTATCGACGCGCGAACGGCCCTCCCGGCCATTGCGCATGGCGGTCGCCGACCAATGCGCCGGCACGTGCGCCTTCGGCTTGACGAAATTCGGACCGACGGCGCAGCCGCCGAGCAGCAGCGCGAGAGCGGCGGCCGCCAGTACTTTCGGCCGGCGGCTCGAAGCGCTCCGGAGCATGGGGGTCTCCCTTGTCATTCAACAGCCCTCGGGGGTCAATCGGCATCGCCCGCTGGGCGGTACGAGCCAGCTCGGAGACTACCAGTCCGATGCCCGCTGCGGCGAGCACAAATGCGAGCGGTCCGCCGTACAGGACACCGAGGAATCCCTCAAACGGGATACGGACGCACATCACGGTCCCGCCCCGGCCCGTCCCGGCGCCGTTGCCGGTGGCGCGCGCCGTGTCTGGGCCTTTGCCGGCCTTCCGGCCGCCTCGCGGACTGCGCGCGGGGCGCAGCCCACGTGCCGACAGGGGCGAGCTGCGCCTTTCTGCCGCGCATCCGGCTGCGCTATCCTTGCGCCACGCGAGCCCGGTGCGGGCTCCGTGCCCGCCCGCCGGCGGCTGTGCGAGTCGCACATCGCGGGCGCCCAGGGGTCAACCAGAGGCTCGTTGATGTTCCGCTCGCTCACACCGGCCGCACTGGCCCTGATCGTCGCGAACTTCGCCGTGTTCCTGCTCGAGCAGGTGGCGTTCGTTCCCATCGTGCGCCTGTTCGCGCTCTGGCCCCTGGGCCCGTATTTTCACTGGTGGCAGTTGCTGACCTTCGCCTTCATCCATGGAGGCTGGCTGCACATCTTCTTCAACATGTTCGCGGTGTTCGTGTTTGCCCCGGCGCTCGAGCGATTCTGGGGCGCGCGGCGCTTCCTGGTCTACTACTTCGTGTGCACCATCGCCGCGGCCCTCACCGAGCTCACCGTGCAGCACCTCACCGGCAGCCGGGAGCCCACCATCGGCGCCTCCGGCGGCATCTTCGGCCTGCTGCTCGCCTTCGCCGTGCTCTTCCCCCGTGTCCAGCTGCTGCTGCTGATACCGCCCATCCCCATGCCGGCGTGGCTGTTCGTCAGCCTGTACGCGATGGCGGAGCTGATCTTCGGTGTCACCGGCACCTTTGGCGACATCGCCCATTTCGCCCATCTCGGCGGCATGATCGGCGGTGCGCTGATGATGCTGTACTGGCACTTGAGCGGCCGGCGCTGGCGTCCGGCCGGCGGTCTCTGACCGGTCCGGGCGCGATCGCAATGCCCGGGGAACTTTTCCCGCCCGCCCGTATCTATGCGTGGCTATGGAGGGCGCCATGATAAAAACCGATCACCTGTGCAAGCGCTACCAATCGGTGACTGCCGTCGAGGACGTCACCTTCGAGGTCCGGCCGGGCGAAGTGCTCGGCTTTCTCGGACCCAATGGCGCGGGCAAGACGACAACCATGCGCATGCTCGCCGGCTTCGTCACGCCCACATCCGGTCACGCGAGCATATTCGGCCATGACGTGCAGACCGAGCCGCTCGCGGCCCGGCAGAGCCTCGGGTATCTGCCCGAGGGCGCACCGAGCTACGGGGAGATGCGCGTCGGCGCCTTTCTCGCTTTCATCGCGGACCTGCGCAAGCTCGAGGGCGCACGCAAGCGCGCACGCCTGCACCACGTGATCGATCGGCTGCAGCTCGACTCGGTGCTCGAGCAGCCGATCGAGACCCTCTCGAAGGGCTTTCGGCGCCGCGTCGGCCTGGCGCAGGCCATGATCCACGATCCGCCGGTGCTCGTTCTCGACGAGCCCACCGACGGACTCGATCCGAACCAGAAGCACGAGGTCCGCACCCTCATCGACGAGATGGCCCGCGAGAAGATCATCGTGATCTCCACGCACATCCTGGAGGAGGTCGATGCGGTCTGCACCCGGGCCATCATCATCGCACGCGGGCGCATCGTCGCCGACGACACGCCGCTGAAGCTGGCGGCGCGCTCGCGCTACTACAACGCCGTGTCGCTGCAGCTCGAAACGGCCGAGCAGCTCGCCGAGGCCCGCGAGGCCGTCGAGGCGCTGCCGTCGGTCGAGCACGTCGAAGTCAGCGAGCGCGATGCGCGCCTCACGGCGCTGCCTCGGGCCGGCGCGACGATCCTGCAGGCGGTCTCGGATGTCTCGAGAAGCCGCGGACTGAAACTCAAAGAGCTGCATCTGGAATCGGGACGCCTCGACGAGGTGTTCCGCACGATCACCGCCTAGCGATCCAAAGGGGGCACCGGCATGCGCAACGTGGGACTGATCCTGCGCCGCGAGCTAGCGAGTTATTTCGCGACGCCGCTGGCTTACATCTTCATCGTCATCTTCCTCGTGCTGGCCAACGCCTTCACGTTCTACCTGGGCGACTTCTATCAGCGCGGCCAGGCGGACCTGAAGCCTTTCTTCGCCTTCCATCCGTGGCTGTACCTGTTTCTCATCCCCGCTTTGTCGATGAGGCTGTGGGCCGAGGAGCGCAAGTCCGGCACCATCGAGCTGCTGATGACCCTGCCGGTGAAGACCTGGGAGGCGGTGCTCGGCAAGTACCTGGCCGCCTGGCTGTTCACGGGCCTGGCGCTCGCGCTCACCTTCCCGATCTGGATCACCGTCAACTACCTCGGCAGCCCCGACAACGGCGTCATCTTCGCCTCCTACCTGGGCAGCCTGCTGCTCGCCGGCGGTTTCCTCGCCGTCGGCTCGTGCATGTCCGCGCTCACCCGCAGCCAGGTGGTCGCCTTCATCCTGGGGGTGGTCGCCTGCTTCGTGCTGCTGCTCGCCGGCTACCCGCTGGTGATCGACGCCTTCCAGGGATGGGCGCCGCACGCGCTCGTGCAGGCGATCGCCTCGCTGTCGTTCCTGACTCATTTCCAGTCGATCACCCGCGGCGTGCTCGAGGCGCGCGACGTGCTGTACTTCGCGATGCTGATCGCGTTTTTCCTGTTTACCACCGCGGTCGCGCTCGACCTGCGCAAGGCGGAGTAGCCCATCATGACGCAACGCTCGAAGTGGAGCCGCTCGACCCTCGGCTGGGGCGCCGTGGCGGCAGTCGCCGTGCTGATGGTCAGCCTGATCGTCATTTTCGATTATTCGCTCGAAGGCTGGCAGATCGATCTGACGCAGCATCATCTGTACACGCTCTCACCCGGCACGCGGCGCATCCTCGCCGGCATCCGCGAGCCGATCGATCTCGACTTTTTCTACTCGAGCCAGGCCGCGGAGAACCTGCCGCAGCTGCGCGCCTACGCCGACCATGTGAAGAACTTCCTCAAGGAGATCGCCGAGCAGGCCGGCGGCAAGATCCGCCTGCACATCATCGATCCGCAGCCGTACTCGGTCGCCGAGGACCGCGCCGCGGCGCTCGGCGTGACCGGCATGCCTCTGAACTCGGCCGGCAGCAAGTTCTACTTCGGCCTCGCCGGCACCAATTCGACCAATGGCCAGCAGGCCATCCCCTTCTTCGACCCGCGCAAACAGCGTTTTCTCGAGTACGACGTCGCCAAGCTCATCTACCGCCTCGCGCATCCGAAAAAGCCCGTGGTGGAGTGGTATTCGAGCCTGCCCATGACCGGCGGCTACAACCCGCAGACCCGGCAGTTCAGCCAGCCCTGGCTGGTCTACCGGCAGGCCGAGCAGCTCTATGACCTGCACACACTGAGCTCGAACGCCAAGGCCATCCCCAAGGATACGCGGGTGCTGGTGCTGGTCGATCCGCGCCACCTCTCGAACGCCACGCGTTTCGCCATCGACCAGTACGCGCTGCGCGGCGGGCACATCCTCGCCTTCGTCGACCCCGCGACCGAGAGCGTCGGACCCGGCGGCCCGGCGATGAAGTCCGGGTCGGACCTGCCGAAGCTGCTCGCCGCCTGGGGCGTGCGCTTCAACCCCGACCAGGTCGTGGTCGACCGCAGCCTCGCGCTGTCCGTCTCCGGGCCCGACGGGACGCCGACCGAGAATCCCGCCTTCATCGGTCTCGACCGGCACGACATGTCGCAGCACGACGTCATCACCGCGGGCCTTTCCAACGTGAATGTCGCCACTGCGGGCTACCTCGGCCACATCAAGGGCTCGAAGACGAAGTTCGAGCCGCTCATGTGGTCGAGCACCGACGCCGAGCCCATGCCGGTCCAGCGGTTCACCTCGATGATGCAGCCGGTGAGTCTGCTCGAGGGCTTCACGCCCACGGGCAAACGCTACACTCTGGCCGCGCGCGTCACCGGCACGGTCAAGACCGCCTTTCCCGACGGCCCGCCCAAGGGCGTGACGCTGCCTCACGGGCAGACCGCGCTCAAGGCGTCCGTGAAGCCCTTGAACCTGGTGGTGATGGCCGACGCCGATATGCTGGCCAACTACCTGTGGGTCCGGCAGCTGAACCTGTTCGGCCAGCAGCTGGCGCAGGCCTGGGCGAGCAACGGCGACCTGGTGCTGAACGCGCTCGACAACCTCGCCGGCAGCAACGACCTGATCAGCATCCGCGGCAAGGCGGGCTTCACGCGGCCGTTCACACGCGTGCAGGCGCTACGGCGCGTGGCGGAGGCTCACTACCGCACCCAGCAGATGAAGCTGCAGCAGCAGCTGCGACGGACCGAGCAGCAGCTGACGCTGCTGCAGTCGAAGCGCAACAACAAGTCGACCCTGATCCTCACGCCGGCGCAGGAGCGGCAGATCCGCCACTTCCAAACCGAGCGGCTCGCGATCCGCAAGCGCCTGCGCGCCGTGCAGGCGGGCCTGGTCCGCAGCATCAACCGGCTCGGCACCGAGCTGAAGGCCATCAACATCATCATCATGCCGGCCGTCTTCGCGCTGGTGGCGCTGCTCGCCGTCGCGTGGCGCAGGCGGCGCCATTCGACCTCCAAAACGTCACGGGGGCAATCATGACCGAACGCCGCCTCGGATACCTCCTCGCCGCGAGCCTCGTGGTCCTCGTGTTCGCCATCTGGGTCGTGCAGCGTCAGTCCGGCACGAGCGCCTCGCATGCCGGCAGAGCGGTCCTGGCGGGCCTCGATAACGCGCTCAACTCCGTGACCGAGGTGCGCATCACCGGTCCCGGCGGCGTGCACACGTCGATCGACAAGGGTGCCAGACGCTGGATGGTGGGCGAGCGCGGCTACCCGGCCGACTCGGGCAAGCTTCGCAAGCTGCTCATCGACCTCGGCGATCTGAAGATCGTCGAGCGCAAGACCCGCCTCGCGCAGAACTACCCGATGCTCGGAGTGCAGAAGCTGACCTCCCCCAAGGCGAGCGGGGTGCGCATCGACATGATCTCGCCCCACAAGACCTGGTCGCTGATCGTCGGGCACACCGCGAACTCCAACGACTGCTATGTGCGCGTCGTCGGCCACAAGCAGAGCCTGCTCGCCTCGCCCCTGGTGATGGCCGATGCCAACCCGGCCCAGTGGCTCGACCCCATCATCATCGATCTCAGTCACAAGAGCATCAGGGCGATCGAGGAACGGCCCGCCCGGGGTCCGGCCTTCGACGTCTCGCGCGCCAAGGCGACCGAGGCCAACTTCACGGTCCACCGCATCCCCCCCGGCCGCAAGCTCGATGGGGCGGGCGCGGCCGACCAGATGGCCAGCGCGCTATCGAATCTGACCGCCGACCACGGCAATATCGAAGCGATCGGAGAAGGCCGTCCACGTGAGGGCTCTCTCGTCGAAACGCGTGGAGAGCGTGCACGCGTGTACGATAGCGATCTCTTCCGCAACCAGGTCGCTGCGGAATTTGGCAACACGCTCCTTTGGCCAGGTTTAGGCCTGCCTTCGGAAATGAAAGTTCTACTCGCTGCGGGGAGGTCTGCGTTCGTCAATAAGGGCGAGCGCGTCGTTGCACATGGAGGCATTTCTATCGAAGAAGTCCTCGTACCGTTTGTGAGGTTCTGGCGCGAATGAATCAACTACCCACCATTGGTTTTGATCGACTCGTCCACCTAGAAT
>OFHJ01000329.1_pt1 | contig 19382 bp, 18 predicted proteins | sample 1522001 | NCBI WGS metagenome assembly OFHJ01 (sample SAMEA2464838, study PRJEB22497) | soil metagenome | biome: Grassland; feature: Farmland; material: Clay | place: Australia | collected 2013-02-01 | depth 1.2 m | reverse complement strand
TTTTATAAGAGTATTAAATTACCGTGTGATAATAATGGTACATTACAAATGGGTAGCGCTTTCAAACACTACAATGGGTGTATTCATGGCTACCATAAATCAGACGATACTTCTGATCGCACTTCCTGATATATTCAGGGGCATCGGACTGAACCCTTTCGTTGCCGGGAACTTCCAGTACCTTCTCTGGATACTGCTGGGCTTCAACATAGTGACGGCAACACTGCTGCTCACTTTCGGGCGGTTGTCCGACATGTTCGGGAGAATCAAGCTTTTCAACATGGGATTTGCCATATTTACAGCCGGGTCAATAATGCTTTACTTCACCCCGTGGCAGGGTCCACCCGCGGCACAGTACATGATAGTCGGAAGGCTCATACAGGGATTCGGGGCAGCATTCCTTTTCTCAAACAGTGCAGCAATCCTCACGGATGCCTTTCCGAGCAGGGAGCGTGGAACCGCACTCGGGATCAACTCAATTGCAGCCATAGGCGGCTCCTTCATCGGAATCATCCTTGGAGGCGTACTGGCAGTTTACGACTGGAGATACGTATTTCTGGTGAGCGTTCCCGTGGGGGCACTGGGAACAGTATGGTCCTACCTGAAGCTTAAAGACACCTCAAAGAGGGACAGGACCCAGAAGATTGATTACATAGGCAACGTCCTTTTCGCCGGCGGACTGACGCTTATCCTGGTTGGGATAATATACGGGCTTCTCCCATACGGAAATTCCACCATGGGCTGGCAGAACCCCCTTGTGTTGGCGTCATTCGCAATAGGGGCGGCTTCAATGATCGCGTTTCCGTTCGTGGAGATGAAAGTGAAATTCCCGATGTTCCGGATGTCCCTGTTCCGGATAAGGGCTTTTTCAATGGGAAATATAGCAGGGCTTCTCTCCGCCATGGCAAGAGGGGGAGTAATGATCATGCTTATCATCCTGCTTCAGGGGATATACCTGCCGCTTAAGGGATACGACTTTGCAGTGACCCCATTCTGGGCGGGCATTTACATGGTGCCGCTCACGGCAGGATTCATGCTCATGAGCCCCATTGGGGGAAAGCTTTCAGACAAGTACGGGGCAAAATTCCTGGCAACCGTTGGAATGGTTATAGTCCTTGGCTCATTCTACGCACTGACAACGCTTCCATATCTGTTCTATTACCCATGGTTCGCAATAATGCTTTTCACAATGGGTGTAGGAAACGGCATGTTTGCAGCTCCCAATGCAGCAGCTATCATGAACTCTGTTCCAGCCGAGACAAGGGGGGCATCATCCGGGATGAGGGCGACTCTGATGAATGCAGGAATGACGGTAAGTATAGGCCTGTTCTTTACAGTGGTCATTGTTGCGCTATCTTCAGGGCTTCCAAGCGCATTTTCCACTTCACTGACAAATGCGGGCGCTCCAGAGCTCACGAAGTACTTCAACAATATTCCGCCTACGGCAGCAATGTTTTCTGCTTTCCTTGGAATCAACCCCGTCAGCACGATAATTGGCAGCCTAAGCCCCGCAGTGGCTTCACATATCAGCTCTTCTACCTTAACGCTCCTTACAAGCAAGACATGGTTCCCCCACGCAATAGCCCCCGCATTCATGAGCGCACTTCACATCGCTTTCTTTATCGGCATGCTTCTGGCCGGAATTGCGGCCGCAACGTCCTACATGAGAGGAGGGATTTACATCCACGAGGACGTTGTGACTCCGCAGGGTAATGAGAAAGATGACGGTGAAGTTGAACGCCTGAAAGCTGGTGAATACGTGCACAGCCCCGAAGGATCAGAAGAAGAGGCAACAAGAGAAGGTGAAAGAACTTCAGGAAGTGATACGGTTGACTGAGGAGATACAGGGGGACAACCTCGTTGAGCTGTGGAGGATGTTTGCCACCACCTGGAAGAAGTGGTACAGGAAAGCGGAGGAGAACATCTCCCTCCTCGACATATCGATACCTGAGTACAGGATGATGACTTATCTGCAGGAGCATGGCCCCACGCCAATGGCCAGGCTCGCATCATCCATCGACGTCTCCCAGGGATGGATAACGAGCATGGTGGATCGTCTCGAGAAAAAGGAGATGGTCAGAAGAACCAGAAGTGATGAGGACAGGAGGATCATAAAGATTGAGGTTGGAGAAAAGGGGCTCGATACGATCCATGACGCCAGGGGTCTGCACCTGGAGTTTGTGCGAAGGACCCTCGGAAAATTCAGCATCGAGGAGCAGGTGCAGTTCAAGCTTCTCCTGAACAAGCTGTTTCTTAACCTCACCGATGAACCAGAGATCTGAAATCCTACTCTTCGATCTCAACAGAGAAAGTCTTCTTCCTTGAAGTTCTTCCGCGGACCAGCCTGATCCGAGAAGTATCTATACTGTAATAGTCAGCAATCTGCCCTATTATGTCCAGATTTGCCCTGTTGTTTTCCCTTTTTGCGGTTGTGTATATTATCAGGCCGTCATCTGTGGCAACAGGCGGGCTTTTTCCAAAGTTCACCTTCACCTCGATCATCATGTCTGCGCATTGAAAATGCCGCAGTGGCTTAAATACTGTCTCGTCTGCCTGCCACACCGTCTCATACCGAAATAGCTTAAACAGTATCAAAGAACCATAAAATACGTGAAAGTGATTAATGACCGTCTTTTTTTAAAGACATCAGGTGAAAAGATGGCAGAAGACCTAGACCCATTTGATATAGCCTTGCAACAGCTTAACAAAGCCGCCAAGGTTATGAAGCTAGACGAGCAAGCGCTGAAGCTTCTGAGCCAGCCAATGAAAATTCTGCAGGTTAGTATACCCGTAAGGATGGATAATGGAAAAACCGAGGTTTTCACTGGGTTCAGGGTTAGATACAACAACGCCAGAGGACCTGCAAAAGGTGGCATAAGGTTCCACCCGGAAGAATCACTGTCCACAGTAAAGGCACTCGCCGCGTGGATGACCTGGAAGACCGCAGTCGTTGACATACCCCTCGGAGGGGGAAAAGGCGGAGTAATATGCGATCCCAGGAAAATGAGCACGGGCGAGCTTGAAAGGCTGAGCAGAGGTTACATAAAAGCAGTGGCAGACCTTATAGGCCCCGAGAAGGATGTTCCTGCTCCTGATGTATACACTACTCCACAGATAATGGCCTGGATGATGGACGAGTATGAGAACATAGTCAGGCATTCCGCTCCCGGGGTTATTACCGGGAAACCTATTGAAAACGGCGGATCCCTCGGAAGAGGAGATGCCACTGCAAGAGGGGGGATGTATGTCCTCAGGGAAGCAGCAAAGAGAACGGGAATGGATCTCTCCAAGGCAAAGGTTGCAATACAGGGATTTGGCAATGCCGGCCAGTTCGCTGTAAAGCTTGTAAAGGAACTCTACGGCTCCAGGGTAGTCGCGGTTTCCGATACCAGGGGTGGCGCATATCTTGAAGACGGGCTCGACTTCGATAAACTCATGGAGCAGAAGAAGAGCAAGGGAACCGTTCAGGGATATCCCGGATCAAAACCGATAACCAATGAGGAGCTTCTTGAACTCGATGTGGATGTCCTGATCCCGGCTGCAATAGAGAACCAGCTTACTTCACGGAATGCGGCAAACGTCAAGGCAAAGGTCGTGCTCGAGCTGGCAAACGGCCCGACAACTCCTGAAGCCGATGATATTCTTCACAAGAACAAAGTGCTTCTTGTTCCGGACTTCCTTGCAAACGCCGGTGGTGTGACAGTATCCTACTACGAGTGGGTGCAGAACCAGACCGGAGACTACTGGGAAGAGGAGGAGGTGCACAAGAAGCTTGACAAGAAGATGACTGAAGCAAGCAAGGCAGTGTTCTCCGCCGTTGACCAGTACAAGGTTGAACCAAGAACCGCAGCATATGTCGTCTCCGTCAAGAGAGTAGCCGACGCCATGAAACTTAGGGGACTGTATTAGGCCTCAATCCCACTTTATTCATTTTTACCGGGAATATTCTTATCAACTTAGAACAATATCTCACCTGTCTGGAGGCCAACTAAACTTCCATTCTAATCACGGGGTCGATTGTTCTGGAACAGGATGAAGAATCACTAAGGGAGTATTACGGCATGCCTAAAGGCGAAATACCCCACAATGCTTATGAGGACAGAAAGGTCGTCGAACTTTCTGAAAGGATAAGATCCCACGAGGGGAGCAGGTCAAGCGACGTCCACATTATCGCTGGAAGAAAGAAGGAGCAGGTGAGAAGGATTGCATTCCTGACAGCCATGAAGCTTCTGAAATCAGGCTCGGATGTAGTGCCTGTGTCAAGCTTTGAGTATCCTGACAAAACTACAGGGAGAAGTGGCGCCTATCCTGTCTTCCTTCTTGATGAGGAACAGATAAGGGATAACACCCCTGAAGTCGAGGAACCAGATCCTGAAAGGGTAAGCAGGATCATGGACTATCTGAGAAGTAATTACGGAAAGAATCACGCCATTTTCCTCTCCATCTGCCAGGATACATACGAATCAAGATTCAAGGATGGCCTGGGGAGATCAATCGATCTGGACTCAGTGGAAAATTCTGGAAGCAAGAAGCTCTCTCCCAACAGGTTTAAGGCCAACAAACAGGGAAACAGGTACTGGTATGCCTTCATTTTTCCTGCCCTGTCCTTTCTTCTCTCACCGATAAGGCAGTATTTCACCGTGAATGGTGATCCTTTCGCACTTAACACAATTGGGTTTTCCATATTCCAGTCATTTGCCTATCCGGCCCTTTTCGTTGCTCCGGTACTGCTAAGTGTAGCGGGGCTCGTCCTGCTCTTCGCCTTTGCAAGGGGCCTGTCAGGGACGGCAAAGAAAGTGCTGGCAGCAGGAATGGCAATGTTTCTCGCGGAAATCATAATCCCGCTGTTTCTGCTGATAACCGGAGTACTGTCCATGAATGAGCAGTTATACAGTTCACCGGCTCTTGGGAATTATATGCTGCCCTCTACGCTATTCCTCGCTTTTCAGAGCGCCGCAGCTGTATCATTCCTCCTCATCCCCTTCATGCAGTCAACCAGGATTCAGAAGGCATGCCTCGGAGCCTCTTTCATCCTGGCTCTAGCTTTCCTGGTGGCAATGGATGCTCTTGCCTCACAGAATCTGCTGAACATCAATCTGACTTATCAAGGGATTCCAGTGGTGTTCCCACTCCCCTTCATTCCCCCTTATAACACAATATTCTTCGGGTTTCTATACGGCAACACCTACTATCTCTACGGCTGGTTGAATACTCTTCCATACCTTGCCCAGTTCGGTTTCGCAGCAGCTTATTTTTCGGTGGCCATAGGGCAGGGAAGAAGAAGCCGTTCAAGCTCAGAATGGAAGGGTGAGGTGCCGGATGCAAGGTCAGCATGACTCACTTTTAACTCTGAGGTTCCGATATCGAAGCAAGAGCAATGAGAATCCTGGAAGTTGTTGATTACGACCCAAGGTGGCCGGAGAGTTACGAAAACGAAGCGGAGACCATTAGAGGGATATTCGGCTCGAATATTGTTGATATACAGCATATAGGGAGCACATCAGTACCAGGTCTCAAGGCCAAGCCTACAATAGATATAATGGTCTCAGTCGAGAGCCTTCTTGCGGTGGATGAAGTGAACAGCGAAATGAAAAAGGCGGGTTTTGAAGCACTCGGGGAGTATGGAATCCCCGGCAGGAGGTTCTTCAAGAAGGTCAGGTTCGTGGACCCGGAAAACTGGGTGCATAGTGTTCATGTCCATGTCTTTTTCAGGGACGACAAGGAGAATCTGAGGAGGCATCTGGCAGTCAGGGAATTTCTGAAGGCCCACCCCGGTAAAGCGGAAGTATATGGAAAACTCAAGGCAGAGGTCGCAGCAAAGCATCCGAATGACAACGAGGCTTACATATCCGGAAAGGAAAAGTTTGTCACAGAACTCCAGAAAGAAGCCATGGAATGGTATTCCCGCAGGCCCGCATGATACTTTGAGGGTCGAATTTGTGCACAAGCTTTCCATTGTTTCGCTCAACCGGGTTCTGTCACCCATTGGCAGGATACTCATCAGATGTAAAGTTAACTCTTTATTACGGGCGAATCCGTAATGTTTTCAGGTGTAAAAATGGCCAGCTACAGCTTTAGTTGCAAGGATATTGGAATGAACTGCGGGTTCTCTACCGAGGCAAAGAGCATGGACGAGCTCATGCCGAAGATAGTGGATCATGCAAAAACTGCTCATGGAATGAAGGAGATTTCCGAGGATCTTAAGCAGAAGGTTACAGACGCAATAAAAATGAAGCATTGATCCGTAAAAACACTGAAAAAACAACTGTGACCAGGAGGGGCGCTTGATGCTCCCCCCTGGTCTGATTTATTTCCTTATTATCGGCAGAATGACTTTTGACGGGTAATCCTTCCCGTGATACAGGGTCTGGTCTGCTATCTTCACCTTATCACTTCTTCCAAGTTTTTCCCAAACGTTCTGATTTCTGCTGTACTTCGGAAAAGCGCTTGAAGCAACCTCGACCCTGATCCTGTGCCCTGGGCGGAAAACCTGGCTTGTATTCCACATATCCACTGTCATGCTGTAGACTTTCCCGGGCTCCATCGGTATCTCTCTCTCCATGCCCTCCCTGTATCTTGCCCTTACCACTCCGTCGCAAAGCCTCTGCGCGAATCCGTTTGGCCATACATCGAGAAGCTTTACCGCAAAATCAGTATCTTCTGCGTCTGAGGATACATAGATCTCTGCCTTCACAGGGCCGGTTACCTCAAGGCTCTCCTTAAGGGGCTCTGAAGTGTATACAAGCACATCATCCCTTCTCTCCACGGCTGCGTAATCATCAGGACCTCCTATCTGGGCAGAGGTCTGCTCCGTAATGAATGGGAACGGGTTTTCGGGATCGTAGGTATAGCTGTCTTTACCGGAACCCATATCATGCACCACGTCAACCAGTTTCCCATCACCGAATCTGCTGTTTGCCCTTCCACCACTCGTCAGGTAATACGGGACGAAATCTGTATCCGGAAGGGGCCAGTCCTTTTCGTACCTCCACCTGTTCTCCCCCATCACAAATATTGAAACTCTGTTTTCATCGTCAATGCTGTTCCTGTCTCCCTTGAGCCATCTGTCAAACCACCTTTTTTCCAGATCAAGAAGGTCAATCAGTGAAGTGGGCCCAAAATCTATGTTTCCAAGGGTCTGGCTCTTGTTTATTCCGTGCGGCCATGGCCCCATCACAAGTTTCTGGTTTTCTCTGGCAGATTCAGTTTTTGCGTGCTGCCTCATCCCGTGGAAGTTCATCGGGGTGCCAATCTGCTCGTCATCGTACCATCCTGAAATGTGCATCACCGGGAGATCAATCTCCGAGAATCTCGTCTGGTATGCTGTCTGCTTCCAGTAATCATCAAAGGTCGTATGGTCAAAGGATTCTTTCCATCCCGTTATTGCCCTGCCTGTGGCCCTTTCCATATCTATCAGGGGAAGGTGCCTGTACACCTTCTCCCAGTCCACATAATCGACATTCTGGAGTGACCTTCCGCTCACAAGAAAGCTCCATGAAATGTGAATTGGATCAGGCACTCCCGTGGGGCTCTCAACAAATTGATCAGAAGGGGAAACGGTCGATATCATTGTTTTCAGGTGAGGGGGATTTTCCAGGGCGGTAGTCCACTGAATGCGTGCCAGGTATGAAGCTCCCAGTGTTCCAACCGAACCTGTGCACCACTCCTGCCTGGCGGCCCATTCTATCACATCATGGCCGTCCCGGCCTTCGTTGACATAGGGAACAAATGTTCCATCGGAATCGCCTCTGCCCCTTACATCACAGATCACCGCTACATAGCCATTGTCAGAAAAATACCTGCCCTGTTCTATGTTGCCGGATTCCCCTTTTCCATAAGGAGTCCTGATTACCAGTGCAGGGAACTTTCCATCGTCCTCAGGAAAATAGACGTCGGCAGAGATCTCCACATCGTCCCGCATCGGGATCCTCTGATCCCACAATATTCTGATTTTTTCCATGAATTTCACTACTTAAACTGGCTAAGGGTGTTGCTCAATATTATTGTTTTCAGTAGACTGCTGCCCCTCATGAAAAGGCTCTGGTTTTCCATTTGCCCCTGAAAGAAACTTAATTAAGCAGCAAAAGTGATATTCTATTGTGGAAACCGGTCATGCAAGAATTCCGCTGTTGAAGGCTGAAGTGGCTAAAGGGAGGTACATCATCATATACCTTGATTCCAGTGAATCCCATTACTCCTTCAGGGCTGGAAAACATGCAACACTGTCCCTTTCATCCGGAAACAACGGAAATTTCGACATAAGAAGAATTTTCTCGATATCATCCTCTCCAAACAGGTCAGATGTGTTGAGATTCGCGACCGAGATAGGGGATTCTGACTTCAAGAAGAAGCTTGCAGGCATGAAGCCGGGGGAACAGGTGGACGTTTCCCCGCCGCTTGGAGGATTCTTCCTCATATCTGACAGGCAGAGGCCTGTAATCTTCATTACTTCAGGGATAGGCATTACGCCAGTGGCCAGTATAGTGAACTGGTGTGCAGATGAAGGGATAGGCCAGAGAATCTGCCTCGTCTACATAAACAAAAATAGTGAGGAGGAACTGTTTATGGAAGAACTGGAAGGCCTTGCGTCAAGACTCAAGAATTTCAGCATTGTCAGGATTACCACGGGAGACAGTGATGAAAGCCCAAGCCTCACCTTTTCCCGTGTGAAACTGGATACGTATGCACCAGACATCGATACAGGCCGCGCAATATTCTACGTTTCGGGAAAGCCCAGGTTCGTACACGATGCAAGGAATGCACTCCTGTCCCAGGGGATAGCATCTGCAAGCATAAAGACAGAGAAATTCTCTGGATATTGAACAAAAGTGGCTTAAACAATCGTGCAAATGAAACATGATGGTTAAGCTCCTTACCGGGACAATAAGAGTCAGACAGGCGACCAACCAGAAGATTCTCTTATTCGAGGTGAAGCTAAACAGGCCCTTTGACTTCAAAGCGGGCCAATACGTCAAGCTGACTCTGCCAGAAGAGAAACGGAGGCATGAGGAGGATTACAGGTTTCTCTCAATGGCATCCTCACCTGCAAACAGGAGGCTGCTGAAGTTTGCAGTAACCCTGAGGGGATCGCAATTCAAGAAGCGCATAATGTCAGCAGGCGACAGCCTTTCTGTCCTGGTCGAAGGCCCAAGAGGCAGGTTTACGTTGCATCCCGATCCTTCTCTGCCTGCAGTCTTCATAACGGACCGTATCGGGATAACACCAGCGAGGAGCATAATTGAGGACGCAACGGTGAAGGGGCTGCGACACAGAATTTACATATTCCATTCGGACAATTTTCCAGAAGAGAATTGCCTGTATAAGGACGCAGTGGAATTCAGCAGGCAGAATGGCAACATAAACGTGATTCCCATGATCCAACAGGATGATTCGGCCGAGATAGAATGTGAAAGCACCTGCAACTATGTGATGAACAGACTGGGAGGCGACTTCTTGAACTCCGTTTTTTATGTTTCCGGTATTCCGGCTAATGCCGTATCGGTGCGAAACTGGCTGCTCGACTCAGGCGTAAACCCGGATAATATCCGTATAGAGAGCTTTGCCGGATACTAGGGGCAGAATCAGAGAATCATTTCATAAACTATTGCGGAGGGAAAATCCTCCATTCTCCTCAACCGCGCAAACAGGTCTTCCCGAATCCCGGAACTGCATATGGTCATCCCCTCATCCGCAGGCTTGACGGGCTCCCCGGAAGAAAGGACATGAAAGGACCTGCCGTCATCGGCTGCAAAAACAAGGTTTGGCCCATTTGAAAAGAACCGGCCGGGAATATCGGGCGCCCTATCTGCACGCATGAACTTCCATCCTGCTGCAACATACGTTGAATCTTTGAATCTGGCTTCGGAATATCCGTCCAGATCAACGCCCTGCTCATAGAACCTGCACGATTCGGCTTCCCTGAAAAGCATCTTCTCAGAAAGTGCACGTGACCTGTAGTTTGACGCTTCCACAAGCATTCTTGCGGCGTACGCACCCATCCGCCTCGATATGTCCACCCCATTCCGGGTAAGCTGAGATCCTATGCCTCTTCTCCAGTGGTCCGGATCCACACGCAGGCCGCTTAGCCAGGTGGCACCGTCTGCCATCATCTCAACCTTGGAGAATCCAACAGGAACGCCATCCTCAGCTATCAGGACGGTTCCCTCATCCAGGTATGAGGGCCCCAGGCGGTTTATGTAATCTTCATAGCCTGATCTTCTCGATATATCACTTATGGCGGGCCAGTCCTCCCTGGTGGCCTCCCTGAAGATCATTATGCCGGATATGCTGCAAGGTAAAAATACTTGATTGTTTGAGTGCCAGTCAAATTCGAGGAATATGCCACCCATCACCGGGCATGAGGGTCCGGCGTGGAATTCATGAACAGGCAGCAGGGAATCACAACGAAAATCGCTTTCCAGCACTAGGCGAAAAGAATTAATCATACCCTCAAATATGAAAGCATGCTGAAGGATTCCCTGGACAGCACCAAAAGGCTTGTGGCAAACATGCTCAATTTCTACGGGGTTGAAAACATAGAAGAGTCCATGGAAATGAGGTCACCTGAGATGGTGGATATTGTCGCGTCCATAAGTGGTCAGCCCGAGCCTGACATAGGGATCAAGCTCCTGGGCAGGAAGCCCAGGCCCTCGGAATTTTTCGGTGCCCTGAATTACCCCTCACTCAAGTATGTAATCTTTCTTACCACTCAGGATCTGCTGAAGGAGGTAAAAGACAAGCTCCCTGCAACAACCAGCCTCCTGGAAAAGGATGTGTTCATCCTCCCACTGCCTTCAAGCGAGAACACGGATCTGGAGGACAAGATCAGGGAACTCACGGGCAAATCATCGCAGAAGGCTTTCTTTGAGGAAGTCACAGTAAAAGAGCCTTTAATCAAGCTGGACACACAGGAACTTGACAGGTTCATGGAACAGATTAATTCGCAGGGCCTGTCACTGGACACCTCCAAAAGGCTTGTCTATCAGGCAGCAGTGGGTGGCCTCAACATAGAATCAGGGAAAAGGATAAGCCACCTCGGAAACATGATAACGCGGAGAAACGAGAACCTTTCCAGGGAAGCTATTTTCCTGGAAGCACTCGGGATTCTCAAGGAAAGTGAAAGGACCCAGTCATCAACCTTTCCTGAGGAGAGAACAGTCTATCTCACGCTGGACCAGAGCGAGAACACCACCAAGCTAGCAAACCAGATCATAGTTGAAGCGATAGAATCGAAGAAGAACCGCATCCTTGACATATTGTACTCGTACCCTGAACAGTTCTCTTTCGTGGCTCTTATTGGCTCAATTGGAATCTTTGCCCCTAAGCAGGCATTGCCCCCTGAAAGGTCGGCTTCGTACCTTCTTGGCGTCATGAGAACCACGTTCGAGTCTGAAAACACATTTCTGGTTGAGACAATGCGGGAGATTGTGAACATCACCGGGATAACCACAATGGAGTGGAACAGGATCAATACTCTGGCCACATACCCTGAGATCAATAACCTGCTGCACCAGTTTTTTGAGAGGTTCGAGAAAATCGGTATTGGTGTGAAGGGGCACAGGGGAATAAAAAGAATATACATCCCGGTTTCCCACCTGGCAAAGATCTTGGGCTTGTCCTCATTCAGAGACAGCTACAACAAGAATGAACTGAAGAAATTTGTGATATGGGACACCATCCTAAATTACAAAACTTACATGCATAACTGGCAGGAGAGGCTTGCAAGCCTGGGCCTGACAAACGAGGATACGTCTTCAGCACTCAGCAACACCATGAGCCGCAGAATAACCTCCGGGATCCTTCCTGAAGGATCATTCATGCCATTTGCAGTCTACAACAGCCATGCTTTCAGGAATTATTGCATTGAAAGAATGCGAAAAGCCTCATCGGGGGTACTTGATATAACATGGTAAAGTCTTTATGACAGGGTATATGGTTAACTTTTCCCGGATAGAAGTTATTTTCATTGTGCTGTAAACTCATGGCATATTGAAAAGCATGAGTATTTATCTCTGGAGCAAGAAAACTGGAATCGACTCTGGAGCTTTGTATCAAAGAACATTTCATATGCCTCCCGAACAAAATCTTTATGAAGGTTAAGTTTCTAACTAATCCTACCGGACTGAGTATTATGACAAAATATGTATTGATTTCAGACTCGACTCTAGGATACCAATACAGAGATTTTCCATTACTGGACTTTTTGCCCTGCGCACCGTCAAGAGCGATACCCGGTCCCATCTACCGTTTTCTTAAAGGTCCCGCACCCCCAACTGCGCCAGATGGAAGAGTAGACCTGGCGCCGTACTCCATAAGAAAGCTCGAGGCCTCTCTTCTGACAAGGTTTGAAAGAAAGGACGTTGCAGTAATCCAGGAGGAGTACCTGGCACAGCACATAACAGACGATACCGAGATAATTGCTGTGTCCACAATGGACCCTCTTGGCCTTGGGCCAGTAACAATGTCCTACTATGCATTATTCGGCGGAGAGCTATATGCATGGGTATGGAGAGAATGGGACTTACTGATGGAGAAGATAAACAGTGTCAGGCGGGGGAAAAAGGCTAAACTGGTTGTTGGTGGACCCGGTGTCTGGGAGTTCACATTAATGAGGGACGCCATTGACAAGTACAATATCGATTACGTTTTTCAGGGAGAAGCCGATGATATCGCCCCGATACTTTTCGACCAGATTGTCAGTGGCAGCATTGATCCGTCGCTTTTCCACAGCGGCTACATGACCTACGACGATAAATTCAGAAAAATAGTGCAGAAAGACGAGAAATTCCTCGCAAGAGGGGTATCATTCGCCGCTTATCCAAAACTTGAGGAAATGCCACCAATCGTCAACCCGGCAATGAAAGGGATGACTGAGGTTATGAGGGGTTGCGGTGTAGGCTGCGATTTTTGTGAGGTAACCCTGAGGCCGCTCAGGTACGTTCCCATAGAGAACATAGTCAAGGAGGTTGAAATAAACCTCAAGGCAGGACAGACCAACGCGTGGCTGCACTCTGATGAAATATGGGGGTACAAGCATGGAAACATGTTCACGCCAAACGAGGACGCCCTTTCAGAACTCTTCTCGACTGTCATGGGCATAAAGGGTGTGAAAACATCAAACCCCACACACGGGAGAATCTCCATACCAGCAGGCTATCCAGAGATGATGGAGCACCTGACGAAGGTTCTCAAAGGTGGCCCGGACAACTGGATCGGAGTCCAGACCGGAATTGAAACAGGCAGCGATTCTCTTGCGAAACAGCACATGCCCAACAAGACACTTCCTCTCAAGATTGGGCCGGACGGCTCATGGCAGGATATTGTGTGGCAGGGTGTTGCAGTCGAGACCAAGAATTACTGGAGGCCTGCTTTCACTCTGCAGGTTGGGCAGGCAGGAGAGACTGACGAGGACAACTGGGACACAGTAGCAATGATAAACCGGTTGAGCAACTCTTATGTCGAAGGCAGGGCGTTCGAATTCACTGCAACTCCTCTCCTTAACGTCCCACTCGGAAGGATCAAGTCGAGAGAGCTAAACAGGGAAATGCTCACCGAGAGCATGCTCGCGGTATACTACGCGTCTTACAGGCATCTGGCAAAGATGGCAAAGAGAAACGGTTACAGGGACGCGAGAGGCAACATGGTTGTGAAGCTCGGAACAGGAGGCATTATCTCCTTTGGTGGGGGATTAATGCTTAGAACTGTAGAGAAAATCGCGAGGAAGCGCGGGGTCGATGTAGACAAAGTCAAGGAATACGGCCTCGAAAACAAGAAAGAGATAACATCTCAGGCCGCACTCGCTAGGGCATAGGGCCCAAACCAATTTTTCAACATTTTTCTTATATTTTGCGCTTTAACATCATTCTTTCCGGTTAATTCCCGAAGAATCAAAAATATTCGAGACGGTTGGCGAACGGTGTTATAAAGAAAAATAAAAGAGGGAAACCCTCCAATATTATGGCGGTTTGAGCAGGTGCTGCGGCACTGCATTGAGTGCTGTGTAGGCTGCAAGTACTGCTGAAACTATCAGGCCTATCCAGAATATTATCAGTATAATTGTCCACAGATTTGAAGGCTTTCCACCCTTCTCAGGGAACTTGTCATAAATCAGTGTGGCCGGGAATGTGAATATTCCTGTAAGGCCGAAGGCGAGATACATTCCAAACATTGCAAGCGGCTCGGACGTCATTCCCTGAATATAGGCGTGATACCCGTAGTAAACTGAAATTAACCCGGAGAAAGCAGCAACTATTCCGACAAACTGGAGTTTCTGTTTTAAAGCGAGTGAGACAGCCAGTGAGGTTATCACAATTCCCATCAGTATAAAGGGATCCCCAAACAGTATGTTGTAACTTCCAGGCAGTGGCCAAACCATCTCACCATAGTACCCCATTACCAGTATGAATAAACCCAGCATACCTAAAGGAAATGCACCAGGTCTCAGGACTTTTTCTACGTTTTTTACACCATTTTTTCTGTATTCTACATAAGCCATCCCGGTCATGTAGAGCGAAACGACCCCTACTAGAGACAGCACGAACAACTCTACGGCGAGATCATCAACGAACGGCATTTTTTTTCACCAAGGATTTAATCACACTATATTTTATAAAAGTCATTCCTCACAGTTTATGTTTTTAAATTTTTGCAATCACTTAATAATTAGGTCATTCCGTATTTCTGTAAACTAGTATATATGTGTGATATTGAATTGAGGTATAAGGCTGTTTGATCGCCGAATATCACTCGATCTGGGAAGGCGCAGTACACGATTCCAACTAGGGACCGTATTGTTCCCTTTTCCCTGAATCGCTCGTTTGTTAACAGCAGGGTTAGAAAGAATTATTTTGATCCACGCCTTCCTGAAAGCATGACTGGAAAAATGCTTGTACTTATAACATCTGGGCTTGAAAACAGGGACAAACTGCTCGTGGGCATGAGATTTGCAATGAATTCCGCCAGGAAGAATAATCTCGAAGACGTGAAAGTAGTTTTCTTCGGGCCAAGCGAGAAAGCCATTGCAGGTGATGACCAGGAAGTCAGGGACCTTTACAGCAAGCTTGTTGAGCATAATGTTACATCTATCGCATGCAACGGGTATGCCGCCGCAAACGACCTGTCGGAGGGAATCGCAAAATTGGGAGTAAAGCTTGAGAACGTGAGCGACACCATTCCTGGGTTCATCAACAGCGGATATAGTGTTGTGTCCTTCTGATCGTGGTACCTAAATATACTAGAAACAATATCACAGGCAAGTTGATAATTAAGAATCCAGACCCGCTAGATTTCGCTTATGTCCCGGAACGGCTCAGGTTCAGGGAGCAGCAGCTCAAGAAGATAAGGGAGATCGTACTCCAGCCGGTGAGAAATGGTATTTTCCCAAACCTTGTGATATATGGTGCCTCAGGCACCGGAAAAACAGCGACAATCAAGCTTCTGCTGAGGGAAGAAAAATCTCCCACCATAATTTATGAAAACGCACTGTCCTTCGGCAATATCCGCACTCTTCTCAGCGATGTCATAAACAAGCTGGGGAAGGTCTTTCCGAGCCGTGCTGCGTCTTATAACCAGATTTTCGGGGCCATTAACACAATAATGAAGAAGAGGGGTACATCGCTTGTCCTTGTTATTGATGAGGCCTCAAACATAGCAAGAAGGGACCCTGACGGATTCTACAACCTTTTCAGGTCCAACGAGATCTACGAGACAGGGATGTCAACCATACTTGTATCTATTGACAACCCCACTATCTATTTTACGGAAAGGGACAGAAAATCCCTCGGCGTATTCTCTGCCCTTGAGTTCAGCAAATACACGCGTGATGAATTGTACGGGATTATAGATGACAGGTGCAAGGTGTCACTGGAAGATTCGGCCTACACGCCTTCAATACTCGACTATATTTCTGAAATTGCAGAACACTTCGGAAGTGCACGTGTTGCGATTGAACTTCTGCAGAAGGCATCACACATTGCAGACTACAGATCCTCTGATACCATAGAGGGGGAAGACATAAGGGCTGCAAAATCGCTCATAAACCCGTATGTAACGGAAAGCAAGCTTGGCGAACTTGAAAAGGAAGAACTTGTTCTTCTCCTCACGGTATGCAGCTGCCTTAAGAATGCCACGGAGACCCAGCTCGACTGCCTTGTTGAAAACGCCCCTGCGTTCGCCGAGCAGTACAGCATGGAAGGGATGGACCGCAAGGACATTTACAGGATACTCAAGAAACTTGAAGTGGTAGGATTCCTGGACAGCAAAACGGTGAGCGGTGGAGACAAGAAAGGCGTACGGAAGGTGATCAGCATTAGCGACGTCCCCGTGGCTGTATTGAGTGAGAAGATAGAGCTTATGCTCGGCCAGATCGCCTAGCTCCGGCACTCATGCGGACTGGAATAATGGGTCTGTGAGTTTTCTCACCCTGTTCTTTCTTTCCGACATTCCCCGGGACACGAGGAAGTCAAAGCATTCGAATGCCCGGTACAGATGATGCCTGTAAAAATCCGCATCAATGCCCTCATAATTGCCCTCCATATCGATGATTCCACGCTTCCTGTCAGTTACGACCATGGGTATGCGCTCTCCAGGGCTCACCTCTATGCCCTGCCTGCGAAGGTCTTCCAGTGCAATCTTCTGCATATTCCTCACTTTGTAGTCCTCCGGCCTCCTGGTTATCTTCATGTTAATGCAAAAATATTCTCTGGGGAATTCATGCATAGTCTTCAGGTACCTGTTTTCAAGGCTCTGCAGTTCCAAATACTTGCTCCCAATGTCAGAAACACTCTCGCAGCCTTCAAAGATCTTCAGGGCCTCAAGCTGGAATTTTCTTGAGATCTCAGGCACATCCTTTCTTCTCAGCTCAATGCCCCTTATCTTGTACGCCCCATCCATCCTCATGCCTATGTACCTGTTGAGCGATCCGAGGCCGGATCTAGCTGGCAGGAATACAATCCACCTGTAATGCCCGTCAAGGACTATGTCTATCTTCGTATCCTGCTTTATGCGCCTCATGAGTTCCTCAACATCACCATCCCCCTTGATCCAGAGGGAGTCCACAATTCCATGTATCACGCTGAAGCCCATGCTTTCCGCCAGCTTCATGGCCTTTGACAGAACAGACCTGCCGATGGACGTTATGCTCTCATGGGCCTCTATCTTGCCGAATTTTGCATTCTTGTAGCCTGTATATCCGAAGGATGTCAGCAGCATCCACTTCAGGGAAGTATCCCTGCTTCTGTAAACTTCATCCTCCCACTTTATTGACTTGTAGAAAAGCCTCTTCTCGAGAAGATTTCCCAGGGCCTGTGAAAGAAAGCCTGTTTTTTCAGTATTGACCCTGTAGGGCGTATCTGGAACTACATAACCATGGGTTTTTCCTATGGTTTCCGGGGAAAGATTGTAGCGCACTATTATGCTTGGGTACATGGAAGAAAAATCGATCTCATACACATCCTCGTAAAGGCCGGGCTCCGGCTGAAGGGCGATTCCCCCTCTGTCTGTAAGTGACAGCTCTTCAACGCTCTTCTCCAGCTCATGATCGTCCTTGTAAAGCGGTACGAGCACTCCATTTTTTACTGCAACAGTCTCTTCCATTGTCGATACAGCTGTTCCAGGAGTCACCATCGCTGCTGTTGCAGGAGGGAGGGAAGAGGTTCTGGAGATCTCATAAATTCCAGGGAGGCCCGCTTCTGCGTAAATGAACGAATCGGACGGAATGCATATTTTTCCTGATAGATGCACTGTAGGGCTTTTGTAATGCATCTGCCCGTATGACTGGTACGTTGATCCAGTACGTGTCCGCACCCGGGGTATTTTCAGACCCAGATCTCTCATTTTGTACAAAATGAGCTTGAAAGCCTCGTAGCTGTTGTCATAAATGATCATCGGGCTATCACTGATTCTCTCTTCAAGATCCATGAGGACCATCCTCTCCGGCAGGTATGATTCCCCGTCCATGGTTACTCCCGCTATATCGCGTCCCCTCACCTTCCCGCCAACCAGAAGGCTTTCCACAGGAGGGTCATGGTCATAGGGGGAATCAAGATGGAAAAATTCCAGACCATTCTCGGTCATGAACCGCATAACAGGATCAAGGTCGCCGTTGAAAACCCTGAACTTCCTGTTGAGCCCAATACGTTCGACGGATCTGATAAGATCTTTCGTCCGTGACGGGTTTACGGCGATCTCTATGCCGTCCATGCTGCCATAAACATCGCTTCTGGACGACCAGTTGTACCCAAAATCGGAAACATCAAGCTGCCTGGCGAGAAAATCAAGATCAAAGGGATCGCCGGAGACGAATACCCAGGTCCTGTTGCAGTACCTTCTCTTTATTATCTTCCCGTTTCTGAGGTACCACAGCGAAATCCTGTCATCCCCAGTTCCATTGATGATCGGGTCCACAGGATCCTCACTCCTCTTCTTCGCCCTGCCGAAAAAGCTTCATCATTTCAAGAATCACGGACATAAGGAACCCCGTCTCAGGATCAATGCCTGCCATTGATATCTCGGGCGAATGTTTTCTGCCCATGAGCATAATTCTGTCGAATATCTCAACATCCTCCGCCCTCATGATCGATCTCATCCTTCCGTATTTCTGTGCTATGATCTCCATCTTCTGCCTTACTGTGGGTGTTGTTCTTCCCATTGGTATAGACCTCCTTCGACCACCCTTCTTTCCGGTGGCTCAAGTACCCTCTTTCCGAGGTAGTTCTCGTACACTCCTCCCTTCCCAACTATGTTCATGGATATGGGGCACCTGTGGTAGTACGATTTTATCTTCATTATCTCGTAGAAACTCTCAACTGATTCCATTGCCCACGAGGATATCACCCCGGAAACAACGGCAATGAAGTGGGGGCTGTTATCCGATTCAAGCAGTATTCTCTGCAGCTGGTATGACGTAAGTATTCGCTGAATCCTGATGTCCAGGCCGGAGCCTTCAGGAAATGTCTGCGGCAGATCAAGCATTATGCCGTCTGAAATCAGGAAATGCATCTTCCCGTATTCATGGACTTTCTCCATGAAGGCGTAGAGCTCATCAAAATCAAACGAGCCCGTTCTGAAAATCCTGAGATAACTGCGCACGTTTTATCAGTGAACTATACAACTAAAGTTTAACCTGTAGGCCGGAAAATGAGGAAATGAGGAGGCATCCCTGTGAAACGGTATGCAGTAGCGATGTTTAAGGTAACAATACCGCAAAAAGTGTTTATATATCATATCCGGCTAATTTAATGAAACAGGCTATTGGTGCATCTGCCCCTTTACAGCTAAAAAATCAACATTAATGCACAAAAATGACCATAATACAGCAAAAACACGCACTAATTCTTAATATAGCCATATTTAACACAAAACTCCCTTAGAGTAAAATTTTAATA
>OFHJ01000328.1_pt1 | contig 19397 bp, 26 predicted proteins | sample 1522001 | NCBI WGS metagenome assembly OFHJ01 (sample SAMEA2464838, study PRJEB22497) | soil metagenome | biome: Grassland; feature: Farmland; material: Clay | place: Australia | collected 2013-02-01 | depth 1.2 m | reverse complement strand
GTATCCCGTAATGATTTAAAGCCATTAAATGTACTTAAAAGGCTTAAAGATTCTGAAATTTCATCAGATAAACTCGCGGAACTTCGTAACACGTTTGATGAATTATGTTTATTCTGACTCACAATAAATATTTTAGAACTTTTCAATGGTTTTCCTTCAAATCATCAGGCGGATTCACAACAGGACCGTTTTGGGAATTCGGATTATGGTTCTAGTAGACTGTTCTGTAAGCTTGGATCAAGCGGTGATAAAGTAGTTTCTTTTTTGAATTCAGATTAGACTGTAACGTGCAACAGGTGAATAGAGGAAGTTATTATAAACGTGGACGATAATGATACTTATGGGTAACCAGGACCTACTCAAATTACTCATCTACGCAAGAGGGTCCACTATGAGGGACAATGAGAGCATACCATCCAAGACCCACTTTCAGAAGGAAATGTTTCTTCTTCTCAAGGAAACTGTTTTCTCCAAGATAGACGGATACGGTTTTGTTCCACACTACTATGGCCCATTTTCAAGAGAACTTGACAGCGATCTTGTTGAATTGACAGTATCTGGCAAAGTTGATGATACTGAAGGGTACACACTCACCCCGGTTGGATTCAGTGAAGCGAACGAGCTTTGGAACAAGCTAGACCAAACACATAAATCTGCTCTGATAAGAATTAAGGAAAATTACAACAGAATGGGCTCGGAATTGCTCATAGATTACGTGTATGGCAAATTTAAGAAATACACTGTAAAATCTGCAGTGATCCTTGAGAACCTGTACGACTACTTTGAATCATTCGCTGAGGAGAACGAGATTACAATAGAAGACATTGATAACGCATTTGACAGGGTTAGGCATCCATTAAATGAAAGTAGTCACTGATTCAAATGTCTTTTTTCGCGCAATTCTAGGCAGGAAAGCAGGTACGGCAAGCAAGTACGTGATAAGTCTAATCAGAGATGGGAGGGTTCAGCCATACACATGCGACGTCTTGATGGGTGAAATTGGAAGAATTGTCAAAAGCGATCCGAAGCTAAGAAAAATTGATCCAGTCTATTTCCGCCAATTCATGGATGATCTCGACAATTGGTTCAGTTATGTTCCTATGAAAAACCTGGAACATGACCAGAAGATGTTAAACCGAATTGGAAATGACTGGTACCTGATAGCAATAGGAAGAAGCATTTCCGCTGACTTCATCATTACGTATGACAAGGATTTGATTTCAATGAAAAATGAATTGAAAGATCAAGATGAACTTGAGGTATTGACTTCAGAAGAATTTATTGAATTCTATAGAAGTTAATTAGTGCATATCCGGAATTATATTCCGTGATAAAACCCCCAAAATTTTGTCTCAAAATTATTTGATGCCATTCCCGTATTCTCTTGGGGAATCATTGGCGGCGAAAAAGTTAAGATATCCCATTTAAGCAAGCTTGTGTTCTATCTTGATAAATGTGTTCTGCGATTTACAATCGCTGCTTGCACAGAGCACCTAATCCATCTCTGCGAAAGAATCATTTCGGTATGGGAGCTTATCTGAATGGCCGAATCCATATCTTCGTCATTGAGATGCAAATATACGCTTGTCATTCTGGAAGATGGAACCCATCCCATTGTCTTTTCAAGAATTGGTTCCCTGACCTTGCTAGCCAGTTGAGAGGTTTTGTTATGCCTGAACTTGTATGGACATATCCTCTTCGATTCCGGGAATCCAGACTTAACTGCTCTGTTCTTCACTTTCGAAAGCATGTTGTAAATCAGATAGTGATTCATTGGCTCACCAATGGTAGATTTCGCTCTCATATCATGACCAATACCACAAAATAGCCATGCCTCCTCGTTGAATTGATCGGGATGGGAATCTTTCCAAACTCTGGTGAATGCCACACTTTCTCCCAGAGCCCGGACCTGTCTCGTACCCGTCTTGCCTGTGACCAACAGCTTTATCCCAGCGTAGTCAAACACAATATCTTTCAGCTTAAGTGTCAGAAGCTCACCGATTCTTATTCCTGTGTCATAAAGGACAGTTATGATTGCTTTGTCTCTTGCATTATCACAAGTATTCACTAACAGATCAATTTCAGTTTGTGAGATATTAAAATCAGGTTTTACTTTGTAATTCGGCCTCCTGTTTCGTTTGATCCAAGCTACTTCTTCACTCTTCCCAGGCCAGTGGTAAAATTTCTTGAAGACTGTCTATTTATCCTTGATTGACCACTCAGAAAGGCCTCTCTTTTTCTGATAAGACAGTGCTTTTTCGATGTCCTTGTCTGTGGGATACACGAATGACTCACCCATGTTCTCAGCAATCAGCCTGAGTCTGATGGCATAGTAATAAAGCCTGGAAACTGACCGTTCCTCTCTGGTTTCCAAGTATGACAAAATTTTATGATCTTGTCCTTTGCAGCTTTATTGATTCCAGATTTTTCGAGTCTTTGTAAGGGTATTAAACCTAACTACTAATGCCGGCTCACGGCATCTTCCGGGAGAAACTCCCATAATATGCTTCTTCAAGGTGTAAGGAAATAAAATCTCCTCACCTGGTGCCCCATTTTGGCTCTTTCCAGAAAGTGAATGCCCCGTACACAGTTGTAACGAAGAGAATCCCCATGGCAAGGGCGCCGTATGCGATTGTCCTTATTCTCTCCTTGTTGATTTTTCCTGCCACAGTCAGGACGAAACCGGCGGAGCCTATGCCGTTTATGGCCAGAAGCAAAGAGTTGTATAGTGCCCCAAAACCGAAGCTGTGGTGGTCAAAGTTCAAGAATATGACAGAGCGAATAAAGTCGACCAGACCAGGATCCGGTTGATGCAGACGAAAATAGAGAATTGGAAGGTATCTCAGGCAGAATGCAATAATCCCGATGAAGGGCAGCATGTAGGTATAGACAAGTTCAAATGCATAGAATTTCCCCTTCTTGAAGGCGTTTCCAGTCTTGAATTCCATTCCGAAACGAACCCATTCCGATCTTGACCAGCGCAGACTCTGCTTGTAGAATTTCTTGAAAGTCTTCTGGGGATAGGTTTGCACCCTGACATCGTAATCCTTCACAAGCTTGTAATTGGAAGTGAGGGCATGGAGTGCCATCAGCCAATCCTCGCCCAACTGCGTTTTATTTCCGAATATCCTGAAGTCAAGGAAGGCATCGGATTGTATGAACGGTTTTATCAGGTCTGTCCGGTACATCACGCAGGGCCCGTCGAGATGCATCACGCTTCCATGTGCCGACATGGAACGGTACACTATCTCCCTGGCCCTCTCAACAAATTCAGCACCATAGGCAACTGGTGTTCCAGTGTTCTTTATCCCTATGTTCGGGCCAACTCCACCCACTCCCCCAACGAAGTGGGAAACCATGCTGGAGACACCACTTTCAGGCAGGATCGTGTCGCTGTCCATAATTAGTGCGTATGGAGTTTCTACAAAGTCCATTGACCTTGCTATTGCCCGCTTCTGCCCTTCCCTCTTTTTCTTGTGGACGAAGAGCCCGCCATGGGCCTCAACAATGGTCTTGTATGGCTCATAGCTTGAGTCGCCTACCACAACCAGCTTACTTCCCTGGGAGGAAGCAGCCTCTATGCACTCCCTGAAGATATCCGGGTCCTCATTGTAGACCGGAATACATATTGTCACATCTTCAGGAGTGAGATCATTCCGTGTGTTTTCCCGGGAAAAACGCTGGGAACCATGTATGTTTATGACGTAGTAAATGAAGGTTGTCAGTGTAAGAATGCCCAGGCCGATGAAGACCTCGAGGATGATTGGGTGCATTTTCATGTAGTTAATATCTAAGTCCAGATAAAGCTTATACTGACATGAGGGTGTCAAATCCTCGTTGATAACCAGGAAATGATGTCGTGTTCAATCCTAACCTGTGTTTTCTGCCAATCCCTGGAACAGCGGGTTTGATCTCCTTTTTCATTTATGCGGAAATTAAGATGGAAGGATGGTCAAGATTGGATGTTGTGTCTTTCAATCGCTGCAATGATTGCATCCGGGGTCGCAGGAGCCAGGTCTATGCGGGCTCCAGGTCGCACATGGTCAAGAGCATCGTTTATGGCATTCATCACTGCCGCATAGCCCGCCATCGTGCCGCTTTCCCCCACTCCCTTGACGCCATTTAGTGCACCAGCAAAGGGGGTTCCCCTGTGAATAATTTCTATATCAGGGCTATCAAGTGCCGTTGCGATGTTGTAGTCCATCATGGTACCTGTCAGGAGGTTCCCCTGGTCATCGTAAGCAACCTTTTCGAACAACGACCCACTTACTGCATGTACCACGCCACCATGCAACTGCCCCTCGACAATGGTCTTGTTTATGATTCTCCCGCTATCCTGGACAACGAGATATTTCACAATCTTGACTGTGCCAAGTTCGGGATCAAGTGTCACGGAACAGAGATGTGCAGCGCTTGCGTCGCGTGCCGAGCGTGAAGAGTATTTTGAAATGGCTGATATTTCCTTAACTCCCAGTTTTTCCAGGATATCCCCTATCTTAATCAGAACGTTCTGCTGATGATTCGCTTCCACAATATTGCCATTGCAAAAGTCAAGAGAACTTTTATCCTTCCTGAGTATCTTCGAGGCACGTTTCAGGATTTCAGACTTGAGCCTGCGTGATGCGTCAACTACAGCACTTCCTCCCGCTGCACCTGATCTGCTTCCAAACGTTCCCACTCCTCGGGGAACTTGATCGGTGTCTCCCCACACCACTTTCACTTTGTCAATTGGGACTCCGAGCTCTTCGGACGCCAGTTGGGCAAATGCTGTCTCGTGACCCTGTCCGTGGGATGAAGAGCCTGTATAGATGTACACTTCCCCATTCTTGTTTACAGCAGCTCTGCCATACTCACTCATGAAGGACCTGAATCTCGGCAACATCCTGACTAACCCGACAAACCCTCGCAATGTCATCCCCCGCAGAATGGTTCGCATCGAGAAAATCTCTGCCGATCCTCCTAGAAGTGATATTCCGACCCCCGCGATTAGGTTTCCCGCATCATTCTCTTTCATGTTTCCTGAGTTGAATTCATCCCTCCAGCGCAGGGCATATTTATAATGTCCTGATTCCATAAGCGTGTCCAGAAGACTTAGGTAGCCTACAGAATCGGTCGATTCCGGGTTGGCAATATTGAGGCGCCTGAACTCGATTGGATCAATTCCTATCTTCTTTGCCATTATGTCCAGGGCACGCTCAATGAAGTAGACACCCTCAGGTCTCCCGGCTCCCCTTAAAGGACCGACAGGCATCTTGTTGGTCGCATAGTTCTGGACACTCATATCGAGATTTGGTATCTCGTATGTTCCAAGCATGTATCCTACGGTTGCAAAAGACATAAAGGACATACCGTCGGAAACACCGACATCACATTCCATTCTCCCCTTCAGCGCAACAATTCTCCCATTCTTGTCGCAAGCCAGGGTAACGTCGCAATACTCATCCCTTCCCCCTGCCGACTCCATGAATTCCTCCGATCTCGTGGCTGTCCATTTCACAGGAATTCCTGTCTGCCTGGAAAGCAAGCAGGCGAGCACGGGCTCAGGATACGAATGCCCCCCCTTGCTTCCAAACCCGCCCCCCATGTCCATTACTTTCACATGAAATTTGGACTGTGGAATCTTGAGTTCGGTAGAGAGATTCTGGCGGAGAAAATGCACTGATTGCGTGGTTGCGTAAACCTCGTATATATCAGGCTCCTCATCGTATTTAACTAGCACCGAGCGGGGCTCCATCGGCACAGCCTCCTGCCTTGCAATTCCTTCCCGTGCACTGATCAGGTGAGGTGCAGCTGCAATTGCACTTTCAGCATCCCCTCGCCTCTTCGTTTGAGAACTAGGGATGTTATCACCCCAGTCCTCGTAAATCAGCGTACCTCCCCTCTTCGATTCTTCTATCGATGGCACGGCGGGCAGCACTTCGTAATCTACCTCTATCTCCTCAATCAAGTCCTCTACTGCGTTCTTGCGTTTTACCAGTATTGCTGCCACTGCCTCTCCAACGAATCTGGTCTTGCCTACCGCAAGCTGGTACCGATTTGCAGGCTTGTGTGGTAGAAACGGTGCATCAGCAACCTTTCCCACTCCCTCTCTGACTAAGTCCTCTCCAGTTAGCGCAGCTATGAAGTCAGGCGAAGATTTCAGCTTGGAGAGGTCAATGCTTTTTATCCTAGCATGGGGATAAGGACTTCTTACGATCCCCATGAAAGCCTGCCCTTCCATCTTAAGATCGTCCAAATATTTCCCCTTGCCTGTCAGGAGCCGTGGATCCTCCAACCTCCTCTTTAATTCCCCGACTTTCGCTCCCTGGTCGACGCTCACTTTCTCCTCCTGGGATTCGCCCACTTCCTGTTGCACAGCTTCGGGGATCATCGAAGTTCTACCTCCATCCCCCCTTTCTTTGATGTTTTAGCAGCAGCCCTTATGGATTTTACTATGTTCACATAGCCCGTGCACCTGCAGAGGTTGCCCTCGATTCCTCTGCGAATGTCCGCTTCAGTCGGGTCAGGATTTTCCTGCAATAGGGCAAGGCTAGACATCAGAAGGCCGGGAGTGCAGTAACCACACTGAAGACCGTGGTTTTCCGTGAAGGCCTCCTGGATTGGGTGTAGCTTATCATCTTCGGCCAGCCCCTCGACCGACAGTATATCAGAACCGTCTGCCCGAACAGCAAGGACCATGCAGGATTTTACGGCTTTACTGTTCATGATGACGGTGCAAGCACCGCAGTGGCCTGTATCGCACCCCACGTGGGTTCCTGTAAGATTCAGCTCGTCCCGGAGGAAATAGACCAGCAGAGTCCTCGGCTCAACATTACCGCTGTACTCATTTCCGTTTATCCTCATGGACACCTCTGTCAACTCATCTGCCCTCGCAACTTTCACATTTTTTCCTTTCATCTTGCAATCTCACCCCTGGCTCCCGCCCTCCTCGAGGCCAGCCGAAGTGCCCTCTTAGTAATGACCTTTATCATTTTCAACCTGTATTCTCCACTTCCATGTACATCAGACGGTGGGTCAACACCTTCGATCGATCTCTCCGCGGCCTCGGCAATACTCGTCTCGTCAAATTCTCTCCCCTTCAGGTACTGCTCTGCCGGAGAAGACCTCAGAGGTGTCGTCCCGACAGTTCCCAGCCCTATTCTTGCTTCTCTGCACGTCTTTCCGTCTTCTTCAATTGTAACAATTGTGCCTACGTTTGCAATTGCAAAATCAGCCTCTCGGAGGCTGTGCTTTATGTAAGCTGATCCCGACCGCCGGGGGAGGTATGGAACTTGTATCTCTGTCAGTATCTCGTCATGCGCAAGAGCGGTGGTATAGAAGTCTAGGAAGAAATCTCGCGCAGGCACCACCCGTTTCCCGCTCTTTCCTTCCATTACAAAACTCACGTCCGCTACAAGCAGTGCGGTTGGGAGGTCTGCTGCGGGATCTGCATGACAGACTGACCCTCCAATCGTCCCAAGGTTCCGAACCTGCTTGTCGCCAAGTCGGTAGACCGCTTCGTAGAGGAGTGTAAGCCTATCTTTGATTGTTTCATCATGCTCGACGACATCGTGAGTTGTCAGAGAGCCAATCGCTAGATACTCACCTTCATCTCGAATGTAGGAAAGGTCTGTAAGCCTGGATATATCGATGAGAGCGCTTGGTTCAAACATCCTAAGCTTCATCATTGGCAGGAGACTTTGGCCTCCAGCCAGGACCTTGGCCTCGGTATTCTCATGAAGTAGCTGGATAGCCTCCTGAAGTGAGGTGGGCGAGTAATAATCAAATCTTTTGGGGATCATCAAAGAGACCTCCCATGGCTGTTGATCATCCTATCGGGCTCTTTTCCCACAAGGCTTGTCTTTAATTCAGTTATTTTCCACATATAAAATCACAGTCCTAAATTTGCAGTAGACGCTCTGCGTTACTATGCGCGATTCGCTCTTTGTCACCCGGACTTATGGGTAATCGATCCAGAAAGTCGTGCGCTTCTTTCATGGACCAAATAGGGTAATCTGTAGAAAACATGATTCTATCAGATCCTACCTGGAGAAACAGGTCCAGAAATGAGGCAGTGTAGTTGAATCCGCTGACAGTATAGTTAACGTTCTCGCGCAGGTATGCTCCAACAGGGCGTTTCAACTTGGTTATTTTGGCCGGTAGCATATGATCAGTTCTCGGCATCATAAAGGGAAGCGCTTCACCTAGATGCCCAATGATTAGCTGAAGTCTTGGATAAGTATCAAACGCTCCGCTCAGAATTATTCGAAGAATGTGAGTTGCAGTATCGATGTGCCACCCCCATCCCGGGCCAGCAAGTATGTTCGCCACTTCTCCTGAATAATTGCCCACATAGCTAGCTTTGACTACAGCGTCCGGGGGAACCGCGGGGTGGAGGTAGAGTGGGACATCAAGGTCTTGGGCGCGTTCAAGTACTGGCCAGAAGAATCTATCGTCAAGATAGCGCCCACGACTGTGGCCAAGAATCATGGCTCCCTTGAATCCATATTCCTTAACAGTTCGTTCGAGCTCATCTGCTGCTTTTTGTGGCGTCGACATTGGTAGGATGGCGAAACCTCCAAAACGGGCAGGATGTTTTTTGATTGCAAGCGCGAGATAATCATTTGACGAGCACGCAAGTTCCAATGCCTTCTCTTCATTCTCAATATCTTCTACACCAACCGAGGAAAGAACCTGCACATCGATGCCAGCATCGTCCATTTCAGTGATTCGCGAATCTCCGATGTCTAAAAGCCTGTTCATGAACTTGGATGGGTCCCATCCTATGGGCATGCTCGAACCTTGTTGCATGTTTCGTCGCTGGCTCGCCATCAGTGCGCCAGTGGCATAGTGTTCTTCAAGCGTTATGATTCGCATCCTATCTCATCCACTTTCTTTTGATTGTATCGATACGATACTATCTGAAACAATTCTTACGCGATATATGAATATATCTATTCGATATAACAGAAATGAGGTGTCATCAACTTGATTAAGGGATTCTCCTCTAAGATATACCAGCCACTCTTTCTGTGGCTAATGAAAGATGGCCCGGTCTATGGGTACGAACTGTCTGGTCAAATAGAAAAAATGGCTAGGGGGCACATCAAGATAAGCTTTGGAACGGTTTATCCAATTCTGAGACGGATGGAAAATAGTGGGCTTGTCGTATCTACAAGAGATGGGGCCTCAGGCCGAGTATATTATGAACTTACACCAAAGGGCAAAAATGCACACAAAAAATTTGTAAACGATAAAGAAAAAACCAAAAGAACTCTTGCCGATAAACTGCTTGGTTTTCTATCAATATACCAGGAACTCTTTGGAAAAGAAGCATTAGAAGAGCTTTTAGAGGAAAGAGGAATGTGAGGCAATAGTTCTCACTTTTTCCTCGCTAACTGTCTGAGATAGAAGAGTATCAGGAGTTAATAGTTGACAACACTGGCGTAAATAATCACTATCCTGAATTCCCGCCTCAGCTAATAACAATGGATTCTTCCTTGATTCCCATGCCCTGAAATATTTCCCTCTGTTTCTTTGAGATATATGTGAGGAACCTTGAGCCGTCCTGCTTTACCGCCCTGAGCTTTCTCAGCTCCATGAGCATCTCGTGCATCCTCCTCCTCATCTCAGATCCAGGATGAGTGCAACAAACTGCACCAGGAGATATCCATGCATTGTCTCATCTGTGTGCGTGCCCATTGGAAGTGCCTCAAGATCTGATTTCATGTCTCGGAATCCTTTCTCCACCCTCTCCCGTGAGCGGTACAGGTCAAGCATGTCGTTCCACTGCATCTCCGAATTGCCCATGAGGATCATGCGACCCATCCTGTGCAGCCTCTTCGAGATTGCATTGTTCTTTCTCTTCACGACGAGGCCGGGCTTCTCATTAATCCAATTACAAGATTAATGACATGCATTGCCAGCGAAATGCTCACCCTACGGCTCTATAGCAGAACACAAATATTCCTCCGCTAACTGCGAGCTGCTGAGATTTCCTCAGAATGTTCACCTCTTTTGTATACCGTAAATGTGCGCAACAGGATTATTGTCAAAATCTTTGCCTGGAATCGAGATTGTCAAATCCCCGTTGATAGTCTGTGGTACCAGTATGATGTCATGAGCAGGCCATCATCGGTCTTGAACCTCATCTTCAGGAGTTCAGATCTCACAGAGAAATGGTGCTCTGCAACATTGTTTGTCCTGTTGACCATTGGATCTTCAAGGTACCGGAATACCTCCCCCTGTTCTTCCTCACCTGCCTCAGGAATTTGCCTATGAGAGGATCGCCGGAATAGAGACCCCTTACAAGGTCAAGGAGGATGAATGTAGCCTCCTTCTCGGATTTTCCGGAGACCTTCCTCTTTACAGGCTTGGAATTCTTTCCCAGCTTTTCCAGATTCTCTGGTGTCTGTAAGAACGCGAAGTTCATGAGATCCAGTGCTGAAGCGAGTTCATCCTTCCTTCCTGAATCTCGCACCTTCCTCCTGAGATCCTTGAGGAAGTGGAGGAGGCATTCGACATCATGAAGAACGACCTTGAGGAGGACAAGACATACCTGCAGGACGACGATGCGGTGCGGGGGTATTTCCCCACCATCCTGGTTGCCCTGTATATCAGGTACAGGATCCTGAACATCCTGAAGGACAGAGCCATGAATGGAAAGTATTCAGTGAACGGGGTCCTGATGGAGCTTTCAAAGGTCTATATGATAACAATGGGAGCCAGGAGAATTCTCTCAGAGGTGACAAAGAAAGCCGCTGATATCGAAGAAGTCATTGGGATGAAGTTATTCCCCAAAATCTTGGGGAGTTAGAGTGTTAACTGACGATCAGAGTTTCACTATAACGTTTCAGAACAGCTAGATGATCGACATGTGCTTAAATAGCCTATTCTCCTCAAAATTTGAAGTTTTTTCTTTCCTGTTCTTCGCTTCTATTAGTTCGTATGTCATTAGCACTTTAATAATACATTCTCCAGTCAATCTTACCTCGGGATACCCGAAGATTTACCTTACATATTTCTTCGACCTTCCCCCTTATCAGGTCCTCAACCCGTACGTCAAAATATTAAGCCTGTTCCTATCTATATTTTTCTGGTCCACCATATATCTGATAGGCTGCTTAACTGTCATTGAGAATCGGGACATAAAAAATGTAAAAGTGATAGTTAGTTAAGGGAATAATTTTTGGTGCAATTGTTACCCTTTTGAGCCCAGAAGCTCCTATACGCTATCCAGGCTATATCAACTTGAATGCATTTTACTCATTAGGATTTCCGTTTCACTTTCTAGAGTATGGAGACACTTTTTCCGCAGTGTTGATCCTGTCTCTCAGGTTATTCTTAATTGACTTTTCGGTATGGACTATTGTGTTCTTGGGGCTGTTTTACGCTCTTGGAAAAGTGAGAAAATCGGATGAGGTCTTAGAGAATAAGCAAATGAAGATAGTGAAATAACCACGGAACTTACAAAAAATGGAAAAAATGCGCGCACAAGAATTAATCCCTTACCTCCTCACCCCCTGCCTCCCCAGATTATCTTTATTGGATCACTTTTATTGAGTGGCTGTATATATTAGGGAGTCGTAATTACACACATATTGCTCTCTGTAGGAATACTCGCCATGCACAGGCGTATGGACGGAATTCAGATCTGCCGGCCAATTGAAACGCTCTTTCTGTGCAATAATGGGGTGTTGCCTTGCTGCAACCTAAACCACTTTGCATTATAAAATTCACGAAGCACCGGTTGGGAAGGAACTCGCGAAATATCAAAACAACGTGCCACTCTTGATATACCATTTGGCTGATACCAACAGGTTGATCTGTGGATAAAGCAAAAACAAGGTCTCTAATCAACGAGTTCAGCAGCATCAAAGAGCACGCTGCCAGCATAAGAGACGGGATATCGTGGGTTGATCATGGGCTGATCAAGAATTCGGGTGGCAGTCTGGCTCTCAGGAGCCGGTATCTGGAGGTCCTCAGGGACTACCTGTCCCAGGCAAAAACCCTGCTGGCCCACTTCAACTCTGCTATTGGGCAGCTTTCAGATGAGCATCTGCTGATTGATCAGGTTCCCCAATCTCTCCCCGTGAGGGGCTACCTCAGGGAAATAATGGTCGACTGTGACAAGATCCTAGGTTATCTGGGGGCACCAAACTCAAACTTATCCACAGAGGAGAACAACAGTCTGGCCAAATTCGCCTCTGAAGCAAGAGAGATCTGTGAGGGTCTCGACAGCAGTTATGGAAGGAACATTGAGGTGGCAAAAGAAGCAATTGAAAACGGACAGTTCCTGGGAGGCGCCCTGGTACTTGGGAAGATTATTGATTACGCATTGAATCAGGTCGAAGGAAAATCGATAGAAGAAAGGATAGAAAAACTCGCAGAAAATGGCGCTTTGAAAAATGACATGAGCGGCGCAAAGGATGCAGTGATTGAGGCTAACAGGAAGGCAATGGACTATCTTTCAAATCGACTTGACATATTCCCGGATTCATCCGAAACTCTCTCCCTCTTCGGGGGTTGCGTTGCCACACTTTCGATCCTCAAGGCTTATTTGAAAACTGCATCAGAGAAATGAAAAGTGCAATCCAAATTACACCTGTTAACATCACTTCCTCTATCATATGTAAGTTGAATTGATGGAACACCATCTATGCAAAGCAAAAAAATTGCCCTCTGCCAAAAACCCTGTTGAGACAAGATGCCCTTACCCTGCGCCTGCTCGGGCCAACCCACCTTGAAGCTTTTTTCCACTCTGCCGATCTGTCTGCGATCAGATTGATTTCTATCGTGCATGGTTAAAAATATCTATTGATCTATCATTTGGAAAATATGGTTCAATCTCTATTCAAGTGCGAGGAATGTGGGGCAGTATACGAAACCCTTGCAATAGCGCAGAAATGTGAAGAGCACTGCAGGAAATTCAATGCATGCAACATGCAATACCTCAAGGAGTCCGTTGGCAGGCTTAGTAACAGCAAACTTAATTATTGAAGCCAGCCAGTATGGCATTGATGCCACTTCCAGTACCCATGTCAAGGACCCGATCATTCTCCTTCACTTCCTCCAGAATGGTCTTGCCTAGAAGTTTGCTCATCCAAGCCGGGGGCATGACTTCTTTTGGAACCACCAATTTTCTCCCGAGGTACTGTCTGCGAATGGTTTTCTGGTTTTCCATTTTCAGATATGCCCTTTAGTGCCATTCTCTCCTTAAACTGGCTTCCCCATCTGACATATGCGCCCTATAGCTCATAGTAATACCGTACCCACTGACGTAAATTTATAAAAGTTGTGTTTACAGGAAGAATAAATGGTTTGTGCCGCGGCTCCAAAGGTTGATAAACTCTTTTAAAGATGCATTCCGACCCAGGCTATTGACTCATCACATCGGGCTAGTTCTCGGTTGAATTAGAAACAAAAACTACTAATACATAAGATACTATAGTTTGCATATAGGTGATATATAGTGAAGGAAGAGATAACAACCATACAGCTTAAGAAGTCTGTTGTGCAGGCACTCAAAAATGTTAAAAGATACCCTAGAGAAACATACAATGAGATTATACTGAGGCTGATTACTGAAGCAAAGGAAACTCAAGAGTTGGGTATTTTTGTACAGAAGGCCCAGGAGACTAAAATGAAAGAGCTCTGGAGCGAGGGAGACTACAGCGGTTGGGAAAATGCCTAAAGCTGGAGACGTAATCATCACCAGGGTTCGTTTCGCAGATAACGAAGGCTCAAAAATTCGACCAGCCCTGGTGTTGTTTGAAGAACTTGGTAATATAGTGATAGCGGGCATATCTACAAATTTACGAATGAAAGGAGTTCTAATCACAAAGGGAGAAGGGGCTGCCCAAGATAGTGTAATCAAACTGAACTATATCTTCACAATAACGAGTGACACTATAATCAAGACGGTTTTTCATTTGAGCAAAGAGAAGAAAGACATTGTTTTGGAAGAACTCATGGAAAAGTTAGAGAGCCTTAACTCATAAATCACTGTATAAAATCATAAATGTAACAATTTGCTCGGGTAATAAAATTCTAGAAAAATGTGACTCTTTTATTCATAGGTCCTCTCTTAGGCTGCTTTTTACCAAGTAGATTAATGCACAGTCTATATTTAACCCGTTATTCTCTGGGGTTGGACAGGTTTTAACAGACTATAGTCAGAACAATGGACAAAATTTATGAATATTCCGAATATAATTCCTGCATAGCTCATTTTAGTCCGATTCGAGAGAATGAATTTCCTCAATACTGGAAGCGTATAGTAAATTTAGGCATGGGTCATATGCAGGAAGCAGGCATGATGGACACAGACATTACATTTCAAGAAGCGGAACAGCAATTGACAAAGTTTGTCACTAATGGAATAAAGGCCCCAGGACACTATTTTATGCACACTGTAAAGGAAAGCAATAGCATCGGTTCTTTTTGGTTGCAACTAATGAAAAGGAGATCAACAGAGGCATACCTTTGGGATATTTTTATTGGTGAAGACCGAAGGGGAAAGGGTTATGTAAAGAATTCAACAGTTGAGATTGAGGCATTTGCCAAGAACAAAGGTGCAACAAGAATTTTCCTAAACGTATATTCGCTTAATACAGTGGCTAGAAACCTTTACTCTAAAGCCGGATTTCGTGAGTCAGCAATAACAATGCTGAAATCGCTTTAGATTTGTTTATTCTGATAGGATTAAAGATTATGGGCAAACTACTTCCATTACTCCGCGAAAATTTCACATCGAAATTATATTGCCTGTATTACCTGTAATACAAAAATTACATTCAAACCAGCCTAATCCTAAATTCTCCCGCAATACAAAGTGAAAGACGGATACCTTTCTGCCAGCTCACAAAAATCCCATAATGAAAGTCCTCCCACAAGTAAACTGGGATTAAGCGGGTCCGAGGGGGTTCGAACCCCCGACCTATGGATTAAGAGTACCTCAGCACCTAAGTCTGTGGCCTCATTATTACAAGTGCTCTGTGAAACTTACTAATTTCCAAGAAATGGTGGTCTTTTGAAAACGCTTGCAATGTACTATTCCGGGAGATCACAATTGTGTTTTTAAACCAATTCTTTCAGCCACTGCTTTTAATTCCCTGTCTGCGGTGAAGAAAACTGTTCCTTCTGCCTCAACACACGTTTCAAGTTGAACCGCATCCACAATGTAAATATGATGCTCCAGTAAAGTACTAATTGATTTCCTGATTATATGGCTACTAACCGGATAGATTTCAAAAGCAGAAGATCTTTCCAGAGAATTCAACTCACTCAACATGGTCTGTAAGCGGTCTCGTGCATCAATCCCGACTTTTCTTGAGTATTTATCGAAAACAACTGCCGCTTCTCCAAGATTGATTTCTGAGGAACAGATAACTGCTTCTCCACGCTGTGCCTGATGGAAAACAGCATCAGCTATTTCGCTGTCAGCCTCTTTTATGTATCTCTTAACCAATATACTGGTATCAAGATAAACGCGAGCTACGCTCATCCCGCATCTCCCTGACCTCCATTTCAGACAGTACCTTCCCGGTAAGATCGGGCCTTTGCCTCTCCACTTCTTCTCCGGTCACATATCTGCAATTTAAGTTGAGCTCTTCACAAATATCATTAAGTATACTTGAAGTAGAGAGTGATCTCAGTGTTCTTTCGATGTAATCGCTCATTGTTTTCCCTTTTTTCAACAGTGCCAACTTAGCGCTGTCAACAACAGGTTTGTCTATTGATACGGTTATTTTCTTCTTAACCATACAGGCGTATATACGGTTAGCCGTATTAAGCATTTTTCATGTAGTAAAACGAAAATTTCAACAGAAGGTCCTTGCCGTAATCAATCTGTCTTAACAGAATAGAGTGTCTCAACTCTCCGTATTCTCCGATTGTTGTCGTTTTCTTATGTTTTTCCAGATTTTTCAGGGACTTTCTCAGTGTGTGCCTTTCTATATTTATCTATTAACAATTTAATTCCAATAGCAAGTCCGGCCAGTGCAGTTCCTATGGATATCATAAACGAAGCGTTGAAAATGGCTGCATAGTATCCAGATATATGATAATACTGGACTAGCCAAGACCCCGCTCCTTGTGGGAAACCCTGATATCCCGAGGCAGTTCCCCAGAAATATTCAAATTGATGGTACGTAATCACATCAATCAAAATTAATGATACGAAGAACGAAAAGAATGTTACTCTATGATGTTTCAAGAGAATCAATAAAGATGCATACAGTCCCAAGTAGATTTCAAGATAAAACGACAAAGTCAGTATTGAGGGCAATAGGAACGACAGCTTGAGTATACGGGGTGTCGAAAAGATGAAGTAATCTGAGGAATAAACGGGGCGTAGTACATAACCCTGATAATAGAGAATAAAGGCAACTGATGCTAGAGCAAAAAAGAAAAATAGAAGGTGAAGGAATTTAGGTTTATTAGAGGTCATGACAACTCATATGCTATATGGAAACTGTCGTACTGATTGCTTGTAGGATATACGTAACTGGGGTAATTGTATTCAGTTCCCGTCAGGCCCTTTGTCTGATATTCAGTCCATGTGATTAAAGCCCCTTGCAGTAGGGTACCAAAGTTTGAAGAAACAGAGTCAAACTGATATCACCATAATTCAATAAGACTCAACTGTTAGTCTGCCAATGTTTGAGAAATGGTTGACATTTCTAGTCAGAATGGGTTCTTCATTGGAGATGCATATCCCTGCTATCATAGCGTCTTCTGGATCAATGGTTAGCTCCCTGCGTTTTTTGTCTGCGAATATTTCTCCGGCCTCTCTTGCAGCATCAAAATCGAAGTGGTGAACGACAATATTTCCAAGAACCTTGTCGATTTTGTTCTTCTCCTCTATTGGCCTGATACTTGAGTTAAGCCCCACGTATAGTTCAAATACGGAAACTGTAGTTATGTTGACCTGCACCCCATCTCTTTCCAGTTCCTCTCCCTTTTCTATGGCTGAACGGTCTCCCCTCATTATGTCTATGAGGAATGTGGTATCAGCAATCATTGATGCTCCAGCATCTCGCTAATGTTCTGGTATCTTTTCCCGCTCAACTTCCTCGCTTCGTTTATATTTTTCAGCATAGATTCTGCCTCATCTTGTGTTAGTGTTCCCCTGAGGTCCAGCAGAGTGGCTTTGTTTGTCAACCTGTTTATCACGTCTGTGAAACTCTCATTCTTTCCCTTGAACTTTTTCAGTCTGGAATAAGCTTCGTCGGAGATAGAAATGTTTTTGCTTCCCATGATATCACACATATATGTGTGTGTATAATATTAGGTCTTTCCAAGTCAGTGGAATAAGTGACTGTAAGACGTCGGTTGTAGGGCCTCAGTCGATATTTGAACCGTTATTTTCTATGGTTGAATAAATTAGTGAGAAGTTCTCATAAATATTTGCCTTCCAATCTGTATTACCCGTAATACAAGAATTACTTTCAAGCTGGCATAATCCTAAGTTCCCCCACATTCAAAACTGAAAGATGGATACCTTTCTGCCGTCTTAAAAAATTCTACTAATGAAAATGCTCACAGAAGCAAACAGGTATTTAGCGGGTCCGGAGGGGTTCGAACCCCCGACCTATGGATTAAGAGTCCGACTTACTTCTGGAAGCATTTCTGACTGTTTTGTCCAATGAGTATTACATGGCAATGAGTTATCAAACTGATAGAGGAAATGATTGAAAAATTTACTTTGATAATTTGGAAAGGTATCCTTCTCTTTGCGTGTAAATAACATTCAGTGTTTTGGACCCCTAAATACCCTTTGAGAGTTTCTATAATTTAGGTGATTGTGAATTCATATAGTTGTGCTTCAATTTCGGGTTTCACGCGAAAACTCACTCCAGAATGAAGTTGTTAAGGTTGGCTCTTTTGTGACCACCCTCATAGGAGAACGAGTTTTTTGCTCCAAAAGAATAGCATTTGAATCATTATCTATAATATCATAACTTAGATTTCCCACAAGGAGTCCTTTGAGTACATGGGCAGTATCATCAACAGAACGTGTGACGATAACGCCCCTAGCGACACCATCTAGTGCCGATACCTGAAATGATAATGGGTGAACATCTTTAAATGTTAGTGCCCTCCTCTCTAACTTTGAAATATGTTTAGAAGCATTACTTGCAGGATAGCCCTTTTCCCATTCTGGATCATAACCATAATACATAAGTTCAGTTGCAATTTGGAGTTCATCAAATTTTGATAAGATCTTGTTTGAATACTCACTAGACACCCGTTCTATTGCATCTCCCTTAGATTTCCCAGGAACTAAAAGTTGTTTAGCCTCTTCCGAGGTCAAAAATTTCCTTTCAACGAAGATATTTACAAGTTCATCAGGTGTATCGAATTCAGTAGCTTTATCTATTATCTCATATAATTCCTTAAATTCAGGTGATTTGGAGAATAGCCTGCTAACATATACGATCACTTCTTTACCTTGAGCTAGTGCTACTGCAGCTTCTGAATCTTTCCCGAAGGTATCAGATTCTTGAGCATTGTAAATCGTTACTTTAGACCGTTTAATCATTAAGGACTCTACTAAACCTTTCTCTATTCTATTCTCCATGTATGATTGGGTAGGGTCGAAATAATGAATTTTCCAATCTTTTAATTGAGGATTTGAGAACAAAGATTTGATGAACGCATGATTTGTGGTAAAGTGAAGCGGGTCTCTCATAGAAGTTGCTAGATAAGCATCAATTTCCTGCAATCCAAGATATGTAGTGGTATTCAAACTTCCGTTCCTCCTCGCTTGATCAAATTCATCTTGACCTATTGAGATGCAGTCCTTTAGAATGCCCCTTATCACATCAGAATAAGTTTCGTTTGGTGCATAGAAAGAAGGGAGCAATAACCGTTCCATACCAGAAATTTCCGCATTAGTTGCCAGAAGGTTCAAATTTTTCTCATTGTGCTTCTCTGCAAGTTTTTTCAAATCGGCAAAATTCTTCATGTTCTGCTTGGTGAGAGCATCTTCTAGTATTTCTTTGAGCTTGACTCTTGCATCATTGACTCTCTTCGACTGCTCACCTGCCAAGTACCCCAATACGAATAATGTGCTTGGAGGAATGTTCCTCAATCCAATTGGTTCCACTTTATCATTATATTTCTTGTTCCTCTCCTTTAACTTCTCACCTTTGGGAAAATATGTTTCATATATTTCCTTCAGAGTGATATCTCTAAGTTTGTCTTCACCAAATTTTAGAATCTTGTAAGCGAATCTAAAACTACCATACTCTAACATGGCAATGACTCTGAACCTTTTTACTGCTAATTTTACTTGGTCAATGTTAGAAAAATCTGTATTTTCAAATACTATTTCAAAAAAAGAGTTTCTTACAGGTTTTATCCCTAAAATTAAAAGACTTCTATTAAATAAATCACATTTAGCTAGATAATCC
>OFHJ01000327.1_pt1 | contig 19409 bp, 15 predicted proteins | sample 1522001 | NCBI WGS metagenome assembly OFHJ01 (sample SAMEA2464838, study PRJEB22497) | soil metagenome | biome: Grassland; feature: Farmland; material: Clay | place: Australia | collected 2013-02-01 | depth 1.2 m | reverse complement strand
GTCGCAGGTGGCGCCGAGCGCGGAGTTTTCTCCGGCAGAGGCTCTGAAGCAGAAGCTGGCCGCGCAGGAAGAGGAGATGAAGAAGCTGCGGCGCGAGCTGGATGAGATGCGGATGAAGTCGGCGGCGAAGGCGGTGGCGGGCGCGGCGGACGAGGCCGTGGAGGTCGCGGGCATCAAGGTGCTGGCACAGCGCGTGGACGCGGTGGACCGCGGGCAGATGCGGACGCTGGTGGATAATTTGCGGAACAAGCTGGGTTCGGGCGTAGTGGTGCTGGGTTCGGCGCAGGAAGAAGGCAAGGTGGCGCTGATTGTAGGCGTGACCAAGGATCTGACCGGCAAGGTGCAGGCTGGGAAGATTGTGGCGCAGCTGGCGAAGCTGGTGGGCGGCAGCGGGGGCGGACGTCCGGATATGGCCGAGGCCGGTGGGAAGGATGCTTCGCAACTGGATGCGGCGCTGAAGAGCGCGCCGGATGTGGTGAAGGCGCTGCTGGGGTAGGGTGCGTTTCCCGATTTGGAGTGCGGGATGGTTCGGGTGGTTTCAAGCTGGGTTCCCCGTGGGGTGAGACGCGGGCGCGGCTTTCTATAATTGAATTGGCCGCTGATACGCGTATGCATTTTCCCCTATCATCCAGGCGGGTTTGCCTGGCCGCGTTGCTGCTTTGCCTGGCTGTGCCGTATGGCGCGGCGGAGAGCTACAGCGCGCAGCAGTTTCAACACGCGCAGCGGATGCACGCGCGGCTGGACGGGAAGCTGACGACAGGGCGGACGCGTGACGATTACAACCGCGTGATGAATGCTTACCACCAGGTTTCCAAGCAGGATCCGGGTTCTCCTTATGCCGTGGCGGCGATGGCGGCGATGGCGGACCTGTTTGCCGAAGAGGGCCGGGTGTTCCATGATCCGGAGCTGCTGAAGTATGCGATCTGGGAGTGCGAGGCGCTGCGGCGGCGGTATCCGGGGAGTGATTATGCCGAGTCGGCGCTGCTGAACGAAGGCGACATTTACGAACTGGATTTGGGGGATTTGAGCCGGGCGAAGCAGCGGTTTGCGCTGTTTTTGCGGCTGTATCCGCACAGTTCGCTGGGGATGGAGGCGCGGTACGAACTGGCGGCGATCCGGCGGCGGGAGACGGCGGCGGAGGTGCGGCGGGGGGGGGGGGGGGGGCGGGGGGGGGGGCGGGGGGAGGGGGGGGGGGGGGGGGGGGGGGGGGGGGGGGGGGGGGGCGGGGGGGGCGGGGGGGGGGGGGCGGGGGGGGGGGGGGGGGGGGAGGGGGGGGGGGGGGGGGGCGGCGGGGGGGGGGGGCGGCGTGCGGTGGGGTGGGCGAGCGGGGGGAGAGTTGGGGGGTGGGGTGCGGCGGGGCGGGGCGGAGTGGGGAGGTTCTCCTTTGCTCGGCGTCGCCAGCAGGGCGGGAAGGTGCCGGAGGACGGCGGGCGCCTCAGGTCGCCGCGAGGGGCTCCGCCGGTGCGGTCACACCCAGGGCCGCCGTGCGGTTGTCGCCGGTCGGCCCTGCCCAGCCGTGTTTTACCGATCGAAGGTGAACGGGCAGCGACGGGTCTGCGCCTCTCGGGCGAACCTTCCGCGTCGCTTCCAACAACATGTCACGACGCGTCGTGGCGGTGCCGACACGGGGGTCGTCGAGGTGTGGCCGGACCTGCGAAGACGCGGCAGGCGGGCTCCGAGAACCTGGGCGGGCGGGCACGCGCGCGGGGCGCTCGGCCCTGGTACCACGGTCCCGGCGCGCCGGTGGCGGCGTCGACGCCGCGAATCAGCGGGGTCGGATGGCCTTCGAGTTCGCTCGAAAACTGCCGCAGCGTTTCCAGGCGGCCGAGGGGGAAGATGCCGGCTTCGGCGAAGGCGGGCTCGGGCGTACGCCGCGGTGCCCGCGCGCCGCCCGGCGCGGCGCCGGCGCTTTCGGGGGCGGTTTCGGGGGTGCCTGGAACGCGGTTCGCGCCCGAGGCCTGGAGTGCCGCCATATAGGTGTCCATCAACCCCGTCGTGCTGCTGGTCGCGCCGGTCCGGGCTGGGCCGACGGGCGGTTGTGCAACCGGTAGTTGAGGGGCCGGGCCTTGCGCGGAGACGCCTTGCTCACTGGGGGCTGCGGTCCTCGGCGGCAGCGGCGCGGGCGGCGCCGGGTACTGCGTCTGCGCCATGGCCTGCTTTGGCGCCATGGCCTGCTTTGGCGATTGCGGTTGCGCAGGCGGTTGGGGTGCCTTCGGCGCGCTGGCCTGTTCGACGGTTTCCGGGATTCTGGATGGCATCGGTGGCAAGGCACCGCTCGGCGACGAGCCCGGTACGAACTGCGGCAGTGCTCGGCTCTTTTCAGGGGCTGAGGGCGGCGGCAGCGGCGGCGCCGCCGTCGCGATGCTGCCGGGCGGTGCCGGCTCGGGTGGCAGCGGCGCCGCGGCCGGGCCCGAGGGCGGACTGGGCGGTGTGCCGGTCAGGGTCTGGGCGGTGTATCGCGCCTTGGCGCCCTCGGCGACGAGCCCCTGCTCCAGTTGCTTCTGCGCCGCGGCGGAGGGCGGCGTCGGCCGTGCCGGCGCCGGGCCGACATTGGGATAGCTGGGCTTCGCCGCGGTCTCGCTCGCGGGCGGGATCACGGTTGCGGTCGGCGGCGGGGCATTATCGCCGGCGACGTCGCGATACCAGGCGGTGGGATTGGCCCAATCGGGAACCGAAGAGCAGGCGCTCAGCGCCAGCGTCGCGCCGACAGCGAAACCCACTGCCAGAAGCCGCCGTCGCCCGTGGCCCGCCCTGCGTTCAGCTGTCACCGCTTCGCCCGCACCGCTTCGCCCGCTCGCCTTGTGGTTCAAAAGACAATTTGGCCCTTGTCTTCGCCCCTGCCGCCGTCCTCAATAGCGCAAGGGGCAGGGTGCTACAAATTATATTTTGCCCATCTTATACTCCGAACATTCGGATTGGGATGATCTGCATGGCGGACAACGAAAACAAGCCGGAGGAACTCTCGCGCCTGGCCGAGACCATGGTCGAGGTCGGCGTGCAGGGGCAGCGCATGATGGCGGAATTTCTCGCCCGCCATACCGAGCGCATGGCGGCGGAAGGGGTCGATCCGCTCGATCTTGGCGGCGCTTTCAGCAAATTCGCGGCGCAAATGATGAGCACGCCCGAGCGGCTCATCGCGGCAGAACTCGCGCTTTTCGACCAGCAGATGGCGCTCTGGCGCTATGCCTTCGAGCGCTTTGCCGGCAAGGAGGCGCCGCCGGTGGCGGCGCCGGCGGCGGGGGATCGGCGCTTTCGCGATGCCGCCTGGCAGGAGCTGGTGGCGTTCGATTTCATCAAACAGTCATATCTTCTCGCCGCGAAATGGTTGATGCAGGTGGTGCGCGAGACCAAGGGGCTCGACGATCAGACCGCGAAGAAGGTCGATTTCTATACCCGCCAGTTCGTCGACGCGGTGTCGCCGGCCAATTTCCTGCTCACCAATCCGGAGGCGCTCCGCACCACGATGGAGAGCGGCGGCCGCAATCTGTTGCAGGGCTTGCGCCACATCATCGCGGATCTCGAGCAGGGCGGCGGCGATCTCAAGATTCGCATGACCGACGACAAGGCCTTCCGGGTCGGCGAGAACCTCGCCACCGCGCCGGGCGCGGTGGTGTTCCAGAACCGCCTCATGCAACTGATCCAATACGCCCCGACGACGGAGCAGGTACACAAGCACCCGCTCGTCATCGTGCCGCCCTGGATCAACAAGTATTACATCCTCGATCTCAAGCCCGAGAACTCGCTGATCCGCTGGGCGGTGGCGCAGGGCTACACGGTCTTCGTCATCTCCTGGGTCAATCCCGACGAGAGCCACGCCGAAATCACCTTCGGCGATTACATGCATGAGGGCATCCTGGCTGCGCTCGACGCCATCGAGCGGGCGATCGGCGAGAAGGAGGTGATGGCGCTCGGCTATTGCATCGGCGGCACGCTTCTCGCGACCACGCTCGCCTATATGGCGGCGACCGACGACCGGCGCATCCGGGCCGCGACTTTCCTCGCCTCCCAGGTCGATTTCACCGAGGCGGGCGAGCTCCAGATCATGATCGACGACGCCTCGCTCGACTATATCGACGACCTGATGAGCAAGAAGGGCTACCTCGACGGCGGCCAGATGAGCGGCACCTTCAACATGCTGCGCGCCAACGACCTGATCTGGTCCTTCGTGGTCAACAATTACCTCCTCGGCAGGGAGCCGCCGCCCTTCGATCTGCTTTATTGGAACTCGGACGCGACGCGCATGCCGGCCGAGATGCACCGCTTCTATCTGCGCGCCATGTATAAGCAGAACAAGCTGGTCGAGCCGGGCGGCATCGTGCTTTCGAACGTGCCGATCGATCTGCGCCGCATCACCGTGCCCTGCTATGTCCAGGCGGCGAAGGAGGACCATATCGCCCCCGCGCGCTCGGTCTATAAGATCGTGCATCTGCTGCAGGGGCCGGTGCGCTTCGTGCTCGCGGGCTCGGGTCATGTCGCGGGCGCGATCAATCCGCCGGCACAGAAGAAATATCAGCACTGGGTCGGCGCGGCCGGCAAATTCCCGCTCTCGGTCGAGGAATGGCTCGCCGCGGCTAAAGAAGTGTCGGGCTCGTGGTGGCCGGATTGGGAGCGCTGGATGGCGCGCCGCGCCGGCGCCATGGTGGCGGCGCGGCAGCCGGGTGCCGGCGCCTTTCCGGCGATCGAGCCGGCGCCGGGCAGCTACGTCAAGGTGCGGGTGGCCTGAAGGCGGTCTGCGGCCGGTGGCTTGGGCTCGGTTTCAAGCCCCGGCCGTGTTGCGGTATTCCGCCGCGAGCTCGACATAGTGGTCGGCGATATGGTGCATCTGCGCGATGTCCTCGGGCGAGAGCTTGCGCACGAAACGGGCCGGCCGCCCGCCCCAGAGCTCGCCCGAAGGCACGCGCTTTCCCGGCGTCAGCAGCGAGCCCGCCGCCAGCATGCCGTCGGTCTCGATGACCGCGGCGTCCATCACCGTCGCGCCCATGCCGACGAAGGCGCTATCCTCGAGCGTGCAGCCGTGGATCAGCGCCATATGCCCGATGGTGACGCCGGCCCCGATATAGGTCGGATGGGTACCGGTGCTGACGTGGATCACGGTGCCGTCCTGGATATTGGTGCGGGCGCCGATGCGGATGTGATGCACGTCGCCGCGGACCACGCAATGAAACCACAGGCTGGTCTCGGGCCCCATCTGGACGTCGCCGATCACCACCGCGGTCGAGGCGATGAAGACATCCGGCGCGATCGTCGGCAGGACGTTGCGAAACGGTAGAAGGCGGCCTTGAAAGGGGCTCATGGTTTGCGTTCCTCGCGTGGACTGGCGGGATCTTGGCGCACGGCGCTTCAGCCAAGGGATCCGGACTTAAGGGAACAACGGCGCCTGTTCGAGCGCCATGGTCTCGGACAGGCCGCAGACCAGGTTCATGTTCTGCACCGCCTGCCCCGAGGCGCCCTTGACCAGATTGTCGATCGCCGAGATCACGATCGCCCGTCCGGCGATGCGGTCGGCGAAGACGCCGATCAGGCAGTGATTCGAGCCCCTGACGTGGCGCGTTGCCGGCGCCGCGCCGGCGGGCAGCACGCGAACGAAGGGCTCGCCCGCGTAGCGCTCGGCGAGAGTCGCGCGCAGATCGTCGGCCGTCGCGCCGCCCTTCAAGCGCAGGTAGATGGTGGCCAGGATGCCGCGGTTCATGGGCGCGAGATGGGGCGTGAAATTGACCCGGACGGCGCGGCCGGCGGCGCGCGAGAGCGTCTGCTCGATCTCCGGCCCATGCCGGTGGCGGGCGATGCCGTAGGCCTCGAAGCCTTCGGAAACCTCGGCGAAGAGGCTGGTTTCCTTCAAGCCGCGCCCGGCACCGCTGACCCCCGACTTGGCGTCGATGATGACGTCGTCGGCCTCGATTTGATCGGCGGCGATGAGCGGCACCAGCGGCAGCGTCGAGGCGGTCGGATAGCAGCCCGGACAGGCGACGAGCCGGGCCGCGCGGATCGCCGCGCGGGCGATCTCGGTGAGGCCATAGACCGCGTCTTTCTGCAGCTCGGGCGCCTGATGGGCGTGGCCGTACCATTCGGCGTAGGTCGCGATATCGGCGAGCCGGAAATCGGCCGAGAGGTCGATCACCTTGAGATGCTTCGGCAGGCCGGCGACGATGCTTTGCGTGGTGCCGTGCGGCAGCGCGCAGAAGGCGACGTCGACGCCCGTCCAGGCGATCTCCTCGATCGATTTCAGTGCCGGCAGGCCGAGCCCGCCGAGATGCGGGAACACCGCCTCGACCGGCTGGCCGGCGCGGCGGTCGGCGCTCAAGGCAACGATCTCGACCTCGGGATGGCGGACAAGCAGGCGGAGAAGCTCGGCGCCGGTGTATCCGCTCGCGCCCAGGATCGCCACTTTGACTTTGTTCCGCCCGGCCATGGCCCGCTCTCTATCGCTGCTTGCTGTTTCGATGTCGTCGTCCAGGCAAGCTCTTATACCGAAAACGCCGGGCCGGAAAGCCTTGCCTCGCCGTCGCCGTCGCGCGCGGGACGGCCGGCGCCGGCGCGATACGACTGGAACCAGTCTAAACGTCTGGCATCGGCGGCGCAGCGGTGGTAGCTTCGCCCTCCCACGCCATATGCCGCCCGGCGACGCGGGGCCATCGCCTTTTCGCGTGCGAACCGGGCCTGAGGAGGAGCCATGACCATCAAAGTAGGCGACAAGATGCCCGACGGCACGCTGATGACCATGACCGAGAGCGGTCCGCAGCAGATCGCCGCGGCGGATTATTTCAAGGGCAAGAAGGTGGCACTGTTCGCCCTGCCCGGCGCCTTCACGCCGACCTGCTCGGCCAAGCATCTGCCGGGCTTCGTGCAGCATGCCGCGGAATTGAAGGGGAAGGGCGTCGACAAGATCGCCTGCCTTTCGGTCAACGACGCCTTCGTGATGGGCGCCTGGGGCAAGGCGCAGAGCGTCGATGGCAAGGTCGACATGCTGGCGGATGGCACCGCCGATTACACGCGCAAGCTCGGCCTTACCATGGACGCCTCGAAATTCGGCATGGGCGAGCGCTCGCAGCGCTATTCGATGCTGGTCGAGGACGGCGTGGTCAAGGCGCTGAACGTCGAGCAGCCCGGCGCGTTCGAGGTCTCCAGCGCCGAAGCGTTGCTGCGCCGGCTTTAACCAGCTTTAAGGCGTCTCCGCCATCGGGCTTCCCCCGGTCGAACGGCGTCGTTCGATCGGGGGAAGGGTCTAGCGCCGCGCCGCCTCGAGCCCGGCGCGGGCAAGGGCGTCGGCACGCTCGTTCTCAGGGTGTCCGGCATGGCCGCGCACCCAGAAGAATTCCACCTTGTGGGGCGCGAGCGCCGCGTCCAGGGCCTGCCACAGATCGACATTCTTCACCGGCTTGCGGTCGGCGGTCTTCCAGCCGCGCTTCTTCCAGTTGTGAATCCACTGGGTGATGCCGTCCTTTACGTATTGGCTGTCGGTGTAGAGGCGGACGTGGCAGGGCCGCGTCAGCATGGCGAGCGCCTCGATCGCCGCGGTGAGCTCCATGCGATTGTTGGTGGTGTCGGGTGTGCCGCCGGAAAGTTCCTTCTCGTGCCCGTTCCAGCGCACCAGCGCGCCCCAGCCGCCCGGCCCCGGATTGCCGGAGCAAGCGCCGTCGCTGTAGATCTCCACCACTTTTTCGCCGCTCATCCTTGGTTCCGCCCCCGCCGCATCGTGGTTAATCCAGTCCATAGGCGCTCGGCGCCGCCGCCGCGCGGTGGAAGTTCAACTTGCGCAGATATTCCAGCGGGTCCTTCGGCTTGACCAGGGCGCCCGGGATCTGGTTCAGCCAGTCGTAGAGCCGGGTCAGGAGAAAGCGGAGCGCCGCGCCGCGCGCCAGCAGCGGCAGATGCCGGGCCTCGTCTTCGGTCAGCGAGCGGACCTTGCCATAGCCTTGCAGAAGCGCGCGCGCCTTGGTGATGTTAAAGGCGCCGTCGCTCTCGAAGCACCAGGCGTTGAGACAGACCGCCACGTCATAGGCGAAGAAGTCGTTGCAGGCGAAATAGAAGTCGATCAGGCCGCTGAATTTATCGCCGACGAAGAATACGTTGTCGGGAAAGAGGTCGGCATGGATGACGCCTCTCGGCAACTCGCGTGGCCAGGCCTGTTTCAAGGCCGCGAGTTCGGCCGCGAGGTCGGGGCCGAGATCGGGCTTCACCGTGCCGGCCTCGGCAAGGCAGGCCTGCAGCAGCCGGTCCCATCCCGCGAGCGAGAGGTCGTTGGCGCGGAACATGGCGAAATCCGCGCCGGCGAGATGCATTTCGGCCAGGGCGCGGCCGACCTGGGCGCAGTGCTCGGCGCGCGGGCGGCGGATCCAGACCCCATTCAGGAAGCAGACGATCGCCGCCGGCCGGCCCGCAAGCCGGCGCAAAGCGACGCCGTCGCGGCCATGCACCGGCGTCGGGCAGGGAATGCGGCGCACGGCGAGATGATCCATGAGGCTAAGAAAGAACGGCAGATCGGCCTCGCGTACGCGCTTCTCGTACAGCGTCAGGATGAAGCTGCCGCGCTCGGTCTGAAGCAGGTAGTTGGAATTTTCCACGCCCTCGGCGATGCCCTTGCATGAGAGCACGCGGCCGATGTCGTATTGGGCGACGAAGGCGGCAAGTTCGTCGTCGCCGATCTCGGTATAGACGGCCATGGCCTCTCCTGGGGGATAATACGTTCAGGTGCGGAGGATTTGCGGCAGGTTGAAGCGCACGTCCTCGATCGTCGACACAACGTCTTCGATCACGAGGCGAAACCGCGCGTGGAAGGCGGCGATGATCTCCTGGACGAGAGCCTCGGGCGCCGAGGCGCCGGCGCTGATGCCGACCGCCTTGGCGCCGTCGAGCCAGCGCCAGTCGATGCCCTTGGCGCTCGGCACCAGGAAGGCGCGGGCGCAGCCGGCTTTCTTCGCCACCTCGACGAGGCGGAGGGAGTTCGACGAATTGGCCGAGCCCACGACCATGATCACGTCGGCGCGGCTGGCAACGGCCTTGACGGCCTCCTGCCGGTTGGTGGTGGCATAACAAATGTCATTTTTTTGCGGGTCGCGAATCGCCGGGAAGCGCGCCTTCAAGGCGGCGACGATCTCGGCGGTGTCGTCGGCGGCGAGCGTCGTCTGCGTAACATAGGCGAGCTTCGCGGGATTCGCGACGGCGAGCGCCGCGACGTCGGCGGCGTTCTCGACCAGAAGCACCGTGCCGGGCGGCAACTGGCCAGTGGTGCCGGCGACTTCCGGATGGCCGGCATGACCAATGAGGACGACATGAAAGCCGTTCTCGTGACTCCGCACGACCTCGCGGTGCACCTTGGAAACCAGCGGGCAGGTGGCATCGAGCGCCAAGAGGTCGCGGTCCGCCGCGGCCGCCGGCACCGAGTTCGGCACCCCGTGGGCCGAGAACACGACCCGCGCGCCGGCCGGCACCTCGTCCAGGTCGTCGACGAAAATCGCGCCCTTTTCGGCCAGCGAGCGGACGACGAAGGAATTGTGCACGATTTCGTGGCGAACGTAGATCGGCGGGCCGAACTTCCTGAGCGCGGTCTCGACGATGTCGATCGCGCGCACGACGCCGGCGCAGAAACCGCGCGGAAAAGTTAGCAGCAGGGTGAGCGCCGGTTTGGTTGCCGATACCGTCATAAGCGCGCCGCGCGTCCTTTCTCCGAGCGAGAACGCGACCTTGGCCGAGCTTGTGATTTCGCCATCGCTTCCGTAATATCCCGGCCCGGGTTCGGTGCCGAACCGGAACCGAAAGGCGATCCTCCCGACTGGGCTCGGCGAGGTCGTCCGTATCAAATCGACCGCACCAAGCTAGTACAAGCCGAGGCCGGTTGTACAGACGTTGCGCGGAAACAAGAAGGAGCGAGCGGATGGCGGAACCGGTGGTCGCCCAGAAGGCGCCCTATGCCATCGAGGTCGAAAGCGGCAAGACCTATTTCTGGTGCTCTTGCGGGCGCAGCGAGAAGCAGCCGTTTTGCGACGGCGCCCATAAGCAAGTCGGCATGGCGCCGGTGAAATTCCAGGCGGACGCGACCAAGACGGTATATTTCTGCGGCTGCAAGTCCTCAGCCTCAAAGCCGTTTTGCGACGGCACCCACAAAACGCTTTGAAGCGCGCGCCCGTCCGCGGCGCGGTCCGGGGCGCGGCCGCAGGCCTCGCGCTCCTCGCGCTCGCCGGCTGCAGCACGGCGAGCGCGCCGCCGGTTGTCTGCCCCAAGGTCGGCCTCCTCGGCGATCCCCCCCGGCTCGCCGCGTTCGCGCCGGGCGGGCACAGCATCCGCGACGTCGTCGTCGAAGGCGCGGTACCCGGCGTCAAGGGCACCTGCCGCTACGATTCGTCGCGCCGACGGGTGCGGATGGCGGTCACCGTCCAGATCACCGGCCGCGAAGGACCCGCCTATCAAGGCGGCGGCGTGGACCTGCCCTTCTTCGTGGCGGTGGTCACGCGCGACGAGCGGATTCTCGCCAAACGCGTGTTTCAAGGCCATTTGACCTTCGGCAATCAGATGCTCGCCGTCAAGACCGAGGACATGGCGACCGAAATCCCTATCGCGCCCGGCGCGGCGCCGGCGGATTATCGTGTTATGGTCGGCTTCCAGCTCACGCCCGCGCAGCTCGACTACAACCAGCATCACGCCGCGCCGCGCTAGGCGCGCCGCCGCGGCCCGGGTCGCCTCGATTGCGCGGGCAGAAGCTTATAAAGCTGCCGTCAAATGCCGCGCAATCAGCTCGGCGACAAGCGCGACATTGGTCGGAGCGAGATCGTGATCGGCGCAGGGAATGACGCGAAGCGTGGCGTTTGGGAGAAGAGTCTCTAGCCGTTTCCCGACGGACACCGGACTGATCGGATCGCGATCTCCCCAAAGCAGGAGCGTCGGCGCCGCGACCAGGCCAATCTGACTGGACAAGTCCGCGACGGGCTCCCCAATCCACCGCGCCGCGCGCGGCCCCAATCCACCGCGCCGCGCGCGGAAAGGCGCGATAGTAGTCGGGCCGCCAATCCGATCCACCGAGCTCGGAAACCGGGACGCCGGCCGACGTCGCGGCCAAGACAAGACGATGAACGCTGTCGGGCATCGCTGACGCCGCCTTGATCGCGACGATGCCCGCCATCGACTGGGCCACGATGTTGACCCGTTCGGTCATGCGCTCCAGGTCCATCGTAACCAGATCGTCGATCCCGCTCACGGCAGGGTCTGCCGGTTCGTTGCCAAGGCCCGGCGCAGGCGGAAGCGCTTCGTTCTGGAAGCCGGTTGCCGATCGCACCGGACTCGAGAGCGTGCTCTTCGCCTGGCCGGGCAGAAAGAGGGTCTTTATGGCCATCCGGCCGACTTTATGCAGGACCGCCGCAGGCCGGCAAGCCGGCACCAGCCGCGCCGCGCGCGAAAATCGTCGCGCCCGACCGTGGCCGCAATTGACAGGGCACCCGGCCCCGCTATGATCCAACGGTCGGTCGATTTCGAGTGCGGCCGACGACCCCAGATGATCCCTGCGGGAGAGATCGGCGGGCAAAACCCGTCGGCGCCGAAGGAGCAACCGCCCCGGAAACTCTCAGGCCACAGGACCGCAGGAGGATGGAGCTCTGGAAAGCAGGCGGCTGCAAGGCCGCTTCACCGAAGGGGTAAGTCGGCGCGGTCGATCTCGATCGCGCAGGACGAAATCTCTCAGGTCCACCGACAGAGGGGGCGCGAACGACCCGTTTCGGGCCGTTCGGCGTCTTTGATCTGGAGGACTTGAGTGGGCGAATCCGATTCGAACGCGCTGCGGCGCACGCCGCTTTACGCGCTTCACCAGGAGCTCGGCGGCAAGCTCGTGCCCTTCGCGGGTTACGAGATGCCGGTGCATTACCGCCCCGGCATTCTGGCCGAGCATCGCCACACCCGCTCCGCGGCCGGCCTCTTCGACGTCTCCCACATGGGCCAGATCCGGCTGGTCGGCGCCGCTGCCGATGCCGCGCTCGAGGGCCTGGTGCCGGGCGAGATCAAGGCGCTGAAGCCGGGCCGCATGCGCTACACCCTATTCACCAACGACCGGGGCGGCGTCAGCGACGATCTCATGGTGCTGCGCCGCGCGGACGATCTGTTCCTCATCGTCAACGCCGCCTGCAAAGAGCAGGATTTTTCCCATCTGCAGCGCCATCTCGGCCCCGGCGTGACGGCGGAATTTCTCCAAGACCGTGCGCTTCTCGCGTTGCAGGGGCCGGCCGCCGCAGCGGTGCTGTCGCGCCATACGCAAGGCGTCGACACCTTGCGCTTTCTCGGCGGTGCCGCGATGACGGTCGCCGGCATCGAGACCCTGGTCACCCGCTCCGGCTATACCGGCGAGGACGGCTTCGAGGTCTCGCTTGCCGCCGACCGCGCCGAGGACCTAGCCCGGCGGCTCCTCGCCGAGCCCGAGGTCGACGCGGTCGGGCTTGGTGCCCGCGATTCGCTTCGCCTCGAGGCTGGGCTTTGCCTTTACGGCCACGATCTCGATCCCGAGACGACGCCGGTCGAGGCCGGTCTGAACTGGGTACTCGGCAAGCGCCGTCTCGCCGAGGGCGGCTTTCCCGGCGTCGCGGTCATTCGCCGTCAGCTTGCCGACGGCCCGGCGCGGTGCCGCGTCGGGCTTCTGCCGGACGGCCGCGCGCCGGTGCGCGACGGGAGCCCGATCGAGGACGCGAACGGCCGCGCCCTCGGCCAGGTGACGAGCGGCGGCTTCAGCCCGACCCTCAACCGACCGATCGCCATGGGCTATGTCGCGGCGGCCGTGGCGGCGCCCGGCACGCCGGTGGAATTTCTGGTACGCGAGAAGCGTCTTCCCGGACGGGTGGTCGCGCTTCCCTTTGTGCCGCATCGCTACGCTCGAACCTGAACGCCAACCGCAAGGAACACCGCATGAGCGACCTTCGCTTCACCAAAGACCATGAATGGCTTCGTATCGAGGGCGATGCCGCCGTTGTCGGAATCAGCGACTACGCGCAGGAGAAGCTCGGCGACATCGTCTATGTCGAGCTGCCCGAGGTCGGGCGCAAGGTCGCCAAGGGCGCCGAGGCGGCAGTGGTCGAATCGGTGAAGGCCGCTTCCGAGGTGTATACGCCGGTATCGGGCGAGGTGGTCGCGATCAACGATGCGCTCGGCGAAAATCCGGCCGAGGTCAATGGCGATGCCATGGGCAAGGGCTGGTTCTTCAAGATCCGTCTCGACAATCCGGCGGAGCTCGGCGATCTCATGGACGAGGCCGCCTACCGCAAATTCGTCGAGGGCCTTGAGTGATGCGCTATCTGCCGCTGAACGACGCCGACCGGGCGACGATGCTGGCGAAGATCGGCGCCGCCGGCATCGACGACCTGTTTTGCGACGTACCCGAGGCGGCCCGGCTCGATACCCGTCTCGACCTGCCGCCGCCGGCCGGCGAGATCGCGGTCGAGCGCGAGATCGCGGCGATGGCGGCGAAGAATCTGGGTACCGGACGCGCGCCGAGTTTTCTCGGCGCCGGCGCCTATCGGCATCATATCCCGGCCGCCGTCGACCATCTCATCCAGCGCTCGGAGTTCCTCACCTCCTATACGCCCTATCAGCCGGAAATCTCGCAGGGCACGCTGCAGGCGCTGTTCGAATTCCAGACCCAGGTCGCGCTGCTCACCGGCATGGAGGTCGCCAACGCCTCGCTTTACGACGGCGCAACGGCGGCGGCCGAGGCGGTGTTGATGGCGATGCGCCTGACGCGCCGTCGCCGCACCGTGCTGTCCGGCGCGCTGCATCCCCATTACCGCGACGTGATCCGGACCATGGCGGCGCTCGCCGACGCCGCGCTGATCTCGGGCGGCCCGCGGCCGGCCGGCGACGAAGACATCGCGTCCCTGATCGACGGCGACACCGCGGCGGTGGTGGTGCAGACGCCGGATCTTTTCGGCCATCTCCACGATCTCAGGACGCTGGCCGCGGCCTGCCATGAGAAAGGCGCGCTGCTCATCGCCGTGGTGACCGAGGTGGTGTCGCTCGGCGCGGTGATGTCGCCCGGTGCCATGGGCGCCGACATCGTCGTCGCCGAGGGCCAGTCGCTCGGTGTGCCGCTGTCCTTCGGCGGGCCCTATGTCGGCCTGATGGCGACGCGCGAGAAATTCCTGCGCCAGATGCCGGGCCGGCTCTGCGGCGAGACGATCGACAAGGACGGCCAGCGCGGTTTCGTGCTCACCCTCTCGGCCCGCGAGCAGCACATCCGGCGCGAGAAGGCGACGTCGAATATCTGCACCAATTCGGGGCTTTGCGCGCTCGCCTTCTGTATCCATCTGACGCTTCTCGGCGAGGCCGGCTTCACCAAGCTCGCGCGCCTCAATCACCGCAAGGCGGTGCGGGCGGCGGAACAGCTCGCGGCGCTGCCCGGCGTGCGGCTGTTGAACCGCGGCTTCTTCAACGAATTCACCTTGGAGCTGCCGGTGCCGGCGGCGCCGGTGGTCGAGCGGCTTGCGGGCGAGGGGATTCTCGCCGGCGTGCCGGTGTCGCGGCTCGAGCCGAAGGCACCCGAGCTTGCTTCGCTGCTGCTCGTCGCCGTGACCGAACTCACCACCGACGAGGAGGTCGCGGCGCTTGCCGCCGGCCTCGCCCGCGCCTGTTCAGAGAAGGCTTGAGCGATGATGAACAACGAAGGCCGCCCGACCGCGGTGATGCCGAGCAGCGATGCCGCTGGCGCCGCGCCGCCCACCTTCACCGGCAACCGCGGCCTCGACATCGAGGAGCCCTTGTCCTTCGAGCAGGGCCGGGACGGCGTCTCCGGCGTCGATATCGAGGACTTGCCGGCGGTCGAGGATCGTCTCGGCGGGCTCGCCCGGCGCGCGCCGATCGGCCTGCCGGGCCTGAGCGAGCCCGAGGTCGTCCGCCATTTCGTCCGTATCGGCCGGCGCAACTACGCCATCGATCTCGGGCCTTATCCGCTCGGCTCCTGCACCATGAAGCACAACCCGCGCCTCAACGAAAAGCTGGCGCGGCTTCCAGGCATCGCCGATCTGCATCCCTTGCAGCCGGTCTCGACGGTCCAGGGCGCGCTTGAGCTGATGGCCGAGCTCGGCCGTTGGCTGGTGACCTTGACCAACATGTCAGCGGTCGCGCTCTCGCCCGCCGCCGGCGCTCATGGCGAGCTGTGCGGTCTGATGTGCATCCGCGCCGCGCTGATCGCGCGCGGCGACGCGAGACGGCGGGTGCTGGTGCCGGAATCGGCGCATGGCACCAATCCGGCGACGGCGGCGCTCTGCGGCTACGTCGTCGATCCGGTGCCGGCGGATGCAACCGGCCGGATCGATCTCGCGGCGCTGAAGGCCAAGCTCGGCCCCGATGTCGCGGCGCTGATGCTGACCAATCCCAACACCTGCGGCCTGTTCGAGCGCGACATCATCGCCGCCGCCGAGGCGGTGCATGCCGTCGGCGCGTTCTTATATTGCGACGGCGCCAATTTCAACGCCCTGGTCGGCCGCGTCCGTCCCGGCGATCTCGGCATCGATGCCATGCACATCAACCTGCACAAGACCTTCTCGACGCCGCACGGCGGCGGCGGGCCGGGCTCCGGGCCGGTGGTGCTGTCGGCGGCCTTGGCACCCTTCGCGCCGGTGCCCTACGTGGTGCGCGACGCGGTCGGCTTTCGCCTGGTCGAGGAAGCCGCGGCGACGGCCGGTGAGCCGGTGGGGCGGCTCAAGGCCTTCCACGGCCAGATGGGCATGTTCGTGCGGGCGCTGGCCTATATGCGAAGCCACGGCGCCGAGGGTCTCCGCCAGGTGGCGGAGGACGCGGTGTTGGCAGCGAATTACATCCTCGCCTCGGTCGCTGACGTCATGCCGCCGGCCTTTCCCGGGCCGTGCATGCACGAGGCCCTGTTCGACGACCGCTTCCTCAAGGATACCGGCGTGACCACGCTCGATTTCGCCAAGGCGATGATCGACGAGGGCTACCACCCGATGACCATGTATTTCCCCCTGGTCGTGCATGGGGCGCTGCTGATCGAGCCGACGGAGAGCGAATCGAAGGACGCGCTCGACCGCTTCGCGGCGACGCTCCGCTTCCTCGCCGAGCGGGCCAAGGCGGGCGAGACCGAGCGTTTCCTCGAAGCCCCGCGCCTGACGCCGCGCCGCCGGCTCGACGAGACCCGTGCGGCGCGAAAGCCGGTCCTGCGCTACCGGCCGGCGGAGCGTCCCGAAGCCGCCGAATAAGCCGCCGACCATCGCGCGAAGCCGCGCCCCGGGGCGGCTTTCGCCGCCTATGGCCTTGCCCGCGCGCGAATTTTTCGCGGCCTGTCCGCTCGACAATCCGGTCCGTTGGCCTTGAAGCCGGCCCTCGGCGACCCAATCTTTGCCAAGAGCATGATCCCGAAAAGTGGCCCCCCTTTCCGGGGCGGGACTGTGTTTCGGGTCATGAGAACAGCGCGCGACGGTGATTTTGCGTCGATCCGACCCAAAATCGGCGTGCGCGAGGACCGGCGTAATGGCGCGGCCGAAAGGCCTTTGTTCCGCAGCGCGCGATTTCGCGGCGCATGCCGTCATCGCTGGCCGCAAGGAGTATCGCGATGAAGGAACAGCGGGCGAAGTACGATTTGGCGCTTGAGGCGCGGCGTCCGCCGGCCGTGATCGAGAGCGAAAACGAGGCCGCGAGCGGCAAGGCTACAGATTATCCGCCGCTTCCGGACGACGCGCTGATCATCGTTCCGGTCCGCAACGTGGTGCTGTTTCCCGGCATCGTGGTGCCGCTCGTGGTCGGGCGCCCGATGTCGATCGCGGCGGCGAAGGCGGCGAGCGAGGGCGACCGGCCGATCGGCGTGCTGTTGCAGCGCGAGGCCGGCGTCGCCGAGCCCGGCGCCGACGATCTCCACGCTATCGGCACCGTCGCCGAGATTCTCCGTTACATCGAGGCCCCGGACGGCACCCATCACGTGATCTGCCACGGCGAGCAGCGCTTTCGCGTGCTCGAGTTTCTGTCGGGCTACCCGTTCCTCGCGGCCCGCGTCGAGCGGCTTGAGGAGGAAACCGAAACCGGCGCCGAGATCGAGGCCCGGTTCATCCAGCTCCGCACCCAGGCGCTCGAAATTCTCCAACTCCTGCCTAACGCGCCGACCGAGCTTGCCAATGCGGTGCAGGCGGTGACCGACGCCGGTGCGCTCGCCGACATGGTCGCCGGCTTCATCGACATCAAGCCGGGTGAGAAACAGGAAATCCTCGATGCTCTGCGGCTCCGCGACCGGCTCGAGAAAATCCTCTGGTATCTCGCCTATCGCATCGAGGTGCTGCGCATTTCGCGCGATATCGGCCAGCAGGCCAAGGAAACCATGGAGGCGCGCCAGCGCGAGCATCTCCTGCGCGAGCATCTTCGCACCATCCAGAAGGAGCTTGGCGAGGGCGAGGAGAGCAATGCCGAGATCGCCGAGCTCGACAAGGCGATCGCCAAGGCCGGCATGCCGGAAGAGGTCGAGGCCCATGCGCGCAAGGAACTGAAGCGCCTCGAGCGAATCCCCGAAGCGGCGGGCGAATACGCCATGGTCCGCACCTATCTCGATTGGCTGGTGGAGTTGCCCTGGACCGGCGAGAGCGGCGCCGCGATCGACATCAAGGAAGCCCGCCGCATCCTGGACGAGGACCATTACGGTCTGGCGAAGGTGAAGCGGCGCATCCTTGAATATCTCGCCGTGCGCAAGCTCAATCCGCAGGGCAAGGGCACCATTCTCTGCTTCGTCGGCCCGCCCGGCGTCGGCAAGACCTCGCTCGGCCAAAGCATCGCCCGCGCCACCGGCCGCAAGTTCGTCCGCGTCAGCCTCGGCGGCCTGCACGACGAGGCCGAGATCCGCGGCCACCGCCGCACCTATATCGGCGCGTTGCCGGGCAACATCATCCAGGCGATCCGCAAGGCCGGCGCCCGCGATTGCGTGCTGATGCTGGACGAGATCGACAAGCTTGGCGCCGGCTTCCACGGCGATCCTTCCGCCGCGCTGCTCGAGGTTCTCGATCCCGAGCAGAACGCCGCCTTCCGCGACAATTATCTCGCCGTGCCCTTCGATCTCAGCCGGGTCATGTTCATCGCCACGGCGAACATGCTCGACACCATTCCCGGCCCGTTGCAGGACCGCATGGAGGTGATCGAGATTCCGGGCTACACCGAGAGCGAGAAGCTGGAGATCGCGCGGCGCTACCTGGTCCGCCGGCAGTTGGCGGAGAACGGCCTCACCCCCGAGCAATGCGAGATCGCCGACGATGCCTTGCAGGCGATCGTGCGCGACTACACGCGCGAATCGGGCTGCCGCAATCTCGAGCGCGAGATCGGCGCTGTGTTCCGCCGCGTCGCCATGCAGGTGGCGGAGGGCGAGATCACTTCGGCCTATATCACCGCCGCGGTGGTGCCGGAGATTCTCGGGCCGCGCAAGTTCGAGAGCGAGATCGCCATGCGCACCAGCGTGCCCGGCGTCGCCACCGGCCTTGCCTGGACGCCGGTCGGCGGCGACATCCTCTTCGTCGAGGCGACGCGGATGCCGGGCGCGGGCCATCTCATCCTTACTGGCCATCTCGGCGAGGTGATGAAGGAAAGCGCACAGGCAGCCTTGAGCCTGGTGAAGACCAAGGCGGCGGCGCTCGGCCTCGCCGAGGGCACATTCGCCAAGAGCGACATTCACATCCACGTTCCGGCGGGCGCCATTCCGAAGGACGGACCCTCGGCCGGCGTCGCGATCTATGCCGCCCTGGTCTCGCTTCTGACCGAGCGCACGGTGCGGAGCGATACCGCCATGACCGGCGAGATCAGCTTGCGCGGCCTGGTGCTGCCGGTCGGCGGCATCAAGGAGAAGGTGGTGGCGGCCGTCCGCGCCGGCATCAAGACCGTGATCCTGCCGGCGCGCAACCGGAAGGATCTCGAAGAGGTGCCGGAAGACGCGAAGAAGCGGGCGCGCTTCGTTTTCGTCGAGGATGTGGACGAGGCGGCCAGGGCGGCGATCGACCACAGCGGCCTCGGTGCGCCGGCCTCCGAGCCGGCCCGGGGGTCAGTCGGGGGCGTCGAAGCTCCCTAGGCGGATCCGAAGTTCCGCGAGGCGCGCGCGGACCTTGGGGCTCACGAGCGCCGCAAGCTCCGCTCCGGGCCGGTAGCCTGGGATGCGCGCCAGGCTCTCCGGCGTCTCGACCGCCGGATGGGCGTAGATTTCGCTTATCCCCTCAGGCAGCAGCGGCAAGAGGCTGAGCAGGCGGTCTTCGGTTACCGCGCCGGTCCAGGCGAGGCCGAAGACCTGGTCGTTGCTTTTCACACCGGCCTGCCGCAGGCGTCGCCGCAGCCCCCCGCTCCAGAGCGCGAGCGGTAGAGCGCTGAAATCGGAGCCCCGTTTCCCCTCCGCCGCCGCGACGATCGCGCCAGGCTCGTAGGGCAGCCGCACGGCCTTGAGACCGAAGCGCCGGCCGATCTCGACGATGAGC
>OFHJ01000325.1_pt1 | contig 19543 bp, 16 predicted proteins | sample 1522001 | NCBI WGS metagenome assembly OFHJ01 (sample SAMEA2464838, study PRJEB22497) | soil metagenome | biome: Grassland; feature: Farmland; material: Clay | place: Australia | collected 2013-02-01 | depth 1.2 m | reverse complement strand
GTCGTAGGCGGGGGACTGGCGGGGGGCGGGGGGGCCCCGTTGGACCCGAACCCCCCGGCGGTCGCCCAGGCGGGCGAGGGGGGCCCCAGCCCGCCGGCCGTCGACACCGTGGCAGGGTCGGTTGGGGGGGGCCCGGGGGGCACTGGGGCGGTACCCGGACGAGGACGACCGGCGCATGGCGACCGCCGCCCTGGCCGAGGTCCTCGGCGTGGCGCCGTGGCGGGTGCTCCTGACCAACGGGGGCGCCGAGGCCATCGCCCCGGGGGCGGCCGAGCTTGGCCGCGGCCGGGGCGGCCCTCGCGCGTTTCGCATGATGCGCGGCGGCGGCCTTATCCGCAGTTCCCGGCCAGCGCGGCGACAGACGACCCGAACGGCCCTTGGTGTCCGCGCCGGTTGCATCGGACTTCGGAATCGCCAAAGCTGATGCCGGCAAGGTTGCCGGCGATTCCGATGAGGGGCCTCGGGAGGCCGGTTGCCGTCATCGGCCGCGGCACCGGCGGAAGTCGACCGGCGGCGTCGCCTCGGATTGCCGCCTAACACGGAGCGGGAGGCTATGGATCGTCTATCTCGGGAGTTTCGCGCAAGACGCGTGGACCAGGCCGTATCGTGACGGCGATGACGGCCGGCGATGGGATGGTGGATGCCCTTGTCGCCAATGGCGTCGATACGGTATTCGGCCTGCCCGGCGCGCAAAAGTATCCCTTGTTCGACGCGCTTGCGCGGCGGCGCGACAAGATCAGGACCATCGGCGCGCGGCACGAGCAGGGCGTCGCCTTCATGGCCTTCGGCTATGCCCGATCAAGCGGACGGCTCGGCGTCTTCTCGGTGGTGCCGGGGCCCGGGGTGCTTAACGCCGGTGCTGCACTCTGCACGGCGCTCGGCACCTGCGCGCCGGCCTTATGCCTTACCGGCGAGGTCCCGAGCGGCTTCATCGGGCAGGGGCGCGGCCATTTGCACGAGTTGCGCGATCAGTTGGGTATCCTTCGGCGGCTGACCAAATTTGCCGCGCATATCGCGACGCCCGGCGAGACGCCGGCGGCGATGGAGGCCGCGATCGCCGCCGCTTGCTCGGGCCGGCCGCGGCCGGCGGCGCTGTCGATCTGCTGGGACACGCTCGCCGAGGCCGCGGCGATGGCGCCGGCGCGCAAGGTCGACATTCCCGAAGCGCCGGCCCCAGATCCCGATCAGATCGCCGCCTGCGTTCGGCTGATCGTCGAGGCACGGCGGCCGATGATCTTCGTGGGCAGCGGCGCGCAAGCGGCCTCGCGCGAGGTCGCGGCATTGGCCGAGCGGCTTCAGGCGCCCGTCGTCGGATTCCGTGGCGGGCGCGGCGTGGTTGGCGAAGATCGCCCGCTCGGCGTTAACATGGCGGCCGCCTGGAACCTTTGGCCGGAGACCGATCTCATCATCGGCATCGGCAGCCGGGTCGAGATCCCGTTCATGCGCTGGACCGGCATGATGAAGCGGCTGCGCGCGCTTCCCGGCCGGCGGCTGATCCGCATTGAGATCGATGCCGAGGAAATGGCGCGTCTCGACACCGACGGCCCGCTTGTCGCCGACGCGGCGGCGGGGGCGCGCGCGCTGCTCGGCGCGCTCGACGCCGCCGGCTATCGCTCCCCGGTCGATGCCGCGACAATCGCTGCGGCCAAAGCGCGCGCGGCCGCGGAGATACGCGATATCCAGCCGCAAATGGCCAATCTCGACGTCATCCGCGAGGTGCTGCCGCGCGATGGATTTTTCGTCGAGGAGCTGTCGCAAATGGGCTTCACCTCCAATTTCGGCTATCCGGTCTACGAGCCGCGCACCTATGTCAGCTGTGGCTACCAGGGAACGCTCGGCTTCGGCTTCCCCACCGCGCTTGGCGTCAAAATCGCGCATCCGGATAAGCCGGTGATCTCGGTTACCGGGGATGGCGGCTTCATGTTCGCCATGCCCGAGCTCGCGACCGCGGTGCAGTACGGCATCAATCTGGTCACGCTGGTGTTCGACAACGCCGCCTACGGCAACGTTCGGCGAGACCAGAAAACGCGCTTCGATGGGCGTGTTATCGGCGCCGATCTCATCAATCCAGATTTCGTGAAGTTAGCCGAGAGCTTCGGCGTCGATGCGGTCAAGGTCGACAGTCCGGCGCGCCTTCGCTCGGCCCTGGAACGCGCGCTCGGCCTGGATGCCCCGGCCTTGATCCACATTCCCGTGGCGCGCGGCTCCGAGGCGTCGCCTTGGGGCTTTATCCACCGACCGCCGGCCGTGCCGAGCGCCTGAGCGGCCTCCGCGGGGTCGGCTTGACCGCGATCAAGGACGGCAGCCGATCATTCTGCTCCAAATCGCCTGGGATAGGACGTTGAAACCGGGCGGCGCGCTCACCGCTCCGGCGCGGGCGCGTGGATCGGGGGCGATATAAGGCGCGTTGCCCCGCCGCGGCGCTCGGCGGGCAGCAAAAGAGCGGGAGGACATAGCGTGTTGCAGATCGTTATCCAAGGACGGGGCGGGCAGGGGGCGCAAACCGCAGGCAACCTGCTGGCTTCGACCTTTTTCGCACAGGGGCGCCAAGTGCAAAGTTTCGCCAGCTACGGCGGCGCGCGCCGCGGCACGCCGGTCAGTTCCTATATCCGCGTCGACGACCGGCCGATCCGGGCGCGCTGCGACATCGAGCGGGCGGATGCCATTCTTTGTTTCGATTCAAGCCTTCTCGACGCCCGCCTGCTTGGCGCGGCCCATCCCGACACGCTTATCGTCGTCAACTCGTCGCGCGAGCCCGGGCATTTTGCGCGCGCGCTGCCTGGCCATCGAGTCGTTCCGGTGGATGGCATCGCGCTGGCGCGCCACTATGGCTTGGGACGGATTGTCAATTCGGTCTTGCTCGGCGCCTTGGCGCGCGCGCTCGACGCGCCGCCGCTCGACCTTCTCAAGCGCACGGTCGAAGAGCAGGCGCCGGCGCTTAAGCGGGAGAACGTGGCGGCCTGCGAGGGCGGCTATCGCAGCGTCGAGGCTCTGTTGCAAAGGGGCGCAGCATGACCACCACGTCCGTTCCCCCCACCGCTTGGACCACCGGCACCACCGAGGTCTTCAAGACCGGAACTTGGCGGGCGTCGCTGCCGCGCCATATCAGCGCCCCGTCGCCCTGCCACGCCGCTTGCCCGGTCAATGGCGACATCGCGCAATGGATCGACCGCGCCCGTCAGCATGCGCCGCGCGCCGCTTGGGAGGTTTTGGCGCGCAACAATCCGTTTCCGGCCGTGGCCGGCCGGGTTTGCCACCACCCTTGCGAGGCGGCCTGCAACCGTTCTGGCTTCGATTCCGCTCTCGCCATCTGCCGCCTCGAACGCCATATCGGCGATCTCGCGCTGGCCGAAGGCTGGAAATTTCCGCCGCCCGAACGCGACGGTCCCGAACGCGTCGCCGTCATCGGAGGGGGGCCCTCGGGACTTTCGGCGGCCTACCATTTGCGCCGCCGCGGCTACGCGGTGACGCTGTTTGAATCTCGTCCCCACCTTGGCGGCCTGATGCGCGATGGCATCCCGGCTTATCGCCTGTCCCGCGCCGTTCTCGATGCCGAGATCGAGCGCATTCTCGAACTCGGCATCGAGGTGCGGCTTGGCGCGCTGCTAGACGGCCCGGCGGCGCTTGCCGATCTGCGTCAGCGCTTCGCCGCAGTTTACTTGGCGATCGGCGCCGGGCGGCCGAAGCGTCTCCCTGCGCTCGATTACGGGAAGTCCTGGGCGATGGATGGCGCGGAATGGCTGGCGCGCGCCAACGCGGGGGCGCCGCCCGCCCTCGGCCCGCGCCTGGTCGTGATCGGCGGCGGCAGCGCGGCGATCGACGTCGCGCGCAGCGCGCGTCGCCGCGGTCATGACGTTACGTTGCTTTCGCTCGAGCGCGCGGCGGAGATGCCGGCGCAGCGCGAGGAGGTCGAGGAAGCGATCGAGGAGGGCGTGCGGCTGCGCGACGGCGCCATGCTGCGCCAGGTTGTCGAGGGGCCGGGCGGCGCTCTTGCTTTTGAGTGTCAGGGGGTTGCCTTCACGTCGGGCGCCGAGCGCGGCGACTTTCGCGTCGAGCCCATTGCCGGGAGCGAATTCCGTCTCGAGGCCGATGCCGTGGTGTCGTCGATCGGCCAGGACCCGGACCTCGCCGTGCTCGGCAAGGAATTGCAAACCCGCGGCTCGCTGCTTCAGGTCGACGCGACGCAGGCGACCAGCGCGGCGCGCGTCTACGCCGGTGGCGACGTCGCCAGCGCGGCGCGCTTCATCACCGAGGCGATCTGCATGGGCAAGCATGCCGCCCTTGCCATCGACGTGGCGCTCGCGGGCGGGGATCGCGAAACTCGGCAACCGCCCCTGGCGGGATCGCGGCTGTTCGGCGCCGGTGCGCCATCCGAGCGGCCGATGCCGTTGGATGCCATCGCCACCTTCTACTATTCAAGTCTGGCCCGGCCGTCCGAGCGGCGGCTGGCCGTCGCGGAACGCCTCGCCGGCGATGTTGAGGTGCAGCTCGGCCTCACCGCCGAGCAGGCGCTGGCCGAGGCGGAGCGGTGCTTCTCCTGCGGCACCTGCATCAGTTGCGACAATTGCTACAACTATTGCCCGGATCTTGCGGTCAAGCGCGTCGCCGGCGGCTATGAGATTGACAGCGATTACTGCAAGGGCTGCGGCATGTGCGTGCGCGAGTGTCCGACCGGATCGATGGAGATGGTGGAGGAATTGCGATGAGCGACGCGCGCCAACAGAGAATGTTGCTCACGGGAAACCACGCCGTCGCCTGGGCGGCACGTCTCGCGCGGCCGAAGGTGGTGCCGGGCTATCCGATTACGCCGCAGACGCCGATCCTCGAAAAGCTGACCGAGTTCCACGCCAGCGGCGAGCTCGATGCGGAGATCATCACGCCGGAGTCCGAGCATTCGGTGATGGCCGCCTGTATTCCGGCCTCGCTGACCGGGGTGCGCGTGTTTACCGCCACCGCCTCCCAGGGGCTGTTGCTGATGCACGAGCTGCTGCACTATGCGAGCGGCGCGCGGGCGCCGATCGTGATGGCCAACGTTAATCGCACGCCGGCCTCGCCTTGGGGGTTCTGGCCGGATCAGACCGACAGCATCGCGCAGCGCGACACCGGTTGGATCCAATTCTATAGCGAGAGTGCGCAGGAATCTCTCGACACCGTGATCCAGGCGTTCCGCGTCGCCGAGGCTGTATTGGTCCCGACGATGGTGAATCACGACGCGTTCTACGTTTCGCATGCGGTCGAACCGGTCGAGGTGCCGCACCAGGACGTCGTCGACGGCTTCCTGCCGGCGTATTCGCCGCCGCACCGCATCGACCCGCAGAATCCGGAATCCTGGGGCAACGTCGTCACCCAGGAGATGTACTATCGTCACCGCCGCGACCTCGGCGAGGCGTTGGCGCGGGTGCCGGAGGTGGCACTCCAGGCGGACCGGGAGTGGGGCGCCCTGACCGGGCGGAGCTGGGGGATCGTCGAGCGTTACCGCTGCGAGGGCGCCGCGACGATCATCGTCACCATGGGCAGCATGTGCGGTACCGCCCGCGACGCGGTTGACGCCTTGCGCCAATCGGGCCACGCGGTCGGCCTGTTGAAGATCCGGCTATTTCGCCCGCTTCCGGTCGAGGCGCTGCGCGCGGCCCTCGTCGGCGTTCCCGACGTCGTGGTGCTGGATCGCAATTATTCCCCCGGCCATGGCGGCGTGCTGCACCAGGAACTGCGGGCGGCGCTCTATGGCATCGACAAGGCGCCGCGTATCCATGGCCTGCTCGCCGGGGTCGGCGGCATGAATGTCTCCGCCGAGCGAATCGTCGATTTGGTTCGCGAGACGGTCGTTGGCGCGCCTCGCGCGGAATCGGTGTGGGTAAAATGACAATCGTGAAGCAATTCGACATCGACCGCGAGCCGGTCCTCTGTTCCGGCCACGCGGCCTGCCCCGGATGCATCGAAGCACTGTCGGTGCGCCATGTGGTGGCGACGCTCGGGACCAACACGGTCGTGGTGGTGCCACCCTCCTGCATGGCGATCATCGCCGGCCCGCAACCCTTTTCATCGCTGCGTATCCCTGTCTATCAGCCCTCCCTTGAATCCAGCGCCGCGGCGGCATCGGGCCTGCGCCGGGGGCTGGACGCGCTCGGCAAACACGACACCCAGGTGGCAGTGTTCGCCGGCGATGGCGGCACCTACGACATCGGTTTCCAGTGCCTGTCTTCGGCGGCTGAGCGCAACGAGGATTTCATCTACTTCTGCCTGGACAACGAAGGCTACATGAACACCGGTGCGCAGAAGTCCTCGTCGACCCCGCGCTTCGCCCGGACCAGTTCGACTCCCGCCGGCAAGGTGACGCGGAAGAAGAACCTGACCGAGATCATGGCTGCGCACGGCGTGCCCTATGTGGCGACGGCTTGTGCCGGGTATCTGCCCGACCTGGTGCGGAAGGTCGAGAAGGCGAAGACCATTCGCGGCACGCGAATCATCACGCTGCTGATTCCCTGCCTGGACGGCTGGGGCGTCGCCGATGACGGTGGCCTGCGAGCGTCGCGTTTCGCGGTCGAGAGCGGCGTCTTTCCGCTTTATGAGGTCGAGGACGGGCACCGCTACACGCTGAACCAGGCGGGGAAGACGCGCCCGGTGAGCGATTATCTGGCGCTGCAGCGGCGGTACCGGGGCCTCAAGCCGGATGACGTCGAGGCCCTGCAAGCCGATGTCGATGCCGGCTGGGACCGGCTGTCGCGGCGGGTGGCGGCAAGCTAGCGCAGGATGGTTTTTGGGCCGCGTCGGCCCAAAATCATGGCCGTGCGCCGTTCCAATGACTTGGCGCAAGCTCGCGAAGGCGGCCCGCGTTTCGCACAAGGTCGTGCCGCAAGGCGTCGTGCGCGCGGACAAGCCCGCGAGCGGACTCGGGGTTCCGCGACAAAGCCGCCGCGGCCGTTCTCAATCGCCGCCCGTGCTTTCCGTGAGCAGCCGCGCGGTATAGCCGGCAGCACGTAGCGCCTGGAAGAGTTCCGTCACGTGTTGGCGGTTACGCGTCTCCACCATCACGTCGAGATCCGCCATCGTCACCGGCACGTCGTAGTGCATGCGCTGATGATAGACCTCGATGATGTTGGCGCCGCTCGCGCCGATGATCTGCGCCACGCGGGCGAGCGCGCCCGGCACGTCGCCGATCTTGATGCGGAGCTTGGCGAGCCGCCCGTCGCGCGCCAGCCCGCGCATCAGGATCGAGGCGAGAACGCGCGAATCGATGTTGCCGCCGCTGATCACCAACCCAACCTTGCGGCCCTTGAAGCGCTCCGCATTCTCGAGGAGCGCCGCGACGCTGGCCGCGCCCGCGCCCTCGGCGACGATCTTCTCGCTTTCGACCAGGGTCTGGACCGCGCGCTCGATCGCCGCTTCCGACACCAGGAAGATCTCGGTTACCAGCGCCTCGACGATCGGCCGGGTGAGCCGGCCGGGCCGCTTCACCGCGATGCCCTCGGCCAGGGTATTGCCGCCGGCGCGCGGCGCGCGGCCGGCGATCGCGTCCGACATCGACGGGTAGAGCGCGGCCTCGACGCCGTAGACCTCGATGCCGGGCCTCAAGGCCTTGGCCGCGGTGGCGATGCCGCCGATCAGGCCGCCGCCGCCGATCGGCACGATCAGGCAGTCGAAATCGCCGCTCGCCAGCATCTCGAGCGCGATGGTGCCCTGCCCGGCTATCACCGCCGCGTCGTCGTAGGGGTGGATCAGGGTGACGTGCCGCTCGGCGATCAGCCGTGCCGCTTGATCGGCCGCCTGGCTCAGGTCCTCGCCTTCGAGCACCACCTTGGCGCCGAGCGCCTCGGTTGCCTCGATCTTGACGAAGGGCGTCGGCTTCGGCATCACGATGGTCGCCGCGATGCCGAGCCGGCCCGCGTGATAGGCGACACCCTGGGCGTGATTGCCGGCGGAAACCGCGATCACGCCGCGCGCCCGCTCCGCTTCCGAGAGCGAGAGGATCTTGTTCAGCGCGCCGCGATCCTTGAACGAGCCGGTGTGTTGGCGGTTTTCCAGCTTCAAGGCGACTTCGGCGCCGCTCAAGGCGTCGAGCCGGAAGGCCCTGACCATCGGGGTTTGCACCACTTGGTCCTGCATCGCGTTGGCGGCGGCGCGGATATCGGCGAGGGTCAGCGACATGGGTGGTGCTCGGTCCGCTTGATAAGCGATGGTTAGGATAGCCCGCCGCACCGCCGGGAGAAAGGTTGCTTGCGTGCCATCTGCGGGGCGGCTGCGGCGCGCGGCGGATTGATGCTATGCTGGCTGATCAGCGGAAGGGAGCGTCGCGATGCCGGATCTTGGCCATGCCCTGCTCGATGCCCTCGCGGCGCATGGCGCCCGCGAGATTTTCGGCATTCCTGGCGATTTCGTGTTGCCGTTCTTCAAGAGCATCGAGGAAAGCGGCCGGGTGCCATTCTATACCTTGAGCCATGAGCCGGCAGTCGGATTCGCGGCCGATGCGGCGGCGCGCTTTCACGCCGATATATCGGTCGCGGTGGTGACCTGGGGCGCCGGCGCGTTCAATCTCGTAAATGCGGTGGCCGGCGCCTATGCCGAACGGGTGCCGGTGGTGGTGATCTCGGGCGCCCCCGGCGTTCGCGAGCGCGCAGCCGGCTGGAAGCTTCACCACATGGCGCGTACGCTGGAAAGTCAGTCCCGCATCCTCGCCGAAATCACCTGCGCCCAGGCGGTGCTCGACGACCCGAAGACCGCGCCCGCGCGGATCGCCGAGGTGCTCCATGCCGCCCGCACGTATTCGCTGCCGGTCTATATCGAGCTGCCGCGCGATCTCGTTGCGGCCGAAGTTGCGCCGGTGCAGCCTTTGCCGCCGGAAGCGGTCGAGGCCGGGGCGATCGCGGAGTGCGCGGCGGAAATCCTCGGCCGGCTCACGTCGGCGGCGCGGCCGGTCATTTTGGTCGACGTGGAAGTCCGCCGCTATCGGGTCGAGGCCAAGGTCGCGCGCCTGGCGCGTCGGCTCGGCATTCCCGTCGTTACCACGCTCATGGGTCGCGGCCTGCTGACCGAGGACCCGGACCTCGTTCGCGGCACGTATATGGGGCCGGCGGGATCGCCCGAGATCACTCGGCTGGTGGAGGACTCGGACGCGCCCTTCCTGCTCGGAGTCATTCTCTCCGATACCAATTTCGCGGTTTCCGCCCACAAGCTCGATCCGCGACGCACCATTCACGCCTTCAACCGCGAGGTGCGGATCGGCCATCACGTCTTTCCCGGCCAGCCGCTCGACCGGCTTCTCGACGCGCTGCTTGCGGCGGCGCCGGCCGGCGAGCACAATACCCTTCCCGGCCGGCCGATCGCCTATCGCCACGGCTTGGCTGCAGACGAACGGCCGCTCACGCCCTCCGACATCGCGGTTGGCGTCAACGATCTTTTCGCCGCGCACGGCGCCATGCCCATCGCTTCGGATGTCGGTGACTGTCTTTTCGCCGCCATGGAGATCGCCAACACGGCCCTGGTCGCGCCGGGCTATTACGCTGGCATGGGGTATGGCGTTCCGGCCGGCCTCGGCGCCGCCGTCGCGACCGGCGCGCGGCCGCTCATCCTGGTCGGCGACGGCGCCTTTCAGATGACCGGTTTCGAGCTCGGCAATTGCCGCCGTTACGGCTGGGATCCGATCGTGATCGTGTTCAACAACCGCGGTTGGGAAATGCTGCGTGCCTTCCAGCCGGAATCCAAGTTCAACGATCTCGACGATTGGAACTTCGCGCGCATCGCCGATACGCTCGGCGGCGAGGGCCAGCGGGTTGCGGCGCGGGCTGAATTCAAGGCCGCGCTCGATCAGGCGGCCGAGCGGCGCGGTCGCTTCCAATTGATCGAGGCGATGCTGCCGCGTGGCGTTACCTCGGACACGCTCGGCCGCTTCGTCGCCGGCTTCAAGGCCGCGCGTGGGGTCTAGCGAAGCCGGGCGGAAAGGTGGCGAGAGGACGCGACAGGCAAGAGGCTCCGGCATCGCCGGCCACGGCGACGCGGCCCGTGTTCGAGACCGATGTTCCGGCGCGGCTCGACCGCCTGCCGTGGAGCCGCTTTCATTGGCTTGTCGTCACCGCGCTCGGCATCACCTGGATTCTCGATGGGCTCGAGGTGACGCTGGTTGGCTCGCTCTCGGGCGCGATCGCCGAAAGCCCCGAACTTCATCTTAACGCCGCCGCGATCGGCACCGCCGCGAGCTTCTACCTCGTGGGCGCGGTTTTCGGCGCTCTCCTGTTCGGTTGGCTGACCGACCGGCTCGGCCGCAAGCGGCTCTTTTCCGTGACGCTTCTGATCTATCTCGTGGCCACGATTCTCACCGGCCTGTCGTGGAACTTCTGGTCCTTTGCCCTGTTCCGCCTCGTCACCGGCGCCGGGATTGGCGGCGAATACGCCGCCGTCAATTCGGCGATCCAAGAACTGATTCCGGCGCGATATCGCGGCTATACCGATCTTGTCATCAACGGCAGCTTTTGGATCGGGGCGGCGCTCGGCGCGGTCGGCGCGTTGGTCGCCCTCGATCCCCGGCTGGTGCCGGCAGCGCTCGGCTGGCGCGCCGCCTTCGTTCTCGGCGGCGGGCTCGCCGCGGTCATTCTCGCGCTGAGGCGGTTTCTGCCGGAAAGTCCGCGCTGGCTGATGACCCATGGCCGGCCGCAGGAAGCGGCGCGGATCGTCGGCGAGATCGAGGCCCGGGTCGCGGCTCGGGCCGGCGACCTGCCGCCGGCCGAAGGCGCGCCGCTTCGCTTGTTCGCGCATGGCGGCGGATGGTTCGCGCTCACCTTCCGCGCGCTGTTCCGGTATTACTTCCGCCGCACCGTGTTGGGTTTCGTGCTGATGGCGGCGCAGGCCTTTTGCTACAACGCGATCTTTTTTACCTACGCGTTGATCCTGACCAAGTTCTATCACGTTGCCGCCGCCCGCGTTGGCTGGTTCCTGCTGCCTTTCGCAGCCGGAAATTTTCTCGGGCCGTTGGTTATCGGCCGGCTGTTCGACAGCTGGGGTCGGCGGCCGATGATCGCCGGCACCTACGCCCTCTCGGGTATCCTGATGCTCGTGATCGGCTGGCTGTTTCGCGCCGGCACGCTTGGGGCGGTGGAGCAAACGATCGCCTGGACGGTGATCTTCTTTTTCGCTTCCGCTGCGGCCAGTTCGGCTTATCTTACGGTCGGAGAGTATTTTCCGCTCGAAATGCGGGCGATCGCGATCGCGATTTTTTATGCGCTCGGCACCGGCATCGGCGGCGTCGCGGCGCCGGCGCTTTTCGGCGTGCTGATCGCGGGTGGCGACCGCGGTGAGATCTTCTGGGGCTACGGCCTCGGTGCGGCGCTGATGCTGATCGCCGCCGGATGCACGCTCTGGCTCGGCGTTGCGGCCGAGCGCCGGCCGCTCGAAGCGGTCGCAGCGCCGCTATCGGCGGCGCCGCGCGACGACTAGAAGGCGCGGCGCGCGATAGCTCCGCTCAGTGGGTATGGCGGTGGTGCAGGTCGGGATAATGCAGATGCGCGTGGACGATGCGGGCGTGCCGATGGCGATGACTGTGGGGCTCGCCCGGCGGATCGTTCGACCCGTGCCTGTGGCGGTGGTGGCGATCGTGGCGATGGGCGTGCTCGTGCACCATGGCTTCGTGAAGATGCTCGTGCTCGTGGCTTTCGCCGACGTGAAGGACGACGCCGACGGCCATGAGGAGCGCGGCGATGCCGAGTTTTAACGTCACGGGATCGCCGAGCAGGACGACGCCGAGGGCGGCGCCGATGAACGGCGCCGTCGCGAAATAGGCGCCAGTCCGCCCGGTGCCGAGATGGCGCAGAGCGAGGATGAACAGCACGAGGCTGACGCCATAGCCGAGCGCGCCGACCGCCCCGGCGCCGAGCAAGACCGGCAGCGCCGGAAGATGCGCACCTTGGCCGAGGGCGAGCGCGAGATTGATGGCGCCGGCGACCAGCCCCTTGATTGCCGCGATCTGAGTCGGATCGGCGGCGCTGAGTTTGCGGGTCAGGTTGTTGTCGATGCCCCAGCAAACGCAGGCGCCGGCGATGGCGAGCGCACCGAGGCCGAGCTTGTCGGTCTCGCCTTGCCAGGAGAGCAGCGCCGCGCCTGTCAGAATCGCCGCCGCGCCGATCAGGATGCGTCCGCCGACATGCTCGCGAAACACCGCCCAGGCGATGCCGAGCGTCGCCAGAATCTCGAGATTGAGCAGTAACGCGGCGGTGGACGCCTCGGTTCGCGCCAGGCCGAACATGAGAAGAACCGGCGCCATGACGCCGCCGACCAACACCGTGGCGCCGAGCCAGGGCAGGTCTTGCGCGCCAAGCGGCGCCTCCGTCGGGGCGGCGCGGCGCAGGCGCCGGATGACGATCGCGGCGCCGAGGCTGATCCCGGCGCCGAGATAAAACAGCGCCGCCAGCATCCAGGGACCGACGGCGCCGAGCAGCAGCTTGGCGACCGGCGTGCTGGCGCCGAACAGCGCAGCCGAGGATAGCGCGAACAGGATGCCGGTCGTATTCATCGCGTCTCCGGATGAGATCGGGCGCAAGCGGCGGCGATCAGAGCGCCCGGGTCCGTTTCTACGGCGCCTGCTCGGCGACGATCATGTAGTGCTCGGGGCTCTGGTGCCGTTCCTCCGCGACGCGGAAGCCGGTCGTTTCGCACCAGCCGCGCACTTTGTCCGGCGCTAACCGGACGCGGCGCGGCGGGCCGATTTCGCAAGGAGCATTGGGATCGAATTCGCCGATCACCACGCGCGCTCCGGCCGGCAACAGGCGATGCAGGTTGCGCAGAATGGCGGCGGGGTCGTCCGTATGATGCAAGACCATGGTGATCAGCGCCGAGGTCGCGGCGAAATCGCCGTCGAACGTCGCGGCATCCGCGACCAGCCGTCGAATTTGCGAAACCCCGCGTGCCGCCTGAAGTTTTTCCAGATAGGCGAGGGCGTCGGCCGAGCGGTCGATGGCATAGACGACGCCTTGCGGTCCGACCCGCTCTGCGAGGGCGAGGCTGACGTAGCCGGGACCGGCGCCGACCTCGAGCACACGGTCGCCGGCCTTGAGCGCCAGCGCCTCGAACCATTCCGGCATCAGGTCGGCGCGCAACCCCTGGCGCGCGTAGACCTTGTCCCAGGTGGTGTGACTCATGTCCTTCTGGAAGGGCTGCTCCACGACGAACCTCCTTGGAAACCGGAACAAACGGCCGTGCCCGAGACCGAGGGACTACTTGGGCGAAGGCCGTGGTCCTGTCAAGCGGGGCCGCACTGGCCGGTCGCCATTGGGGGTGCACACCTTGCCACGGCGACATGACGCAGCCCACGCTTTCCTTCCGGCGCGCGGACCCATATCCTCACGACGAAGGCGGATCAGCGCGACGCTTGCCGGAGGGGGCGGATGGCGGATCAGGGAAAAGACGGCGACGGACCGGTAGCCGGTCAGGGGGCCTGGCTTTCCGTCTTGGCACCGTTTCTCCGTCTCGGTCTCACCAGCTTCGGCGGGCCGGTCGCGCATCTCGGCTATTTCCGTACCGAGTTCGTCGAGAAGCGGAAGTGGCTGGACGAAGGCGCCTATTACGACATCGTGGCGCTGTGCCAATTTCTGCCCGGCCCGGCGAGCAGCCAAGTCGGAATCAGCCTCGGCATGCTGCGGGGCGGGCTTGCCGGCGGCCTTGCCGCCTGGCTCGGTTTCACCTTGCCTTCCGCCGTGGCGCTGGTAGCCTTCGCCTATGGCGTCGCAGCCTTGGGGCAGATCGGACATGCGCCCTGGGTGCACGGCCTGAAGATCGTCGCGGTCGCGGTGGTGGCCCAGGCGGTCTATGGCATGGCGCGAAATCTCTGTCCCGACCGGCCGCGCGCGAGCCTCGCGGTTGGCGCGGCGATCCTCTCGCTCGGCATTCCGAGCGCCGTTGGCCAACTTGGCGCCATCGTCCTCGGTGGCCTCATCGGCTGGCGGATTCTGCCGGCGGCGGCGCCGGCCCTCGCGCATCACGCGCCGATCCGCATCGGCAAGCCGCTCGCAGTCGCCGCGCTCGGGCTATTTGCTCTGCTTCTTTTCGGCCTGCCGCTCGTGGCGGCGGCGAGCCATAGTCACGCGCTGCATCTTGTCAGCAGCTTCTATCGCGCCGGGGCGCTGGTGTTCGGCGGCGGCCACGTGGTGCTGCCGCTGTTGCAGCAGGCGGTGGTGCCGCCGCATTGGATCGGCAACGACGGCTTTCTCGCCGGCTATGGTGCGGCCCAGGCGGTGCCGGGGCCGCTGTTCGCTTTCGCCGCCTATCTCGGCGCCGCGATGCGGCCGGGGCCGAGCGGATGGATCGGCGGCGTCCTTTGTCTGGTCGCGATCTATCTGCCGTCCTTTCTGCTTCTGATCGGCGTGCTGCCGTTCTGGGAACGGCTGCGCCGCGGCCTTGCGGTGCAGGCGGCGCTGAAGGGCGTCAATGCGGCCGTCGTCGGCTTGCTTCTGGCGGCGCTCTATCGGCCGGTCTGGACCAGCGCGATTCTGTCGCCGGCGGATTTTGGCCTCGGGCTCGCCGCTTTCTTGCTGCTGGTGTTCTGGCGCGTGCCGCCTTGGGCGGTGGTGCTGTTCGGCGCGCTCGGCTCGAGCTTGCTCGCGCTCGGCGGCACTTGACCGCTTCAGTCCGCGCCGGCGGCCTCGGATTTGCGGATCTGCCAGATGAGTCCGGCGAAGGCGAGGGCGGCGAAGCCGGCGCCGCCATAGAAGGTTGCGGCCGGCCCGATCGCTTGCCACAGGCCGCCGGCCAAGACGCTCGCCGCGAGGAGTATGCCGCCGCTTACCAGATTGAACAGGCCGAAGGCGGTGCCGCGGCGGCCTTCGGGCGCCGCGTCCGCGACCAGCGCCGCGAGCAGCCCTTGGCTCAGGCCCATGTGCAGGCCCCAAAGCACGACGCCGAAGAGCAGGCCGTCGAGATCGGCCCACCGGGCGAGCACGAGATCCGAAAGAATCAGCAGGAAGGCCCCGGCGGCGAGCACGCGGCGGCGGTCGATGCGATCGGAGAGCTGACCCGCCGGATAGGCGGACGCGGTATAGGCGAGGTTCATCACCACCATGATCAACGGCACGTAATCGATCGCGAGCCCGACGTTGCTGGCGCGAAGGATGAGAAAGGCCTCGCTGAATCGCGCCATCGTCAAAAGCGCGCCGACCGCGACGACGCTCCAGAATGTCGCCGGAAAATCGCCGACGTCGCGCCAGCGGAAGCTCGGCGGGCGCGCCTTGGGTATTTCTGCCCGGCGCGGTTCGCGCACGAAAATAACCAGCACCGCGACCGAGACGAAGGCCGGCAGCACTGCGATCCAGAACACGAGTCGGAAGGCGCTGCCGAAGAGCAGCATCAGCGCCACGGCGGCCAAGGGGCCAGCGATGGCGCCGACGGTGTCGAGGCTTTGCCGGAGACCATAGCTCGCGCCACGAACGTGTTGCGGCGCCAGATCGGCGACCAGCGCATCGCGCGGCGCGCCGCGCACGCCTTTGCCGATGCGATCCACGAGGCGCGCGGCGAAGACCACGCCGAAGGAGTGCGCCAGAGGAAAGGCCGGCTTGGTGATGGCGGCAAGGCCGTAGCCGGCGACGGCGACGATCTTGCGCTTGCCGAGCCAATCGCTGAGCGCGCCCGAGGCCATCTTGGTCACCAGCACCGCCGCTTCGGAGACGCCTTCGAGAACGCCGAGCGCCACCACGTCGACCCCGAGCACCGAGACCAGGAACAGCGGCAGCAGGCTATGGATCATCTCCGACGAGACATCCATGAACATGCTGACGAAGCCCAAGGCCCAGACGCCGCGCGGGATCTCGGCGAGATCCTTTCGGAAGCGCCCCTTGGCGCGCCGTCGTTCGACCATGTCGAGCCCTTCTCCACGCGCGCCGGCCAGCGCCGATCCGCAACTATGGCATTGGCCGGCGGGCGTATCTATCTCGGCGTGGCGGGCGCATGCGGCTTTTGCCCTCGGGCGATAGTTGCTATACCCCAACGAGACCCCGCCGCCTGAAATCCGGGCCGGCGCGGCTGGCATCGCTCCGGAGAGCGCTGAGGGAGACGAGTCTCGATATGTTGGGCGCCCAACTGAGCCTGATCTGGGTTTTGCCCTTTGCCGGGCTGCTGCTCTCGATCGCGCTGTTTCCGGTCCTTCGCGGCGCTTTTTGGAATCGCCATCACGGCAAGGTCGCGGCGTTCTGGGCGCTCGCGTTTCTGGCACCCTTCGCTGCCCTTTATGGCGTCGCGCCGGCCTGGGGCGAGCTCATTCATGTCGCCGCCGACGAATACGTGCCCTTCATTCTGCTTTTGCTGGCGCTTTACACGGTGTCGGGCGGCATCTGGCTTTCGGGTCCGTTTGGCGGCACGCCGTTCCGCAATACCGCGACGCTGGCGGCGGGCATGGTTCTCGCGAGTTTCGCCGGCACCACCGGCGCCTCGGTGCTGCTGATCCGGCCCTTGATCGAGACCAATCGCGAGCGCAGCCACAACGTCCATGTCTTCGTCTTTTTCATTCTTCTGGTCGGCAACATCGGCGGCGCGTTGACGCCGCTCGGCGACCCGCCGCTTTTCCTCGGGTTTCTTCTCGGCGTCCACTTCTTCTGGCCGATCCGGAATCTTCTGCTTCCAACGGCGGCGCTTTCGGGGATTCTGCTTTTCGCCTTCTTCCTTATCGACAGCTATCACGCGCGGAGCGAGGACAAGGATCACCCGAGCCGGCGGCGGCCGCGCTGGCATATCGCCGGGGCGTGGAATTTCATGCTGCTTGCGGCGATCGTTGGCGCCGTGCTCGTGAGCGGCGTCTGGCACCCGGGAATCGAGGTTCCCGTGGCCGGGGCCAAGGTACCGCTGCAAAGCGTGATGCGGGACGGCATCCTCGTTCTCGTCGCCATCCTCTCGTTCATCGTGACGCCGAAGGCGGTGCATAAGGCGAACGAATTCGCCTGGTTCCCGATCCTCGAGGTGGCGAAGCTTTTCGCCGGGCTTTTCGTCACCATCATTCCGGCGATCGCGATCCTCAAGGCCGGCAGCCACGGCGCGCTCGGCGCACTGATTCATCTGACGTCGGACGCCCAGGGCCAACCGATCGAAAGCGCCTATTTCTGGCTCACCGGCGGTCTTTCGAGCGTTCTCGACAACGCGCCGACCTATCTCATCTTCTTCAACATGGCGGGCGGCGACGCCGGCCACCTCATGGGCCCCCTGGCCGGCACGCTGGTCGCGATCTCGGCCGGCGCGGTCTTCATGGGCGCAAACACCTATCTTGGCAACGCGCCGAACTTCATCGTCAAATCGATCTGCGAGCACCGTGGCGTGAAGATGCCGAGCTTCTTTGGCTATATGCTCTGGCCGGCGGTGTTCCTCTTGCCGCTGTTTCTCGCCGGCTCCTTCGTCTTCTTCCGGCTCTAAGTCTTTATCCGGCCCTGCGGAGCCGCTGGTCGAGGCGCGAGAAGACCCGGCGCGCGTTGCCGGCGAAGATCTCCGACCGCGCCGCCGCGTCGAGCCAGGGCGAGGCCTCGATATAGCGCTTGGTGTCGTCGAAATACTGTCCCGTCTCGGGATCGATGCCGCGCACCGCGCCGACCATCTCCGAGGCGAAGAGAATGTTCCTGACCGGGATCACCTTGGTCAGAAGGTCGATGCCCGGTTGGTGGTAGACGCAGGTGTCGAAATAGACGTTGTTGAGCAGCAGCTCGCCGAGCGGCGGCCGCTTCATGTCCTGGGCCAGGCCGCGGTAGCGGCCCCAGTGATAGGGCACCGCGCCGCCGCCATGCGGGATGATGAATTTCAGCGTCGGGAAATCCTTGAACAGATCCGACGTCAGGAACTGCATGAAGGCAGTGGTGTCGCCGTTCAGGTAATGGGCGCCGGTGAAGTGAAAGTTCGGATTGCACGAGGCGCTGACGTGGATCATCGCCGGGACGTCGAGTTCCACCATCTTCTCGTAAAGCGGATACCACCAGCGATCGCTCAAGGGGGGGTCGGTCCAATAGCCGCCGGACGGATCGGGGTTCAGGTTGCAGCCGATGAAGCCGAGCTCGCGGACGCAGCGATCGAGCTCCTCGACCGAGTTCGCCGGCGGAACGCCCGGCGATTGCGGCAATTGGCAGACGCCGACGAAATTTTCCGGATGCAGCGTCACCGCGCGGTGGATCAGATCGTTGCAGACGCGGGACCAGGCGAGGCTGGTCTTGGCGTCGCCGATATGGTGTGCCATCCCCGCGGCCTTCGGCGAGAAGATTGTGAGGTCGGTGCCGCGCTCGCGCTGCAGCTTGAGCTGCGCGCCTTCCAGGCTTTCGCGGATCTGATCATCGCTGATGTCGGGCCGCCCGCTCGGGCCCGGCCCGCCTTGGAGGGCGGCGATCTGCGCCTCGCGGAAGATGTCCAGCGCCTTGGGCGCGGTGGTGTAATGGCCGTGACAGTCGATGATCATGACATCCTCCCCAAGGACTTTTCGCCCAGCCGATCGCCGACCGGTGGGCGATGCTAGAAAGCAAAAATTCCACTGTCAAACCTTACCGTCGGCGCCGCCGCTTTGGTATCATGATGCGGCTTTTCGCTGCCCGCTGAGGGCGCGCCATGTAAGGAGTGGGGATGACCGAGGATTTGCGTCTCAACGGCGTGATACGCGCCCTGGAAAAGGGCCAGCACGCCTTCACCACGTTTAGTGTCGCCGACGTCGAATCGGCGATCGCACTGTCGAGCGCGAAATACGACGGCGTCGTTTTCGAGATGGAGCACAATCCCTGGGACGGGCTCCGTCTCCGCGACTGCCTGCAATACATGCTGAGCCGAAGCCAGATCGCGCGATCCGGCTCGCTCGCGCCGGCGGTCACGCCGATGGTGAGGATTCCGCCGAATGGCGGCGAGAAGAGCCAGTGGCTCGCCAAACAGGCGCTGGACCTTGGCGTCTATGGCGTCGTCTGGCCCCATGTCAGCACCGTCGAGCAGGCCTACAACGCGGTTGCCGCCTGCCGCTACCCGCGGCTGAAGAGCGCGCCGCTCTACGAGCCGCAGGGCGTGCGCGGCGACGGACCGACCGGGGCGCTGCGCTATTGGGGCCTGGGGCAGCAAGAATATTACGCCAAGGCCGATGTCTGGCCGCTTGCCCCGAAGGGTGAGATCTTCGTCATCCTGATGATCGAGGATACCGAAGGCATCGCCAATCTCGGCGACATTCTGAAAAACGTGCCGGGGATCGGCGCCATCCTGATCGGCGAGGGCGATCTCAGCCAGGAGCTCGGCCTGCCGCGGCAATACGATCATCCGACCGTGCGCGAGGCCATGGCCGAGATCGTCGCCACCTGCAAGGCACATCGGGTCCCTGTCGGCCATCCGCACGTGGATGCCGGCAACGTCGCCCGGATCATCGAGGAAGGCTATCGCTTCCTGATGGCCGCCCCGGTCCGAAGCTACGCCGGCCTCGAGGCCGGCCTCAAGCTCGCGGGCCGCGGCTAGTGTCCTGTCTCGTAAATACCGACTATAATTGGGTCGGAATTGATTTGCGACAGGATTATCGAGATGGCGCGGCCGATCAAGCGAGTGTTGGCGGATGGGGAATCGTTGACGCAGTTGCGACGGC
>OFHJ01000324.1_pt1 | contig 19551 bp, 16 predicted proteins | sample 1522001 | NCBI WGS metagenome assembly OFHJ01 (sample SAMEA2464838, study PRJEB22497) | soil metagenome | biome: Grassland; feature: Farmland; material: Clay | place: Australia | collected 2013-02-01 | depth 1.2 m | reverse complement strand
CGCACAGGCCTTGGGCCCGGAAGGCCGTGGATTGACATCGGCCGTCGCATGCCCTGGGCGATGGGGTCGACGCCCGGCCGGTCGGGAGAGGGTCGTTCCTGGCCGAAGCCCGAGATGCTGGCATAGATGAGGCCGGGATTGATTGCCCGCAGCGTCGGATAATCGATGCCGAGCCGGGCCTTGACGTCGGGGCGGTAGTTTTCCACCACCACGTCGGCCTGGGCCGCGAGTTTGAGGAACACCGCCTTGCCTGTGGCGCTCTTGAGATCGAGGCTGAGGCTGCGCTTGTTGCGGTGGAGGTTCTGGAAATCCGGCCCGTGGCGCGGCCCGCCCAGACCTTCGCCGCCGCCCTTTTCCGGCGCCTCGATCTTGATCACCCGGGCGCCCCAATCGGCGAGCTGGCGCACCGCCGTCGGCCCCGAGCGCACCCGCGTCAGATCGAGAATAAGAAACCGGCCGAGCGCTTTAGCCGCGTCGGGGGCCGTATCGGGCACAGGATCGGGCATCGGGTTTCCTTTCCCCTCTAGGTGCGGGAGACCCGCCGGACCCCGGCCGCCCCCATCTTGCCGTTCGGCGTGGCCCCGAACCTAGCGGGCCATGCGCCGGGCGATCAAGCGCTATCCGGAGCCGAAACCCGCGCGTCCGGCGGCCGGCGAGCGGGGCCGCCGCTTTTTCGCTTGTTGACTTCGCGGCCCGGACGCCCAACCATTAGGGGCGTTCCAAGGGGTGCCCGACGGGGCTGAGATTCCGCAAGCGACGCGCGGGAACCCTTTGAACCTGATCCGGGTCATGCCGGCGGAGGGAAGGAACAGAGTGCCGAAAGCCGCGTCTTTCGCCGCGCTTGGCCGCCCACCCGCCGGTCTCGGTTCGGGCATTGCCCCTTAGCGAAGGGCCCAGATTAGGGAGAGCGAGCCATGGCGCTTGACATATCGGACCGTAACCTCACCGTCTCCGCCGGCCCTTTGCCGGCCTCGACTAAGATCGCGGTGCGGGGCGAGATCCATCCCGAGATCGCGGTGATGATGCGCGAGATCGCGCTGTCGCCGGAATCGGACGAGAAGCCGATCCGGGTCTACGACGCCTCCGGGCCCTATACCGACGCCACCGCCAAGATCGACATCGCGGCGGGCCTCGCGCCCTTGCGCCGCGAGTGGATTCTGGCCCGCGGCGACGTCGAGAGCTATGCCGGCCGCAACCTCCGGCCCGAGGACGACGGCCGCAAGAGCGACGAGGCCTCGGAAGTGCCGCTCTTCCCCGGCCGCCCGGCGGCGCCGCTCCGCGCCAAGGCGGGCAAGGCGGTGACCCAGCTCGCCTATGCCCGCGCCGGGCTGATCACGCCGGAGATGGAATACATCGCGGTGCGCGAGAACCTCGGCCGTGCCGAGCGCCGCGACGGCGAGAGCTTTGGTGCCAACATCCCCGATCAGGTGACGGCGGAATTCGTCCGCGCCGAGATCGCCGCCGGCCGCGCCATCATCCCCGCCAACATCAACCATCCGGAAAGCGAGCCGATGATCATAGGCCGCAATTTCCTGGTCAAGATCAACGCCAACATCGGCAACTCGGCGGTGGCCTCCTCCGTCGCCGAGGAAGTGGAGAAGATGGTGTGGTCGACGCGCTGGGGCGCCGACACGGTGATGGACCTTTCCACCGGACGCAACATCCACACCACGCGGGAATGGATTCTGCGCAACGCGCCGGTGCCGATCGGCACGGTGCCGATCTATCAGGCGCTGGAGAAGGTCAACGGCAAGGCCGAGGACCTGACCTGGGAGATCTTCCGCGACACCCTGATCGAGCAATGCGAACAGGGCGTCGATTACTTCACCATCCACGCCGGCGTGCGCCTCGCCTATATCCCGCTCACCGCGAAGCGGGTCACCGGCATCGTCTCGCGCGGCGGCTCGATCCTTGCGAAATGGTGCCTCGCGCATCACCAGGAGAATTTCCTCTACACCCATTTCCGCGACATCTGCGAAATCCTCCGCGCCTACGACGTCAGCTTCTCGCTCGGCGACGGCCTGCGCCCGGGCTCGATCGCCGACGCCAACGACGAGGCCCAGTTCGCCGAGCTCGAGACCCTGGGCGAGCTGACCAAGATCGCCTGGGAGCACGACGTCCAGGTGATGATCGAGGGCCCCGGCCACGTGCCGATGCACAAGATCAAGGAAAACATGGACCGCCAACTCGCGGTCTGCCACGAGGCGCCGTTCTATACCCTCGGGCCGCTCACCACCGACATCGCGCCCGGCTACGACCACATCACGAGCGCGATCGGCGCTGCGATGATCGGTTGGTTCGGCACCGCCATGCTGTGCTACGTCACGCCGAAGGAGCATCTCGGCCTGCCCGACCGCGACGACGTCAAGACCGGCGTTATCGCCTACAAGATCGCGGCCCATGCCGCCGATCTCGCCAAGGGCCATCCGGCGGCGAAGCGCCGCGACGACGCCTTGAGCCGGGCGCGCTTCGAGTTCCGCTGGCGCGATCAATTCAATCTCTCGCTCGATCCCGAGACCGCGGTCGCCTTCCACGACGAGACGCTGCCGGCCGAAGGCGCCAAGGTGGCGCATTTCTGCTCCATGTGCGGCCCGAAATTCTGCTCGATGAAAATCTCGCAGGAAGTGCGCGATTACGCGGCGCAGGGACTCGAGGAACGGGCGGCCGCCTTCCGTCAGGGCGGCAACGAAATCTACGTTCCCGTGGCGGCGGCCGAGAAGGCGGCGAAATCCGCGGCCGAATGACCGGCCGCCGCAGGCGGCCGATCGCGCGGCCCTTGTCTCCGGTGCGCCTCACCGATTTTTAGTCGACCCCCGCCGCGCCCGACGCCCGGCGATATCCTGCGACGCCGCCGGAGCTCGCGGCGAGCGCGCGCATGCCAGATTGGAGACCGGCCGAATTCGAAGGCCGGCTAGAATTGGAGACAGATTTGAGTCCCTCCGCCGACACGGCCGCAGACGGCGCGCCGTCGCCCGCCCGCGGGCCCGGCGCCGAGCGCTGGTATCGCGCGGTGCCGCGCGACAAGTGGTTCCTGATCGGCGCCCGCGCCGCCCGCAGCCTCGGCCAGGGCGCGCTGGTGGTGGATTTCGCGCTCTATCTCCACGCGCTCGACTGGGACGCGGTCAGCATCGGCGCGGTCCTGGCCGCGACCTTGATCGTCGCTGCCGCGCTCACCCTTCTCGTCGGACCGGCGAGCGACCGGCTCGGGCGCAAGGTGTTCATTCTTTGCTTCGAGGCGAGTCAGGGCATCACGGCGCTGGTCGCGCTGTTCGCCGGCGCACCGTGGCCGCTGGGGGCAGCGGCGGTGTCGGGCGGTTTCGGCCCCGGCATCAACGGCGCCGCCGGACCGTTCGCGCCGGTGGAGCAGGCGTGGTTGGCACAGGGCCTTAAGCCCGAGCTTCGCGGCCGTCTCTATAGCGTCAACGCCGCAGTCGGCTTTTGCGGCATGGGCCTCGGCGCGCTGGTGGCGGCGCTGCCGGCCTTTTTCGCCCGCTGGCTGCCCGGGCCGCTCGCCTACCGGCCGCTGTTTTTCGTCGTCTTCCTCGGCTCGCTGGTCTGTTGGGTGCTGATCGCGTTGACCAAGGATTACAAGGTCGAGCCGGCCGCGAGCATGCCCGAGACGGCACCGCCCCAGAGCCTCCGCGAGGAGAACCGGCTGCTCGCGGCGCTCGCCGGAATCAACGCCATCAACGGCCTCGCCATCGGCATGCTGGGGCCGCTGATGGCCTATTGGTTCTATATCCGCTTCCACGAGGGGCCAGGCGCGATCGGGCCGATGATGGCACTGGCGCTGTTCCTCACCGCGCTGTCGGCGCTCGGCACCGGCTGGCTCACCGGCCGTTTCGGCGTGGTCAGGGCGGTGGTCTGGATGCGCTTCTTCGGCCTCGCCTGCCTGTTCGCACTTCCCTTCGCGCCGACCTACGGCCTGGCGGCCACGTTTTACGTTCTGCGCTCGCTGTTCAACCGCGGCACCGCTGGCGCGCGCCAGGCTTTGAACATCAGCTTGGTCAGGCCGAGCCGGCGCGGCCTAGCCGCGAGCCTCGGCAGCGCCTCGCTGCAAATTCCGCGCGCGGCGGGGCCGATGCTGGCCGGGCTCTTTTTCGACGCCGGATTTCTCGTAGCGCCATTCCTGATCGCCGGCGCCTTGCAGGCGCTCTATCTCGTGCTGTTCCGCAAGAGCTTCCTCGCGCACGATCCCTCGCGCGTCGTCGCCAGCCCCGGCGCCGGCTCGCGCGCCTGAACGTCTTGTCGCGCGGCCGGGGCGGCGGCATAGTGGGCAGGCCCGTGACATCGAGCGAACATGGACCAGCGAAAGGAACAGCGGCACATGAGCGCGCACAAGGCCCCCACCGCCTGCGAGCTCGCCGCCAAGCTGGCGGCCGGCGACCTCACCGCCGAGGCGGTCGTCCGCGAGGCGTTCGAGCGAATCGCCGCGCGCGAGGACGAGATCAAGGCCTGGGCCCATCTCGATCGCGCGACCGCGACCGCCGCCGCCCAGGCCGCCGACAAGGCGGGCCGGCCGGGGCCGCTGCACGGCCTCCCCTTCGGGGTCAAGGACATCTTCGATACCGCCGACATGCCGACCGCCTACGGCTCGAAAATCTACGCCGGCAACCGTCCGGCCTGGGACGCGGCCTCGGTCGCGCTGGCGCGCGCCGCCGGCGGCATCGCGCTCGGCAAGACGGTGACGACGCAATTCGCCTTCGTCGATCCGGCCCCGACGCGCAACCCGCGCAACCCGGCCCATACGCCGGGCGGCTCATCGAGCGGCTCGGCGGCGGCGGTCGCAGCCGGCATGGTGCCGCTCGCGACCGGCACCCAGACGGTGGGATCGGTGATCCGCCCGGCCTCGTTCTGCGGCGTCGTCGGCTACAAGCCCTCGTTCGGCCTGATTCCGACGGCAGGTGTCAAATGCTTCGCCGCCTCGCTCGATACCATCGGCGCCTTCGCCACGACGGTCGGCGACGTGGCGCTGTTCGCCGGCGCGCTCGGCGGCCGCGATCTTGCCTTCACGGCGCTGAAGCCGAAGATCGGGCTGTGCCGCACGCCGCAATGGCCGCAGGCGACGGAGGGGCTGAAAGCCGCCTTCGCGGAAGCCGAAACGCGGCTAAAAAACGCCGGCGCCGATCTTCGAGACGTCGTGCTGCCGGCCGCCTTCGAGGGCCTCGCCGAGGCGCAACACGAGGTCCTGGCCTACGAGGCGGCGCGAAGCTTCGCCTCGGAATGGCATTATCACCGCGACGCGCTCGGCCCGCGGGTCGGCGAGCTGATCGCCGCCGGATTGAAGACACCGGCCGCGACCTATGACGCGGCGATGGCCAAGGCGGCGCGCGCCCGCGCCGTGCTCGACGACGCCTTCGGCGACGTCGACGTGCTGCTCGCGCCGAGCGCGCCGGGCGAGGCGCCGCACGGCCTCGGCTCGACCGGCGATCCGATCTTCAGCCGCATGTGGACGTTTCTCGGCACGCCGTGCGTCAACCTGCCGGGGCTGACCGGCCCGCACGGCCTACCGATCGGCGTGCAGGCGATCGGGCGGCGCGGCGACGATCTGCGTACCCTGGCCGCCGGCGATTGGATTCAGCCGAGGCTCGGTTAGCGCACGATGATTTTGGACTGAGCGATTTTGGACTGAGCCGACCCGAAATCATTTCCGTGCGCTGTTCCGATGACCTGAAGCATGACGCACGAACCGCAGCGGCGCCCCGCTCAGCCGACGTCCTTGACCGCCGGATCGGCGAAGAAGGGCAATAGTTCGCGCTTCAGGATCTTGCCGTTGGCGTTGCGCGGCAGCGGCGTATCCAGCATGACGATGCGGACCGGAATCTTGAACGCGGCGATCATGCCCTTGAGATGGTTTCGCAGCGCGTCCTCGCTCGCGCGCTCGCCGGGCTTGATCTGCACCACGGCGCCGACCTCCTCGCCGAGCACGCGGTGCGGCAGGCCGATGACGCCGGCATCCATCACCGCGGGATGGCTGTAGAGCGCGTCCTCGACCTCGATGCAATAGATGTTCTCGCCGGCGCGGATCAGCATGTCCTTGGCGCGGTCGACGATGTAGACGAAGCCTTCTTCGTCGAGCCAAGCGAGATCGCCGGTATGGAGCCAGCCCTCGGTGAAGGCGGCGGCCGTCGCCTCGGGCTTGTTCCAATAGCCCTTGACCACGTTCGGGCCCTTGATCCAGAGCTCGCCGACCTCGCGGGCGGGCAGGGCCTCGCCCTTTTCGTTCACCACCTTCACGTCGTTCACCGGCACCGGCAGGCCGACGCTGTCGGGCTTGCGCTGATAGTTGACGCCGGCGTTCTGCGACGCGAGCGAGGAAGTTTCGGTCAAGCCGTAGCCGTTCGAGGCGGTGACCTTGGGGAATTTTGCTCCGATGCGCTCGACCAGGGCGGTGGCAGCCGGCGCGCCGCCGTAGCCGATGCTCTCGACGGTGGAAAGATCGTGCGCGGCGAAATTCGGCGATTCCATCACCTGCCAGGCCATCGAGGGCACGCCGCCGAAGGCCGTGACCTTCTCGCGCTCGATCAGGCGCATGGCTTCCTCAGGGTCCCACTTGCGCATCAGCACGAGCTTGGCACCGAGCAGGATCGTGCCGCCCATCACCGAATGGCAGCCGGTGACGTGAAATAGCGGCACCGAGAGCAGATAGGCCTTCTTTGGCGCGTCCGGCGTCGGCAGCGGATCGCCGCGCTGCAGCATGTTGCGCAGGGTGGTGAAGACGATATTGATGAGATTGGTGCAGAAGTTGCGGTGGGTGCCGAGCGCGCCCTTCGGCTTGCCAGTGGTGCCGGAGGTATAGAAGATGGTCGCCTCGTCCTCGGGATCGATCTCCGCCGCAGGCAGCGTGGCGCCCGCGTCAGGCGTGCCCAAGACCTCCTCGAAACGAAGCACGCCCGGCGGCAGCGCGCCGTCGACGCGGACGGCAATGGTGGCGCGCAGGCCGAGCCCCGCCATCTCGGGGGCGAGGCGCTCGATCCGCTCGGCGTCGGCGAACAACAACACGGTGCCGGAATCCTTCAGGCAATAGGTCAGTTCGCCGCCGGTGAACCAGGCGTTGAGCGGCACCACAATGGCGCCGATCGCGGTCACCGCCCAGAAGATCTCGACCCATTCGGGAAAATTGCGCATGGCGATGGCGACGCGGTCGCCCTTCTCGATTCCGAAGCGATCGCGCATCCGGTGCGCCAACATTGCCGCCGCCGCATAGTGCTCGGCGAAGGTCAGGCGGTCGTCTTCATAGACCAGAAAGGGCAGATTGCCGTGGCCGCGGCTGAGCTCCAGAACGGCGCGCAGCGTCGGCGGCGCGTTCTTCCACACCTTCATCTCGACTCCGTTGACGACGCGGGTCTCGGTCTCGAATTGCGCGCCCTTTTGCGTCAAGGCGGCGGTCGCCTGCTCGACCGACATCACCATGGCCGTTCCTCCATCACGCTTGCGACTATGCCTGTGGCCAGGCTTGCGACGTTCTCGTTCTTGCCCGGTTCCGGCACCGGGGCACCGCGAAGCTTACGGAAAATTCCGCCCGACTCCAACCGGCTTCCACCGCTTGAGCGAAACGCGCCGCGGGTGCTAGCTTGCGCGGCGCGGCAGGCCCGCCGGGAGGGACAATGATCGAGCTTCGGTTAAGCAGCGTACAGGCCTCGGAATGCGACGCCATGGGCCATTTCAACGTGCGCTTCTATGTCGCGCGCGCGGTCGAAGGCCTGGCAAGCCTGCGCCTGGCGCTTGGCCTCGACCTCGAATCCGGCGCCGCCGGCGGCGTTGATCTGGTGTTGCGCGAGCATCATCTCCGCTTCATCCGCGAAATGCGCGCCGGCACCCCGTTCGGCGTGCGGGGCGGCATCATCGGCATCGACGGCGAGGTGCTGAAAATCTACCAGGAGTTCCATGCCATCGCGGCCGACGGCGCGACGCATGTCGCGGCCGCCGTCCTGGCCGATCTGCAGGCCGTCGACCGAGAGAGCCGCGCGCCCGTGCGCCTGCCGCCGGCGCTCCGCGACAATGCGGCCGGGCTCGCGGTCGAGGTGCCGGCGGCGCACGCGCCGCGCGGCCTGCGCCGCGATCCGCCGCGGCCAACCCCGACCATCGCCGAGGCCGAGGCGCTCGGCCTCGTCCATTGCCTCAAGGCCCCGATCGCCGTCGAGGATTGCGACGCCCGAGGCTTCATGCGCACCGACGCCTATATCGCCCGGGTCTGGGAAGGGACGCCCAATCTGATGGCGACGCTGAGCGGCGGCCGGCGCGTCAGCGATCCCCGCATCGGCGGCGCGGCGCTGGAATATCGCCTCGCCTATCGCAAGAGACCGCGGCACGGCGATCTCATCGGCATGTGGAGCGGCCTGAAGAATCTCGGCGGCAAGACCACCGTCTGGGGCCATTGGGTGTTCGATCTGGTGAGCGGCGAAGCAGTAGCGACGGCGGAAACCGTCGCCATCCGGTTCGATCTCGAGACCCGCAAGGCGATCAGCCTGACCGAGGCAGATCAAGCCGCGCTCGCGCACCACGTCGTGCCAGGGCTGTCGATCTGACGCACCGCACGGAGAGCGCCGCGAGCCGCGGCGCTCTCGTTTATCCGGCGTTTATCCGGCGATCCGCTTCACGTCATTAGGGCCGCGCACGGACATGATTTTGGCTCGAGCCTAGCCAAAATGTCCGGGCCAAAATCATCGTGCGCCAGAGCATGATTCCGAAACGTTGGCCCACGTTTCGGACGAGATCATGCTCCGAATCATTGGTGCCGCGCACGGACATGACCTTGGCTCAAGCCGGGCCAAAATCATCGTGCGCGGGCCGGTCAGGCGTGGCCGGATTGCGAGGCGAGGTGGGAGGGATCGATGCCGAGCTTGCCCATCGCCTCGGTCCATTTGCGATCGAGGTCGGCACCGAAGATCAACTCCTCGTCAGCTGGCACGTTGAGCCAACCGTTGGCCTGGATTTCGGCGTCGAGCTGACCCGGTGCCCAGCCGGCATAGCCGAGCGCAAGAAGCCTGCGCCGCGGCCCATGGCCCGAGGCGATCGCCTTCAGCACGTCGACGGTGGTGGTGAGCGCCACGTCGTCGCCGATGCGCAGCGTCGCCTCCTGGCGATAATCGGCGGAATGCAGCACGAAGCCGCGGCCGGTTTCCACCGGGCCGCCGAAATGAACCCGGATCTGCCGGTCGACCGGCCCGGATTCGATGCCGAGCTGCTGGATGAGGTCGGGGAAGGTGATGCCCTCGAGCGCCTTGTTGACCACGAGGCCCATGGCGCCGGCCGAGGAATGCGCGAACAGATAGATCACCGAATGCGCGAAGCGGGAATCCATCATCGCGGGCATGGCGACGAGAAGCTGCCCTTCGAGATATCCGTCCTGGTTCGTCGCTTGGCCCATGCGCTTCCGGCGATCGCGCGCCGCCTCCAGATCCTCGCGGTAACGTCGTCCCGGCCTTCGTTCTCGGTTACCTCGCAAATGGGGCAGAACGATGACTCCCCGGCGCGCGGCCGGCGCGCCGCGCACGTCTCAGTAATACGGCAATCATGGTTAAGAAATAATTGGCAAGAGGGCAGCGGAGGTCGCAATAAGGCCGCGGCTTGGCTTTTGTTCACCGACCTCCCGAGGGCCGGGCAGCTGCCGACAAAAAACTTCGCGAGAAAAGTGCAATAATCACATGGTGTACCATCTGGCTCTTTGCTTTCCCGCGACACGATATTAGAGTGGGTTTGGATTTCAAACCACAGTGGTGCTAGTTCCGCGTTATGCCCCTCGATGCCCAAGTCGCGTGGATGCTCGATACCGTTAGGGCCGCCAGTCATCCGGCTCTGGAGTCCCTGAGCCCCGAGGCGGCGCGAGCGCAATACGCCAAGCTCATGCGGCTGCTCGACGCCAAGCCGATGCCGCTGGCGCGGATCGAGGACAGCGTCCTGCCAGGGCCGAGCGGCGATCTTGGCTTTCGGCTTTATCGCCCGAACGGGCCGGAGCGGGCGCCGGCGCTGTTGTTCCTTCATGGCGGCGGCGGCGTCTTCGGCAGCGTCGAGACCCACGATTCGTTATGCCGGCTCTTGGCCGCCAAGGCGCGCGCCGCGGTGATCTCGCTCGACTACCGCCGCGCACCGGAACACAAGTTCCCGGCCGCGGTGGACGATGCCTTTGCCGCCTTTCGCTGGCTTGCGGCATCCGCCGACGCGCTCGGGATCGATGCCGCGCGGATCGCGGTCGGCGGCGACGGCGCAGGCGGCGGCCTTGCCGCTGCGATGTGCCACATGGCGCGCGATGCCGGCGGCGCCGCGCCGGCGCTGCAGTTTCTCTTCTATCCGTTCGTCGACCGGCTACAAAAAAGCGAGTCCCGCCGGGCCTTCGCCTCCGGCTATCTCGTCACCGACGCGCTGATCGACTGGCTTACCGAGCTTTACGTCGCCCCGGACCGGCGCGGCGACCCGCGTGCCTCGCCGCTGTTGGCGGCGGATGTCGCCGGCTTGCCGCCGGCGCTGGTGGTAACCGCGGGCTTCGACCCCCTGCGCGACGAGGGTCGCGCCTATGCCGACCGGCTGCGCCAGGGCGGCATCGCCGTGATCGACCGCCATTACCCCGGCATGGTGCATGGCTTCTTCAACATGTCGGCGGTGCTCGACGAGGCGAAATGGGCGATCGACGAAGCGGCGACGTTCTTGTTCGGCGCCCTGCTGGCCGAAGAATAGGGCGGACCGCGGCGGCTTTTGCCGCTGATCCGATCTGGATTCTTCATCCGTCTGCTCTTAATCTCGCCGCCGGTATCGTTTCCAGGGAAGGACCACTTCGATGAAACTGGCGAGCTTCCGCCACAACGGCAAAGAAAGTTTCGGGCAGGTCGTCGGCGATGGCATCGTCGATCTCGGCGATCGCCTGCGCCATCGTTACGCCGGCCTGCGCGGCCTGATCGCCGCGGACGCCCTTGGCGAGGCGGCGAAGGCGACGAAGGGCGCCGCCGCCGATTACGCGCTCAGCGACATCTCCTTCCTGCCCACCCTTCCCGACCCGGGCAAGATCATCTGCGTCGGCATTAACTACGAGGCGCATCGCATCGAGACCGGCCGGCCAAAGAGCGATTATCCGACCCTCTTCGTCCGCTTTCCCGAAAGCCAGGTCGGCCATCTTGAGCCGATGATCAAGCCGAAGGCCTCGGAGCGCTTCGATTACGAGGGCGAGCTCGTGGTCATCATCGGCAAGCCCGGCCACCAGATCGAGAAGAAGGACGCCTTCGCCCATATCGCCGGCTATTCCTGCTACAACGACGGCAGCATCCGCGACTGGCAAGGCCATTCCTCGCAGTTCACGCCGGGCAAGAATTTCTATCGCAGCGGCGCCTTCGGCCCGTGGATGGTGACCCCGGACGAAATCCCGGACGCCGGCAAGCTCACCCTCAGCACCCGGCTCAACGGCGAGGTCATGCAGCACACCTCGACTAGCGATCTGATCTTCGACATCCCGACGCTGCTCAACTACATCTCGGCCTTCACGCCGCTGCAACCCGGCGATTGCATCGTCACCGGCACCCCAGGCGGCGTCGGCGCGCGGCGCACGCCGCCGGTGTGGATGAAGCCCGGCGATACCGTCGAGGTGGAGATTTCCGGCATCGGCACGCTGCGGAACCCCATCGTCGGCGAATAATTGGGCGTCAAATCGCCGTCGCCCCGTCCTTATAAGGACTCGTTATAAGGACAAAGACCCGTCGCCGAAGGAGGGCGGTCGTCAGCCCAGCCCGCTGCCGACCGCCTCGGCGATGCTTGCGATGCCGTCGGCGCGAAGCCGGGCCGCGAGATCGCGGCGAATCCGGCCGATAAGTCCGGGTCCCTCATAGACCAGCGCCGTATAGAGCTGCACCAGCGACGCCCCGGCCCGGATCTTGGCGTAGGCATCGGCGCCCGACGCCACGCCGCCCGTCCCCACCAGAACCAGCCGCCCCTTCGTCGCCCGGGCGAAATCCGCGAGCCGCGCGGTCGAGGGGCCGAACAGCGGCCGGCCGCTCAAGCCACCGGCGGCGGCGCGAAGCGGGCTCGTCAGGCCGGCGCGATGGCCGATGGGGGTATTGCCGACGATCAGCCCGTCGATGCCGTGGCGGAGCGCGACGTCGGCGATGCTCTCGATCTCCGCCGGCTCGAGATCGGGCGCCACCTTCAAGAGCAGCGGTACCGGCCGCGTCAACGCCGCTCGCGCCGCCATCAGCCGCGCCAGCAGGCGGTCGAGCTCGGCTGCGCCTTGGAGCTGGCGCAGACCCGGCGTGTTCGGCGAGGACACGTTGATGGTGACGTAGTCGACCAGCGGCCCGAGAGTCTCGAGACCCTGGATGTAATCGGCGACGCGGTCGGCGCTGTCGCGGTTAGCGCCGAGATTGGCGCCGACGATGCCGGCGGGCCGACGGCGCCGCAGCCGCGCGGCAGCCGCGTCCAGACCCTGGTTGTTGAATCCGAGCCGGTTGATCACCGCGCGGTCTTCGGTCAGGCGAAAAAGACGCGGCCGCGGATTGCCGGCTTGCGGGCGCGGCGTGACGCTGCCCATTTCGACGAAACCGAAGCCGAGCCGCAGCAGCGAATCGAGCGCCTCGGCGTTCTTGTCGAAGCCGGCGGCGAGGCCGATCGGATTCGAAAAGGTCAAGCCGAGAACCTTGACGCGAAGCAACGGATCGTCTTCGACGCGCGGCGTTTTCGCCCACCCATGTTTCAAAAAACCAAGCGTGATGCGGTGCGCGCGTTCGGGCTCAAGGCGTCGAAGCACGGCCAAGGCGACGGTGTTGAGATCGATCACGAGATTCGAATTCCGTTGCTACAGAAGGCTATTTGAGAGTCGGCGTACCACATCCACGTCGCCGCTTTTCTGTCGTGACTTGACTCACACACATCGAAAAAGAGCGAGATGAGATTAGCAAAGCGTTCATCATTTGCCCATTAAGTCCTTCTTGACAGCGTGACAAGTGCAGTTGTTTTCCGTTGACGGAGTCACGTACTTCGCTTATCCAGGCAGAATCAACGCCTTCGTTCCATTCTGGGAGAGAACCAATGGCGAGAGCTACAACGACGAAAGCTAAGACGACAAAGAAGCCCGCTGCGAAGAAGACTGCGGCGCGTAAGCCCGCGGTGAAGAAGGCCGCCGCGCGGAAGCCCGCCGCGAAAAAGACCACGGCGCGTAAGCCCGCTGCGAAGAAGACTGCGGCGCGTAAGCCCGCTGCGAAGAAGACTGCGGCGCGTAAGCCCGCCGCGAAAAAGACCACGGCACGCAAGCCCGCTGCGAAGAAGACCGCCGCGCGGAAGCCCGCAGCACGCAAGACCGCCGCGAAGAAGCCTGCGGCGCGTAAGCCCGCGGCGAGGAAAGTCGCCGCGAGATAAGTCATTCGAGTAGAGGGGGCGCACCGCCGGTCGGCATGGATTGCGGACCGGCTGTCGCTATCGATCTTCGAGTGCGTTGAGATCGGAGATCAGGCGAGAATAATCAATTCGCCGGCAAGGGCCCGCCGGATCAGAGCCAAAGTCTCGGCTACGCCGTAAAGGGCGATAAAAGATCCCAAGCGCGGCCCTTGCTCCTGCCCGAAGAGAATTTCGTAAAGCGCCTTGAACCAATCGCGCAACGACGCGAAAGCGTGGCGCTTCCCGACTTCATAGACCAGCGTCTGCAAGGCTTCCGCGTCGGCGCCGGCGTCGGCTTGCTCGAGCTCGCCGGCGAGTTCCTCGATGGCCGCGCGCTCGACCTCGCTCGGTAGGCGAAACTTCTTGTTTGGCTTCACGAAATCCCGGTAATAGGCGATCGCGTAATCGACCAGCCGGTCGAGGATCGGATGGTCCTCGGGGCGCACGCCGGGCACGTAGCGCACGATGAAGCCCCAGAGCACGACGCGGTCTTCGGTATTCGCCGCACTCGCCAGGTTCATCAGCACCGCAAACGACAGCGGCACGGTTTCCTCGGGCGGCCGGCCGCGGTGGATGTGCCACACCGGATTGGCGTAGCGCTCTTTCGCCGCCTGCGCCGGAAAGCTTTCGAGCGCCGCGATATAATCGTCGACGGTGCGTGGAATGACGCCGAAGTGCAGCCGTTTCGCCGCCGTCGGCTTCTGGTACATGAAATAGGCGAGACTCTCGGGCGAGGCGTAGGCGAGCCATTCCTCGATGGTGAGGCCGTTGCCGCGCGACTTGGAAATCTTCTCGCCCTGAGCGTCGAGGAAGAGCTCGTAGGCGAAGCCCTCCGGCGGCGGCTGGTGCAGCCGCTCGCAGATATGGCCCGAGAGCTTGGCGGAGGGCGTGAGGTCCTTGCCGTACATCTCGTAGTCGACGTCGAAGGTGCGCCAGCGCATGGCCCAGTCGGCCTTCCATTGCAGTTTACAATGACCGCCAGTCACCGGCACTTCGGTCGCGCTGCCGTCCTCGTCGCGGAACGTGATGGTGCCGGCTTCCGGATCGGTGGCGACCAAGGGCACCTGCAGCACCTTGCCCGTCTTCGGCGAGACCGGCAGGAACGGGCTGTAGGTCGCCGCCCGCTCGGCGCGCAAGGAGGGCAGCATGATCTCCATCACGTCCTTGTAGTGGCGCAGCATCTCGCGCAGCGTCGCGTCGAAGCGGCCGCTCTGGTAGCACTGGGTGGCGCTCATGAACTCGTACTCGAAGCCGAAGGCGTCGAGAAACTCGCGCAGCTTGCCGTTGTTGTGATGGGCGAAGCTCTCGCAGCAGCCGAAGGGATCGGGCACGCGGGTCAGCGGAAAATCGATGAATCGGCGCAGCATCTCGGGCTTCGGCACGTTGTCCGGCACCTTGCGCAGGCCGTCCATGTCGTCGGAGAAGGCGATCAGCCGCGTCGGCATGTCGGAGAGCTGCGCGAAGGCGTGGCGCACCATCGAGGTCCGCGCCACTTCGCCGAAGGTGCCGATATGGGGCAGGCCGGAGGGGCCGTAGCCGGTCTCGAACAGAATGAAATCCTTGGGCGTCGCGCGATTTTTCGCGCGCACGACAAGCTTGGCCGCTTCTTCGAACGGCCAAGCCTTGCTGGAAAGGGCGATTTCGGCGATTTCGGTCATGGTCCTCTCGTCCGCGCGCGACCATACAGCAAGATCGCGGCGGATGGCACCCGCTCGATCGGCCGCTCGGCCCCTTTCGATAGGCCAGCGCGCCGCCCGGCGTCAATCGGCGTCGCCGAGCAAGCGGCGAGAACCGGCGAGGGCGTTGCCAAGAGGCGAAGACTTGGGCTAAGGAAACCTTACCGCCGCTTCCACCCGATATAAGAGGGCGCCATGGCCAACACCCGTCGTGTACGCGAAATTCTGTCCTGGTACGAGAGCGACAACCCCGGCACCAAGGCCAATCTCGCCCGCATCCTGATGCAGGGACGCCTCGGCGGCACCGGCAAGCTGATCATCCTGCCGGTCGATCAGGGTTTCGAGCATGGGCCGGCGCGCTCCTTCGCGCCCAATCCGCCCGCCTACCACCCGCATTATCACTTTCAGCTCGCGCGCGACGCCGGGCTTAGCGCCTATGCCAGCGTCCTCGGCATGCTGGAGGCCGGCGCCGATACCTTCGCCGGCGAAGTGCCACTCATTCTAAAGATGAACTCGGCCAACAGTCTCGACCGCAACAAGACCGGCGCCGACCAGGCGGTCACCGCCTCGATCCGGGACGCGCTCCGCCTCGGCTGCGCCGCCGTCGGCTTCACCATCTATCCGAGCTCGGATGCCGCCTACGGCATGATCGAGGAGGTGCGGGCGCTGGCGGCCGAGGCCAAGGCGCACGGGCTTGCCGTCGTCGTCTGGTCCTATCCGCGCGGCGGCGATCTCTCGAAGGAGGGCGAGACCGCGATCGACGTCGTCGCCTATGCCGCCCATATGGCGGCGCTGATCGGCGCCCATATCATCAAGGTCAAGCTGCCGAGCGCCTATATCGAGCAGGCGGAAGCGAAAAAGGTCTACGAGGCGCAGAAGATCGAGATCTCGACTCCGGCCAAGCGCGTCGCCCATGTCGTGCAGGCGTGCTTCCAGGGCCGGCGCATCGTGGTCTTCTCGGGCGGCGCCGCCAAGGGGGCGGACGCGGTGTTCGAGGACGCCCGCGCCATCCGCGACGGCGGCGGCAATGGCTCGATCATCGGCCGCAACACCTTCCAGCGGCCCCGCGAGCAGGCCATCGCCATGCTCGACAAGCTGATCAACATCTATAAAGGGCGGGAATAGACCTGCACTCGACGCGACTTTACCTGATCACGCCGCCGGCGCTCGATCTCGCGGCCTTCGCCGACGATCTCGCCCGGGCGCTCGACGCCGGCGATGTCGCGGCCTTGCAGCTGCGCCTGAAGGACGTCGCCGACGACGTCTGGCGCCGCGCCATCGCAGCGCTGAAGCCGATCGCGGAGGCCCGCGACGTCGCCTTCATCGTCAACGACCGGCCGGATCTGGCCATGGAGATGGACGCCGACGGCGTCCATATCGGCCAGCAGGACGCCGATTACGCAGCCGCGCGGGCGCTGCTCGGCCCCGACAAGATCGTCGGCGTGACCTGCCATGCCTCGCGCCATCTCGCCATGGAAGCGGCCGAGCGGGGCGCCGATTACGTCGCCTTCGGCAGCTTCTATTCGAGCGCGACCAAGGAGGTCCAGACCCGCGCCGAGCCCGAGATTCTGCGCTGGTGGGACGAGATATTCGAGATCCCTTCGGTGGCGATCGGCGGCATCACGGTGGAGAACTGCGGCGCCCTGGTCGAGGCCGGGGCCGATTTCCTGGCGGTGATCGCCGGCGTCTGGGCCTATCCGGCCGGCCCGGCCGCGGCGGTCAAGGCCTTCGCACAAGCGATTGCCAGGGCGGGCGGCGACTGATAGGGTCCCGCCCCTTCCCGCAAGCATCGGCCGACGGCTCAGAATGGCGTACCGCTCCGCTCTTATCAATGTCATGACGCAAGCCGCGCGCAAGGCTGCGCGCGGCCTGGTGCGCGATTTCGGCGAAATCGAACAGCTCCAGGTTTCGAAGAAGGGGCCGGCGGATTTCGTCAGCGCCGCCGATCTCCGCGCTGAGGAGGTGTTGCGCCGCGAATTACAGAAGGCGCGCCCCACCTTCGGCCTCCGCATGGAAGAGAGCGGCGAGACGGCGGGCAGCGACCGCGAATTCGTCTGGGTCGTCGATCCCCTGGACGGCACCACCAACTTCCTGCACGGCATTCCGCATTTCGCCATCTCGATCGGGCTGGAGCGCGCCGGCCAGCCGGTCGCCGGAGTGATCTACGACCCGGTCAAAGACGAGATGTTCTGGGCCGAGAACGGGCAGGGCGCCCATCTCAACGACCATCGCCTGCGGGTTTCCTCGCGCAGCAAGCTGACCGAGGCCGTGCTCGCAACCGGCATCCCCTTTCACGGCCGGGCCGGACACGAGAATTTTCTCGCCGAACTTGCGGCGGTCGCCGCCGAAGTCGCCGGCATCCGCCGGTTCGGCGCCGCCGCGCTCGACCTCGCCTATGTCGCCGCCGGACGCTACGAGGGATTCTGGGAGACCGGTCTGAGCCGCTGGGACATCTCGGCCGGCCTTCTGCTGGTGCGCGAGGCGGGCGGCCTGGTGAGCGAGATCGACGGCGGCAACAAGATGCTGGAAAGCGGCAGCGTGCTTGCCGCCAACGCCAGTCTTCACGAACCGATCCGAACCCTGTTGCGGCGTGCAAAGCAACAGCCCGAGCCGCCGCGCTAAGCCGCAAAGCGGTTGTGGCCTTCCAGGGCATGAGCTAATGTCTGCGAAAATTGACCGGGGAAGGCAGTGAGGAGATCAGGCGGAACGCCCAGGCCGGCATCTTCCATCGCAAGACGGCGGCGGCAACGCTTCGGACTTACGCTCAGCTTGAGTTTCGTGCTGCTCTCGGGCCTGATCGCCGGCGCCGCGGCTCGCGGACGGACGGCGAATGCTGCCGAGCCCTCAATCGAGATCCATATGGGCGTTCTCGACCAGCTTTCGCCGGTTTCCGGACCGGAAGGCCCGGTGATTCACCTTCATATGCCGGTCTATCGCCGCGTCCGCATCCGCCCGGTGCCGCTGCCGCTCGCCCCGCCGCTCGCCCTCGAAGCGAAAGGCACGGCCGAAGCCCAACCGGCGGAAAAGGCAGCGGCCACGGCCGCGCCTGAAGCCGCCAAGGCCGCAACGGCCGAAGCTGCCGCCAAGACAACCGTCGAGGCAAGCCCCGCGGCGCCGGCCAAGACGCCGGCGGCGCCAAGCGCAAGCGTTGCAGCGCGCCCGGCCCCGCCGCCCGCGGCGGCCAAGGCGCAACCGCCCGCCGCGGCGCCGTCCCAGCCGACAACAAGCGAACCGGCCCCCAAAGCAGCGCCCGCGCCGGCGGCAGGCCGGCGCCCGCCTGTTCCCCGCGGTCGATGACCTGGTAGCCGCGGGCCAGCGGGCGGCGGCGCTCCCGCCGGGTGATCCCGAGCGCCTGCGCCTGCTTCTGGCGGCCGTGATGCAGGGCATCGCCGCGCTCGTCACCTCCGGCCGGGCCCGCCCCTCGCAGGCCGATGACCTCATCTGCGACGCGATCGCGCTCTTCGCTCCCGGCCAGCCGTAGCGGCCCGGCCAGTCCGTCACGGCCTGGGGCCGGCTGATCGGTGCCCGCGAGAGCACCCATCAGCCCGAAATCGCCGATTCGTGACAAGCCGCCGGGCGTATGCCCGCGCCAGCGGCCGGAAAATCAGGTGGCCTCGGCACGCCACCGGGATAAGGTCAGCAGGTGCCCGAATTGCAGCGGCTGCGGGCCGGCCATTCCCCGGCGGTCCTGGCCTTCGAACTGGCGAACCGCCGTCGGCCGCGGCGTGGCGACCGCCGCCGTGCGGGAACTGTGCCGGCTGGCGGCTGCGCGACACGGACTGCGCACGCTGAGGGCGGCCGCCTCCAGCGAGAACGCCGCATCCCAGAAGGTGCTGGCCAAGGCCGGGTTCGTTCCTGTCGGCCCGGCCGATCCCGCGCACGTCGGCGGCAAGCGAGGAACCTGGTATCAGCGTGACCTGGCCGCTCCCGACACGGACCGGTAACGCGCCGTACCCGGACGGCGCCCGGGCGCAAAGGTGCTCATCGCCGATCCCGGGAATTTCGCCGCGGGGATGGCGCAGCGGCTGCCGCCGGAGCGCGGCCTGTTCGAGTTCGGTGATCTCGCGGTCGCGACTAGCACCGAGCCCGGTGCGGCGGATCTGGTCGCGCAGCTTGAGGATGGCGTCCATCAGCATCTCCGGGCGCGGCGGGCAGCCCGGCAACGTGGACCGGCCGAGGAGCATGCGATGAAGCGCGACCGCGGCTACGGCGGCGGCCAGGGGCTGGCCGGTGCGGAGCCTTCGGCGCTCCGGGCGACCCCCCCCCGGACCGGGCCGGGCGGCGTCGCGGGGGGCCCGGGGGGGGTCAGGGCGCCGTGGTTCTCGAACCCGCTCAGGCCCCCGGGGGAGGGGTCGGGCGGATCGGCCAGCACCTCGCCCCCCGCCCGGCGGCGCATCCCCTGGGCCGTCGTCACGTCGAGCAGGCCGACCCCCTCGTGGACGCCCCCGGTGGCCCCGGGGAACCGCCGGCCCACGATCTGGTAGCCGGCGCAGACCGCCAGCACCACGGCCCCGCCCTCGAC
>OFHJ01000323.1_pt1 | contig 19589 bp, 17 predicted proteins | sample 1522001 | NCBI WGS metagenome assembly OFHJ01 (sample SAMEA2464838, study PRJEB22497) | soil metagenome | biome: Grassland; feature: Farmland; material: Clay | place: Australia | collected 2013-02-01 | depth 1.2 m | reverse complement strand
CTCCTCGATCGCGCCCGCGTGTACGTGCTGCTCGGCGGCTTCGCGTACGACGTGGTCGCGCGGCACGTCGGGCTGCGCCCGCGTCCGCGCTTCGGCCACGGCATCGAGGCCGCGCTGCCGGACGGTCGCACTCTGCTCTGCTCGTACCACCCGAGCCAGCAGAACACCTTCACCGGCGTGCTGACCGAGTCGATGTTCGACGCGGTCTTCGCTCGCGCGCGGGCGCTCGCCGCGGGTGCCTCGGCCGCCCCGGGGGGCCCGGGCAAACCCCGCCGTGGCCGCCGTGCGCCATGCGAAGGTCGCAGCCACTGCCGTTGAAAACCGGAACGCCCGGCGGCCCTGGCTGTCGGCGCTGCGGCCAACCCTCATCGTCGGCGGCGAGTTCGCCGGCCGCGCCGGCGCCTTTCACAGCGGGCATGGGGCGATGCTCGGTCTGCGCTTGCGCCTCACCCGGCGTTTCTCCGTCGAGCCCGCCTTCAGCGTCGCCTGGCACGCCCCATTTTGCGAAGAACTCCTGCTGGGCGCGCCCGGCTGCGAAACCCCGCCGCGGCCGCTGCTGCCCGAGAGGGAGGTCACCGGCGCATTGGTCTACCGGCTGGCGCGCTGGCGCGGGCTGGCGCCATTCGTGGAGGCGGGCGGCGGATGGATCCTGGGCGCGGACGTCCAGCCCGCGGGCGACCCGCACGGGCTCCTGTTCTTCGGCGGCGGCGTGAGCCTGCCGACCGGGCTCTGGCGCCTGCGCCTGCGGCCGGAGGTGCGGATTTTTCCCAGTAAACCCTTCGATTCCCCCCGCGTGACCGTCGGGCTGGGCCTCAGTTGGACGTTCTGACCGCCAGCCTGCGTTATTCTGCCGCCATGCGTGGACATGGGCGATGGATGGCGGTGGCGGTGTTGGTTGCGGCGGCGATTGTCGCGGCGGCGGCGGGACGGTTGGCGGCGGCGCCGTTGGGAGGAAGCAACCCCTGGGCGGCGGCGCGGACCGAGGCGCCGGCGGGCGCGCGGCCGCCTGGCGCCGCGGCGCTGGCGATGGCGCCCGGCGCGCGGGCCCGGCGGCGGGCGGAACTGAACGCGCTCTTCGCCGCGGTGACCACGCCACAAGCGCCGGGATTGGCGGCGCTGGTGCGCTATCGCGGGCGGACGGTCTTCGCACGCGGCTATGGCCGGCGCGACCTGCGCAGCGGCTTGCCGATCACGCCGCGGACGGATTTTCGCCTCGCCTCCTGCACCAAGCAGTTCACGGCGATGGCGGTGATGCTGCTGGTGCGGGCGGGCAAGCTGCGTTATGACGAGCCGCTGACCGAAGTCTTCCGCCATTTTCCCGCCTATGGCGCGCACATCACCATCCGCGAGCTGCTGAACCATACCTCGGGATTGCAGTCCTACAGCGATTGGATGGCGAAGAAATACGCCAACCAAGAGCCCTGGGACATTCCCCAGATCTCCGATGCCGGCGTGCTGCGCTTCGAGGAGCGGCGGCACGGAACGGAGTTTCCGCCGGGCACGGAATGGAAATACAGCAACGGCGGCTACTGCCTGCTGGCGATGGCGGTGGAACGGGCGTCCGGAATGCCCTTCCAAACCTTCCTGCGGCGGCGCATCTTTTTGCCGTTGGGAATGAACCATAGCCTGGCGTTCGTTTACGGCGGACCGCCGGCGCCGCAGCGGGCGTACGGCTACACGCTGGATGCGGGACGGTGGATGGAATCCGACCAGGACGCCACCTCGGCGACGCTGGGGGACGGCGGCATCTACAGTTCCATTCACGATTTGGCGAAATGGGACCGGGCGCTGAACCGTCACACGCTGCTGAGCGCGGCGCGGATGCGGCCGGCGATCACGCCGCCGCACCTGCCCGGCCCCGCCGGCGGCGGGGTGCCGATCGCCGGCGGCGGCTCCGGCGCCGGCGCGGGCCAGCCGGCGCTCTACGGCTTCGGCTGGTTTCTCAATCCCTGGCGCGGCCACGCGCGGATGTGGCATGAGGGGGAGACGGTGGGCTTCCGCAGCGTGATCATGCGCTTTCCGCACGACCGGCTGACGGTGATCCTGTTGGCCAACCGCGTGGACCTGAAATTGCCGGCCTTGGCCGAGCGGGCGGCGGCGCTGTTTTTGCAGCCGAAATCCTGAGCCGCCGAACGACGGCAAGACGGCGGGGTCGGTTATTTTTTTGCCGCCGGCGCGGGGGATCCCGTGTGGCGCCACCAGGTATTCCAGGTCAGCAGAAACCGATTGCGCACGCTGACGGCGCCCAAAGCCCGGTGAATGGGGTGGATGCCGAATTCGGTCAGCCGCAAATGCGCCTGGCCCCACAAGCGAATTCCCTGGGCGGTCGGCGCCCAGTGCGTCCGCCAATCCACCTGGCGGGTCACGCCGTGCATGGTGAAATGGCCGTGGAGCATCATCCGCCCCTGGCCGCCGGCGGAGCCGAGCGCGTCCAAACGCCAGGTGATGCGCGGATAGCGGGCGATGTCGAGCTGCGAGGGCCCGTCCATGGTGGCCTGGATTTCGGCGCGGTCATGGGCGGAGCGGTGCGGATCGGCGACGCGCAGGTCGCGGCTGGGCACGACGAGAACGCCGCTCCACTGGTTGGCGGCGACGTTGGCCACGCCCCGCATGCGACGCGCCACCACCAGGTGGTTGTCGCCGAATACGGACAGCCAGCCGCTCTTATAGAGATGAATGCTCAGCCGCGAGCGCGAAGCGGCGAGGACGTAATGACCCGGCGGCGGCAAATGCCGCGCGGGAACCGCGGCGGCCCACAAGGCAGCCAGGGCGATGAGCAAACCTGCCGAAAGCACGGCGCGTCGCGGCATACCGATTGTGCGCCCGATGGGGGGTAAGAACGCAACCCAGGCGAGTTGGCAGCCCGGTCCGCCGATCAGGGTAGTGGAAACCCCGGAGGCGGCGATTTCCGCCGCCGGGCCCGCCGCGCCGTCCCTGCCCTATTCCGCCGCCACCGCGCGCAAAGGGTCGGCGCGCGCGGCCCAGCGGGCCGGCGGCCAACCGGCGGCCACGGTTACGGCGAAAAGCAGCGCCAGGGCGGCGGCGAGGTACGCCCATGGCGGATGAACCTGAATGGTCCAGCCAAAGGACTGAACGTTGACGACATAAATGAGGATGACCGCCAGGGCAGCGCCGAGCAGCGCGCCTAGAAACACGGCGAAAACGCCGATCCAAGCGGCTTCCGCCAACAGCAAGCCGCGCACCTGCGGCGGCGTGGCGCCCAGAAAGCGCAGGACGGCCAGCTCGCGGCGGCGCTCCAGCGCCACCGCCCACAGCGTGTTGGCCACGCCCAGGATGGCGACGATCAGGGCGATCAGTTCGAGCGCATCGGTGATGCGGAAGGTTTGGTCGAACACGGCGATGGCTTGGCGCCGCAGGCTGGCGCGGTCATGCACCCAAAATGCTCCGCCGGCCCTGGCCAGCCGCACGGCCACGCGGTGGCGCAGCCGCGCCGGCGTGATGCCGGCGGCGGCATAGAGAGCGATGTTGGTGACCGGCGGCGGGCCGAACCAGCGGCGATAAGTGGCGGCATCCAAACGCAGAATGCCTTGGCTGGAGGAGTAGTCGTAAAACACGCCGGCGATGCGGGCGGCGCGGGGACCGTGCGGGGTCAGCAGGCGCAGGCGGTCGCCGCGCCAAAGATGGAAGCGGCGGGCGAACGGTTCGGAGACTAACAACAGCGGCCGCGCCGATGAGAGCGCCGGCGATGGCGCTTGCAGAAAGTGCAGCCCGCCGAGCAATGCCCGGCGCGGGCCCTGCGATTGAGGGGCGCGGCCCGCTTCGGGCGGCGACCAGCGCGTGGCCAGCAGCACCGGCTGGTGATGGAACAAAAACGGCGCGCTGTAATAAAACACCGCGCGCCGCGCCCCCGGCGTTTGCACCGCGCGGCGCACCATGGCCGGGGCAATGGCGGCGGGATGGCGGCGCGACCAGGCCAAGGGGCGGACGTACACCTGGGCCTGGAGCGTTTCTCCCAGCCAGACGCGCACGGTTTGGCGGAAGCTGCCGACCATCGCCGCCACGCCCACCACCATGGCGATCGCCGTGGCCAACGCCGCCACCAGCACCGCCACGCGGCGCTGCGCCGCGAGCAAAGACGCGGCGGCCAGCGCCAACCGCGGACGGCGCCGGCGCAACAGCCAGCGGCGGGCCGGGGGCAGCACGAAGCGCAGCAACAGCGGCGCGGCCAAGGCAGCGGCGAAGACCGCGGCCATGGCGCTGAGATAGCCATTGATGGGCAGCCCATAGGGAGCGGGCAGCCAGGCGGCGGCCAGCGCCACAGCCACGAGTCCGAGGCAGAGCGCGGCCCAGCGGCGCTGCCGGTTGCGGAAGGCGAGTTCCGGTTCTTCCGGGCGAAGGGCGGCGGCGGGGGTGATGGCGGAGGCTTCCCGCGCCGGCCCCCAGGCGGCGGCGAGCGCGACGGCCCAGGCCAATCCCAGCGCCAAGGCGACATCGGCCGGCGTTAGCCGCGGCGGCAGGGGATGGCTGACGGCGTACAGGTTGTTGACCGTGGCGGAGAGCAGGCCGACGGTGGCGCGGGCAAACAGCCATCCCAATCCCAAGCCGGCCAGCGCGCCGGCGGAAGCCAGCAAAGCCGCCTCGGCCAGCAGCGCGCGGCGCACCGCGCCGGCCGGCGCGCCCAAGGCGCGGACAACGGCGATGGCTTCCCGCCGCCGCAACACGGCCAGGGACATGGCGTTGTAGATAAGGAAGCCGCCGACCAAAAGGCTGACGAAGCTGAGCGCCAGAAGGTTGGCGTGGAAGGCGGCGAGCATTTTGCCGGCTTGGCGCTCTCGCGCCGCCGGCGGCTGGATGACATCATCGGCGGGAATCAGCGGATGCAGCCGCGCGATCACGCTGGCGGCGGAGACGCCGGGAGCGAGGCGGATGGCCAAACCGTCGAAGGCGGCGTGGCCGCCCGGCCCGGCCAAAAGCCGGGCGAATGCGCCAATATCCAAAACACCGATATGACCAGCTTGGGCGCGGGCCAGGCCATGAGCGGGCAGCAAGGCGGCGATGCGGAACCGCAGCCGGCGGGCGCCGATGACCAAATGCAGGATTTGGCCGCGACGATAGCCATGCCGGCGGGCATAGGCGGCGGCTAGCAACAGCGGCGGCGCGCTGGGTGTCCCTCTGCGGCGGTTGGTGGTGGAAAAGAACGCTCGCGGTCTGGCCGCGGGGCCCAGTCCCCCGGCGGCGGACGATGGACTGGCGCGGGTCCCGGCGCGGCTGCGGGGCGTTTCGCGCGTAGCTCCCGGACGAAGCTGGGAGCCCGGTTCGCCTTGGCCCCCGGCGGCGTACCTGGCAACCGCTCCCCCGCGCACGGCAATAGCGGATGCGGCGGCGGCAAGTGCTTTCGCCGCCACCGGCGGAGGCTGGGCCAGCAGGTCGGCGCCGTACAGCTCCAGCGTGTCCTGGGCATGCGGATCGAAGGCGATGCGGTGAATGTAGGGCAGAATGCGCGCTTCGCCGCCGAGGGCGTTCAGCGCGGCCAGACCCGCGGCGGGGATAGGCGCCGGGCCACGCACCAGCAGGTCGGCGCGGCCGGCCAAGGCGCGATCGGTCTGGCGAAAGGACTCGGTGGCGGCGCGGTTGGCCAGGCGGATGCCCACCACGACGGCGATGCCCAGGGCTACGGCCAAGCCGCTGGCCACCGCACGCCCGGGAAATTGCCGCAATGGCCGCCAGACCAAAGCGCGTGATAGCGCGCGCCGAGCGCTAGCCCGCCAGAGCGGGCGCCAGGCGTTCGCTCGCGATAGCCGGCGCCGAGCAATTGCAGGCCAGAGCGCGCGGCGATGGCCGCTACGCCGCGGACGAGGCGTCGGGGAAGGGGACGGTGCGGGGGGCTGGGCCATTACGGCGTAATGGCGGCGTCCCGCGGCGGCGCGGCCGGGGCGGCCGCCACGGTCGTGGCCAGCAAGCGGCCATCGCGCAACGGCAGCACCCGGGAGGCGAAGGCGGCAGCCTCGGCGCTGTGCGTGGCCAGCACCACGGCGGCGCCTTGCGCTCGGCTCAGGTCGCGCAGCAGCGCCATCGCCTGCTGCGCCGATTGGCGGTCCAGATTGCCGGTGGGCTCATCGGCCAGAATCAGCTGCGGGCGCGGCGCCAAGGCGCGGGCCAATGCCACGCGCTGGCGCTGGCCGCCGGACAGGCGCCCGGGATAACGGCCGGCATACTCCTCCATGCCCACTAACGCCAGCGCCTCGCGCGACCGCGCGACGATAGCGGCGGCGGATAGTTCCCCGGCAAGTTCCAGCGGCAGGGCGACGTTTTCCATCGCCGTCAGGGCGGGCAGCAGATGGAAGAACTGAAACACGAAGCCCACGGCGCGGCGCCGCAGCCGGGTCAGGGCGGCGTCCTCCAGCCGGGACGTATCCTGGCCGGCCAGCAGCACCCGGCCGCGAGTCGGCCGGTCCATGCCGCCCAGCAGATTCAGCAGCGTGGTTTTGCCGCCGCCGCTGGGGCCGGTCAGGGCCACGCATTCGCCGGTGGCGACCGCCAGATCCACGCCGCGCAGCACGGGCGTCGCCGGCGCGCCATTTTCCGCGCCGGGATAGGTCATCTCCACGCCCTCGGCGGCCACCACGACGGCGGCGCCGGCCGCGGGCAAAGCCGGCGAATCCGCGGCGCTGCCTTTTGTTGCCGCCTCACGGGCCATGTCTTTATCCTAGCCGCGGCGCCATCCTGGCCGCGCGACCATCCTAGCCGCGCGACCGCTGTAGCCGGGGCCCCCCGCCGCCGCGGCAGGTTCCACCCGGGGCGCAGCCGAAGCGCCGCCGCCGGCCGACGGGGCCGCCAGCCTGAACGGAGCCTGAAAAAAACCCCGCCAAACTGAAGACCGGCTGAAGAAAGTCCTTTATTTATGCGGGTGTTCGCAAAAATCTGCAACGCGAATTGGGTGCAACCAATCCATAATGGCGTCAGAATATTTATAGGCAGCCGCGGAGGTGCTTATGCAGGCAGGACGGATCACATCACGGTGGTGGGGAATGGCGCTGGCGGCGGTGGTCTTGCTGTTGGCCACGGCGCCGCGGGCGCGGGCCGCCAGCGGTCCGGGCGTGGCGCGCATCAGCTTGGTCGCGGGCAAGGTCAGCGTCCTGCGCCAGGGCCAAGGGCAATGGAGCAAGGCGCTGCTGAACACGCCGCTGGTGCAAGGCGACGAAGTGTACGTCGCCGGCGGCGGGCGCGCGGAGATCGAGTTCGATTACGCCGACACCATTCGCTTGGCCAGCGGCGCCGACATGAAGATCGGCCAATTTGACAACGGCCGGCTGCAACTGGCCTTGAAGGGCGGCACCGCGAGTTACACCGCCATCGGCGATCATTTCCTGCGTTCCACGATCGACACGCCGAACATGGACGTCCATCTGATCCGCGCCGGCACGGTGCGCATTGACGTCGTGGACGCCAGCCATACCAGCGCCACGGTGTGGAGCGGCACGGCGGAAATCACCACGCCGCAGGGCTCGGTGGACGTGGCCACGGGGCAGCAGATTCAGGTCGCCGGCAGCACCAACCCGCAGTTCCGGGTGGTCAAGGCGCCGGCCGAGGACGCTTGGGATGAATGGGTCAACCAGCGCGAGCAGCGGGTGCTGCAAGCCGCCGACTACAAGCATCATTATTTGAGCCAGCAGGTGGACGGCGGCGCCGACCTGGACACCTATGGGCACTGGGTTTGGGTGCCGGGCTATGGCCGCTGCTGGCAGCCGTGGAACACCACCGTCGGCTGGACGCCGTACTACTACGGGCAATGGGACTGGACGCCGTATTACGGCTGGAGCTGGGTTTCTTATGAGCCCTGGGGCTGGGCGCCGTACCACTACGGACGCTGGTTCTTCCAGGTGGGCTTCGGCTGGTGCTGGTGGCCGGGGGCGTACTGGGGGCCGCAATATTGGGCGCCCGCCTATGTCTCCTTCTTCTACGGCGATGGGGATTGGTGCCGGCGCTATGGCTTCGGCTATGGCGGCGCCATCGGCTGGGTGCCGCTGGGCCCGCATGAGCACTACTACGGCTACAGCCAATACCGTTACATGCGGCGTGTCCGCGACGTCAGCAGCATCTACAACATCAACCGCGTGCGCGTAGTGAACGGCGTGCGCACCGTCAACGGCATGCGGGTGACGCGGCTGGGCAACCTGCGGCGGCTGCGCAACGCGCACGCGCCCGGCGGGGTCATCGCCATCTCGCAGCGTGGCTTCGGCCGCGCGCGGGTCAACAAGATGGGCCGCAAGCTCGGCTATGGCGCCCTGCGCGGGGTGTCGGTGGTGCGGGGCACGGCGCCGGTGGCGCCGGCCCGTTTGGGCATTGGCGGACGGGGCGTCGCCGCGCCGCGCCGGGTGCGCAACGTGCATGTGTTTAGCCGCCGGCCGCTGCCGACGGTGCGGGCGCGGACGGCTTCATTGGCCAGCGTGGACCGCGCCATGATCGCGGCGCGGACGCGGGCCGGCATCGGCGCCGGACCGCGCGGCGTGCTGGCGCAGGGACGGATGGTGGGACGCGCTTCGGCGACCGCGGCGCGTGGACGGGCGGCGGCACGCAACCGGACCGTGGCCGGCGCAGCGCGGCAATCCCGCATCGCCGCCGCGGCGGCGGCCAATCGGGCGCGCGTCGCCAGCAACCATGCCCAAGGAGCCAACCGCAGCTTCCGCGTCTTTGGTTCCACTCGCGGCAGCGGTTCCGCGCGGGTGGCCCGGAGCGGCCGCACGCTGGCCAGCAACGGCGGCTGGCATTCCTTCGGCGGTGGCCGGGGCAACGCGGCGGTGTTGCGCCGCGGCGGCTTCAGCGGCCATACGGCGGCCGGTGTTTCGGGCCGCGCCAACACCCGCTTCCAAAACCATCCCATGGGCGGCGGACACGCCGCCGTGGGCGGCGCGGCGCGGGGCGGGTTCGGGGCCCGGAATAGCGGGTCGCGTCCCAGCCGCAGCTTCGGCAGCTTCCAGAACCATCCCGCGGTTCGGAGCCGCACTGGCGGCTTCGGCCGTGGCTCCGGCGGCTTCCAGAATCATCCCATGACCGCGGCACCGCGGCGCAGCACCGGTGGCGGTGGACGAGTGGGACATCGCGGCGGCCCCAGCCATTACAGTGGCAGCTTCGAGAACCACCCCATGGCTTCGCTGCCGCGGTCGCGCGGCGGCTTCGGCGGGGGACGCTCGGGCGGCTATAACCGAGGCTATCGCGCACCGGCCTATCGGGCGCCCTCCTACCGCTCTCCGGCGCCGTCGTATCGGTCACCCGCTCCGTCGTATCGGGCGCCGGCTTATCATGCTCCCGCGTACCGGGCTCCGGCCTACCGGGCGCCCGCCTATCACGCTCCGGCGTATCATGCGCCGGCGTACCACGCTCCAGCATTCCACGCGCCGTCCTTCCATATGTCGGCGCCACACGTGGCGCGGGGCGGCGGCGGCCGGCGGCATTAGCGCGGGGTGGACGCCGGCCAAACCGGCGGCGGCGCATCTGCCCGCCGCCGGTTCGAGCCGAGGGGACGGCAAGGTGTTGCCAAGGCGCAGGCGATGGCCGGCGCTTTTTTTTTGACACCGTATATCGAAACATGTAAATATTTCAATTGATGGATGCGGTCACGCCAACCCGGGAGTCCCAAGCGGAAGAAACCTGGATGCGGGTCCTCCGCGCCCTGGCCGACCCCACGCGCTACCGCATGGTGGCGGAGCTGGCGGCGGCGGACGAACTGTCCTGCGGCCAAGTCGGCGAGCGCTTTCCCTTGGCGCAGCCGACGATTTCCCATCACATCAAGATCCTGACCGACGCCGGCTTGCTGCAAGTGCGGCGGCAGGGACAGCATTCCTTCATTTCCCTGCGCCGCGAGGTTTTGCAGCAGGCGCTGGCGGGCGTCGGACGGCAGCTCAGCATTCATCCCGACAAGCAATCGCGAAAGGAGAACTAACATGGCTCAATGGCAACTGGACGCCGCGCATTCCAGCGTGAATTTCACCGTGCGGCACATGATGTTTTCGAAGGTACGCGGCCAGTTCACGCAGTGGAGCGGGCTGCTGGAGTTTGACCCGGCGCAGCCGCAGGCGGCCAAGCTGGAGGTGAAGGTGCAAGCCGCCAGCGTGAACACCAACGACGCGCAGCGCGACGCCCATCTGAAATCCGCCGAATTCTTCGACGTGGAAAAATTTCCCCAACTGACCTACAAGAGCGGCGCCGTCGCAGCGGTGGACAAGAACCACTTCCGCGTGCAGGGGCAGTTGACGCTGCACGGCGTGACCAAGCCGGTGACGCTGAACGTTGAGTACGCCGGACACGGCCGCGACCCCTGGGGCGGCGACCGCGCCGGCTTCACCGCCACCGCCAGCATTAACCGCAAGGATTTCGGCTTGAATTGGAACCAGGCGCTGGAGGCCGGCGGGGTGCTGGTCAGCGACCAGGTGGAGATCACGCTGGAAATCCAGGCGGTGGCGGTCAAGGCGAAAGCCGCCAGCTAACTAATGATTGGCGCGGGCCCCAGCCCCGCCGCTGGCGGGGCGTCCCGCGTTCCCAATAGGCGGGGCTGGGCCCTGCTGACGCGATCGGCTAAAAGCGCTGCCCGGCGGCCGGCCCGCCGGGCAGTTCCGAAAATCCGCGAAACTTTTTGAAGGAAGGCAAGGCATGAGCTCCAACATCTCGGGAAAATCCATCGTCATCACCGGCGCCAGCAGCGGATTGGGCGAGGCCGCGGCGCGTTTGCTGGCCGCGGAAGGCGCCCGCCTGGCGCTGGGCGCGCGGCGGCGCGACCGCCTGGACGCGCTGGTGCAGGACATCCAAAAAGCCGGCGGCCAGGCCCTGGCCGTCACCACCGACGTCACCGACCCGCGGCAAGTGCAGGCGCTGGTGGACGCGGCGGTCAAGGCCTACGGCCGATTGGACGTGATCGTCAACAACGCCGGCCTGATGCCGCTGTCCCTTCTGGAGCAGCGGCGGCTGGCGGAATGGGACCGGATGATTGACGTCAACGTCAAGGGCGTGCTCTACGGCATCGCCGCGGCGCTGCCGCAGATGCAGAAGCAGCGCTCGGGACAGATCGTCAACGTCAGTTCCGTCGCCGGCCACAAGGTGCGCCCCGGCTCCTCGGTTTACTCCGCCACCAAGCACGCGGTGCGGGCGCTTTCGGAAGGGCTGCGGCTGGAGGCCAAGGCCTACAACCTGCGCACCACCATCATCTCCCCCGGCGCGGTGTGGTCGGAGCTGCCCGACAGCGTCGGCGAGCCGCAAACCGCCGCCGCCGTCCGCCAGCTTTACACCGACGTGGCCATCCCCGCCGACTCCTTCGCCCGCGCCGTGGCCTTCGCCATCAGCCAGCCGGAGGACGTGGACATCAATGAGATCCTGTTCCGCCCCACGCGGCAGGAACTCTAAGCGCCGCGGGCGGCCGCGGCGAGCGGCCCAGCCGCAGGCCCCACAAACGTCCGCCGGTTGGCGCAGGGGACGGTGCGATGTGACGGTTATCGGTCCGCGAACCCGCGCGGGCGGCGCGGCGGAACTGGTATGATGAACGGGCGATGGCAGGCGAGGCGCGCAACGGTCGAATGACGTTTCAGGAGAAAGCGCAGTTGATGTCGGCGTCCGAAATCGAGCGGACGCTGGTGCGGTTGGGGCACCAAATCGTCGAGAAAAACAACGGCGCCGAGGGCCTGGCGCTGGTGGGCATCCGCCGCCGCGGCGTGCCGCTGGCGGAGCGGCTGGCGGCGCTGATCGGGCGCATCGAATCCCGCCCGGTGCCGGTGGGCGTGCTGGACATCGAACTGTACCGCGACGACCTGTCCACCCTGAATCCCTCGCCGGTGGTCAAGCCGGCGCAGTTGGACTTCGACATCAACGGCCAGACCGTGGTGCTGGTGGACGACGTGCTGTTCACGGGCCGCACCACGCGCGCCGCGCTGGACGCGCTGTTCGACCACGGCCGCCCGCGCCGCGTGCAGCTTTGCGTTCTGGTGGACCGCGGCCACCGCGAGCTGCCCGTCGAGGCCACCTTCGTGGGCAAATACGTGCAAACCACGGAGCGGGAAATCGTCGAGGTGCGGGTGCAGGAAATTGACGGCGCGGAGAAGGTCCTGCTGGTCGAGCCCGCGGGCTGAAGGGTATGGGCGAGAGCCAGTCGCGCCACTTGCTGGGGATCGCCGGGCTGGAACGGCCCGCCATTCAGGCATTGTTGGACCGGGCGGCGGCGATGCAGCGGCGCCCTCCGGAAAAGCTCCTCGCCGGCCGCCGCGTCCTGGTCCTGTTCTACGAACCCTCGACCCGCACGCGCACGTCCTTCGAAGTCGCGGCGCGGCGGCTGGGCGCGGAGACGGTTTCGGTGACGGCCAGCGCCAGCAGCATCGAAAAGGGCGAGTCCCTGCTGGACACCGTGTATACGCTGCGCGCCATGGCCGTGGACGCCATCGTCATGCGCCACGGCGAAAGCGGCGCGCCGTTCCTGGTGGCGCGGCACGTGGATGTGCCGGTCATCAACGCCGGCGACGGCATGCATGAGCATCCCACCCAGGCGCTGCTCGACGCCTTCACCATCCTGCGCCACAAGGGCCGCATCGAGGGCCTGAAGGTGGCCATCGTCGGCGACATTTTGCACAGTCGCGTGGCCCGCTCCAACCTTTGGCTGCTCTCCCGCTTCGGCGCCCGCGTCCGGCTCTGCGGCCCGCCCAGCCTGCTGCCCGCCGAGTTCGCGGCCCTGGGGGCCGGCATCGAATGCCACCATGAGCTGGAGCCGGCGCTGGACGGCGCCGACGTGGTGATGGTGCTGCGCATTCAGATGGAGCGCATGCGCGAGGCGTTTTTCCCCAGCGAAGCCGAGTACGTGCGCTATTATTCCGTCACCCCGGAGCGCCTGCGCCTGGCCCGGCCCGACGCCATCGTCATGCACCCCGGCCCGATGATCCGCGGTGTCGAGATCGGCGCCGAGGTGGCCGATTCGCCGCAGTCGGTGATCCGCGAGCAGGTGGAAAACGGCGTGCTGATCCGCATGGCGGTGCTGGAGCAGTTGCTGGCGCCGGCGGAGGCGGCGGAGCAAACCGCATGAACCTGATCCTCCAAGGCGGACGCTTGTTCGATCCCGCCAGCGGCCGGGATGAAACCGGCGATTTGGTGATCCAGGAGGACAAGATCCGCGACCTGGGCCCCGGCATCGCCGCCGCCGGACCCGGGGTCCTGGACTGCCGCGGCATGATCGTCTGCCCCGGCTTCATTGACCTGCACGTGCATCTGCGCGAGCCCGGCCAGGAATACAAGGAAACCATCGAGAGCGGCACGCGCGCGGCCGCGGCCGGCGGCTTCACCGCCGTCTGCGCCATGCCCAACACGCATCCGGTCAACGACGGCGCCGGCGCCACCGCCTATCTGATCCAGCGCGCCAAGGAGATCGGCGCCGCCCGCGTCTATCCCGTCGGCGCCATCACCCAGGGCAGCGGCGGCGAGGCGCTGGCGGCGATCGGCGCCATGCGCCGCGCCGGCGCGGTGGCGCTTTCAGACGACGGGCGGCCGGTGATGAACGGCCAAATCCTGCGCCGCGCCATGGAATACGCCGCCCGCTTCGGCCTGCCGATCGTGGAGCACGCCGAGGATCTGCATCTTTCCGCCGGCGGCGTCATGCATGAAGGCGCGGCGGCCCTGCGCCTGGGCCTGCGCGGCATCAGCGCGGAGTCGGAGGCGGCCATGGTGGCGCGCGACATCCTGCTGGCCGAGCGCTGCGGCGCCCGCCTGCACATCGCCCATCTTTCCACCGCCGCCTCGGTGCGCCTGGTCGGCGCCGCCAAGGCTCGCGGCGTGCCGGTCACCGCCGAGGTGACGCCGCACCACCTCACGCTGACCGACGAGGACATCCGCGACTACGACGCCAATTACAAGATGAACCCGCCGTTGCGCGCCGCCGCCGACCGCGAGGCGGTCATCGCCGCGCTCGCCGACGGCACCATTGACGCCGTCGCCACCGACCACGCGCCGCATGCGCCGCATGAAAAGGCCCAGGAGTTCAGCCGCGCGCCCTTCGGCGTCATCGGCCTGGAAACCGCCCTGCCGCTGGTGCTCCGCCTGGTCGCCGCCGGCCGCCTGACGCTGCGCCGCGCGCTCGACGCCCTGACCGCCCGCCCGGCCCAGGTTTTCCAACTGCCCGGCGGCCGCCTGGAGCCCGGCGCCATCGCCGATGTCACTGTCTTCGCTCCCGAGGAAACGTGGGTCTGCGACCCCGCCCGCGGCTTCTCGAAAAGTCGCAACACCCCCTTCGCCGGCCAAACCCTCACCGGCCGCGTCCGCCACACCATCGTCGCCGGTCGCGTGGTCTACAGCGTCGGGTAGGGTTGCCGGGAGAGGCAACCAATTGACCGTTGACATCCGCCCAGTTCAGTTTGGCGCCAGGGTAATACCCGATCCGGTCGTCAAGGTCACGAACCATGGGGGCACGGCCCTGGTGGCTTTGGAGTTGGTGGCAACGGATGCGGCGGGGAGGGTGGCGAGCCAAGCATCGGTAGACCGGCTCATTTCGCCGCCGCATCACGCCCTTCGGCCCGGCGCAACCATGGCGATCCAGTTCCCGTTCCGCGCGGGCGCGGACCTTGCCAGCCTTGATCTGAAAATCGTCGCCGCACTCTTCGAGCGCGGCGGCGCATGGGGCGATCCCGCCGCGGTGGCCAAACCGCAATCCCGGCGCCGTTGCATACGGCGGGAGGCGCTGACCGTTCAATTCGAGTTGCAGCGGGACCTCGCCGCGGGCGATTCGCGGGCGGCCATGCTCGCCGGGCTCGCCAGCGACGAGCGGTCCGCCTCCGCGTCCGGAAACGCGCAATGCGCGGAAGGCGCGGGCGACGCGGTCACGGTAGCCGAGGCAGGGTTGCGGAACAGCCGGATCGACGGCGCCGTACCGGCGCCGCGCCGGATCATGCCCATTGTGCTCTGGACGCTAGGCCGGCTCGCGGCCTGGGCGCGGCCACTCCGCTAAATCCGGAGCGGCCGCCGGCCCGCTGCCCGGCTGTCGCGCAAGGCGGGCGTGGCCCGCCGTTACGCTAGAACCGCACGCGGCGCAGGTAGTTGTAGTCGTCGGTCAGTTCCGGCCGCACCGCGCCCGCCGCCTCATCCTCGACGTAGTAATGCTGCACGTGGTTTTGGTACGCCGCCAGCAGCACGCCCTTCAGGTCAATGATGCCGGTGCCCATGGGCACGTCGTGGTACTGCGTCGGCTTGGTGGGATGCTTGATGCCGGCGTTCGGCGCCACGTCCTTTAGGTGCAGCAGCGGCGTGCGCTTGGCATAGCGGTGCAGATAGGTGACCGGATTGGCGCCGGCGCGGACGCAGTGCCCGATATCCAGCTCCAGCCACATCAGGTTCGGGTCGGTGTGCCGCATCAGGATGTCCAGCGCCGGCACGCCGCCGAAGCGGATGAACTCCTGCGTGTGGTTGTGGTATCCCAGCCGCAGGCCGGCGCGCCGCAGCTCGCGGCCGAATTGATTGAAATGCTTCGCCAGCTTCAGGTAGTCGGCGCCGCTCTGCCGCAGCGGCGCATCCACCCAGGCGCAGACCACCCATTCCGCGCCCAGTATGTGGGCGTTGCGGATCAGCGAGGGCATGTTGTGCAATAGCTGGCCGTAAACCGTGTGCATGCCCGGCGCGACCAGGTGCGCCGCCTTCAGCAGCGGCTTCAGTTCCGTGGCGTTGACGCCGTTCGGCTGCCAGCATTCGATCTGCGTGTAGCCGATGGAGCGCACCATCTTGAGCGCCGCCGCGGGGTTGGTCTGCATCCCCTTGCGGATGCTGTACATTTGCACGCCATAGGGTCCGGGAAAGGGGATATTGCCGCGCGCCGCGCCGAACAGAGGGGCGGCCAGCGGACCGGCCGCCAATCCCGCCGCGCCCGCCGCCGAGGCCCCGAGAAACTGCCGCCGAGTGAGGAGTTTCATTGCGCCCACATCCTACCACACCGGCGGCGCCGGAGTATCATGAAGGGCGAAATGCGAAAACTCACGGTTTGTGGCCTGCTGGCCTTACTCGCGGCGCTGGCCGCGGCGGCGCAGCGCCCCGCCCACCCGCGCTATCCGGAGCGCACCCGCCAGGGGCGGTCCGTGGTGATGAGCCGCCAGGGCATCGTCGCCGCCGAAAACCCCCTCGCCGCCGCCATCGGCGCGCAGATTTTGGCCGAGGGCGGCAACGCCGTGGACGCCATCCTGGCCACCAATGCCGCCATGGGCGTGACCGAGCCGATGATGAACGGCATGGGCGGCGATCTGTTCGCCATCGTCTACATCGCCCCGCACGACGGCCATCGCGGGCATCTCTATGGGCTCAACGCCAGCGGCTGGTCGCCGCGGGCCATGACCATCGCCTTTCTGCACCGGCATGGCTTCCACCACATGCCGCAGCACGGCGTGTATTCCATCACCGTGCCCGGCGTGGTGGACGGCTGGGCCAAGCTGCGTCGCCGCTTCGGCACGATGAGCTGGCGGCAGATCCTGACCCCGGCCATCACCCTGGCCCGCACCGGCTTTCCCGTGCCCGCATGGGATGCGCTCTATTGGCGCTACGGCTCGCATCTGCGCGCCGATCCCACCGCCGCCCACATCTATTTGCCCGGCGGCCGCCCGCCCGCCAAGGGCCAGGTCTTCCGCAACCCCACCTTGGCGCGCAATCTGGAGCTGGTCGCCCAGGGGGGCCGCAACGCCTTCTATGACGGCCCGCTGGCGCACCGCATCGTGCGCTTCATGCGCCGCCGCGGCAGCCCCATGACGCTGGCCGATTTCTCCAGCTTCCACAGCCAATGGGTGAAGCCGCTGTCGGTGGTCTACCACGGCTGGCGCGTCTTCGAGCTGCCGCCCAACGGCCAGGGTATCGCCGCGCTGGAGATGCTGAACTTGATGTCCCGCTTCCCCCTGGCGCGCTGGGGCCACAACTCCGCCAATTCCTTGCAGGTCATGATCGAGGCCAAAAAGCTCGCCTACGCCGACCTGCTGCGCTACATCGGCGACCCGCGTTTTTCCAAGATCCCCATCACCGGCTTGCTCTCGCCCGCCTACGCCGCGCGGCGCGCCAAGCTCATCAACCTCCAGCACGCCAACTGCAATGTCGGCCCGGGCAATCCCTTTCCCTATCTCGGCGACACCAATTATCTGACTGCCGTGGACAGTCATGGCAACATGGTCTCGCTCATCCAAAGCAATTACGACGCCTTCGGCTCCTGGCTGGTGGCGCCGGGCACCGGCTTCGTGCTGCAAGACCGCGGCGCGCTGTTCAACCTGCACCCGGGCACGCCCAACGCCCTGGCCGGCCACAAGCGGCCGCTGCACACCATCATTCCGGCCTTCATGGAGAAGGGCCCCTGGCGGCTCTCGTTCGGCATCATGGGCGGCTTCAACCAGGCCCAGGCGCACGCCCAGTTCGTCAGCAACGTCGTGGACTTCCACATGAACATCCAGGAGGCGCTGGAAGCCCCGCGCTTCACCAAGCTGGATTTCCGCGGCTGCGACGTGATGATGGAGGACCGCATTCCCGCCTCCGTGCGCGCCGCATTGACCGCCCGCGGGCAGAAGATTCAGCTTCTGCCGCCCTACGCCAGCGCCACCGGCGGCGGCCAGGCGGTGGAGCGCAACCTCGACACCGGCGTCAACTACGGCGCCTCCGATCCCCGCAAGGACGGCGCGGCGGTGCCCCAGCCCATCCTGCCCGTGCGCCCCGCGGCGCCCGCCGGCCGCCGCTGACGCAGCCGTCCCGCCGGGCTGCGCACCGAGCGTTCCATGCCGGCCTGGCGCCCGGTGCGTCCATGCCGGCGACGGAGTGCCGCGCGGCCGGGACGTGGACGGACGGCAGGCCCCGTTGGGCCAGCGCCTCGCCTCAATGGCAGCCCGCCGATTCGCTCCACAAGTTGGCCTTTGGTGGGGCTGGCGCGGCAATCTAGACAACCGTGCTGCATGCTACACTCCCCTCCGGAGGCAGTCGTTATGCGCCGTACCCTCGCCCGCCTTTCCATCGCCGCCGCCGTCCTGGCGCTGGCAGCCTTCGCCGCCGCGCAACAGCCCGCCTTGACTGGCTCCTGGCACTGCGCCACACCCACCCAGCATCATGAGGTCGCCGTGCCCGGCAATCCGCACCACATCTTCGTGCTGGAACAGGGCGAATGCACTTCCACCGGCGGCAACGAGTTAGAGGGGGACCACCTCCGCACCGACGAAGGCACCAGCATCGGCGAAATGACCGCGGTCTCCGTCCGGGCCAGCGGATTTGACGTCATCACCGCCGCCAACGGCGACCGGCTCCTCATCCGCCGGCGGGAGTTTGGCCGCCCCGTCCACGGCCAGCTTCGCGACCTCCATGGGCGCTGGCGCTCGGTCGGCGGCACCGGCAAGCTGCGCCATCTCCACCTGCACGGCACCTACACCGTGACCATGAGTCCCGACGGCAGCGCCAATGTGCACGTCGTGGGCTACACCCACGCCGCCCACCGTCATTAGCGGTTTGGCTGGCCGTTTGGCTCCGCCGCCAAGGCGGAGCGCGGTGGATCGTCGCTCGCGGGCGCGGCAAAATGTACCGGCGCCGCCCGCACCCGGGGGAGCGGCGAAGTCGTAATGATAGGCGCGGCCCCGCGTGTTGCGCAACCGGCGAGGTGGCGGCAGGGAGAGTTCGCGGTCGAGTTGTCGGCCTGCTCAATGCGATGCGCCGCCGCCGGCGCGCTCGTGCACCTGGCTTCCTCCCGCCAATTCGACGCCCGTGGCGCGGGCGAGCGCCGCAAGCAAATCCGCTTGGAATCTCCGGTCATGTACCCCGGGATGCGGCTGCGTCCGGCGCTGATGATGCCAGTAGCCGCCGCTCGTAAGCGCCTCCGGGTCATCGCTGGTGGCGAGCCATTCCTGCGTCAGGTGTCCCAGCCGCAGATCGTCCGGTGCATTGGGGCCTCCCATCTTCGTCGGCACCCAACCGGGATCCACGGCGTTGCTGTACACCTCACCGCGAAGCCGCGCGACCGCGGCGGCCAGCGCGGTGACGAAGAGCTTGCTGTCGGAATAGGACCCACTCGGTCGCTGCCCGCTCCAATCCATGCCGTCCAACTTAGGCCGCCCGCCGCGATGCATGCCGCTGCTCAAATAAATCAGACGCGGGCTGGGAATCAGGGCGGTCAGCAGATACGGCGCGACGACGTTCACGGGAAGCACCGCCGGGCCGGAGTAAACGCCCGCATTGTGGATCACGGCGTGCATTGCCCCCAGCGCGTTCACCTGGTCCGCCACGCCGCAGGCTTGTTGCATGTCCGCCAAATCGCCGACGACCACCGCCGCGCCACTCGCCACCAGCTCCCCCACGGCGGCGAGACGTTCCCGATTGCGCGCATGCACAACCACCCGATGTCCCGCGGCCAGGAGCGTACCTGCCGCCGCGCGGCCCAGGCCGTCCGCGGAACCCGTGATAAAAACTCTCGCCATGGAGTTCGTTGCGATTGCGCGCCCAGCTTGGGCGCCACCGGCATTCCTCATGCTGCGGCTCAGCCGCCCGCGCAGCGAAAGTGGGCCTCCCCTCCCCGCCGGCATTGGCCGCTGCCAACGCGGCCAGCGAATCCGCCGGCGCCTGGCGTGGAATAGGCTTCAGCCTGTGTGCTGCGGGCTTTAGCCCGCAGCCGTCCCGCA
>OFHJ01000322.1_pt1 | contig 19594 bp, 13 predicted proteins | sample 1522001 | NCBI WGS metagenome assembly OFHJ01 (sample SAMEA2464838, study PRJEB22497) | soil metagenome | biome: Grassland; feature: Farmland; material: Clay | place: Australia | collected 2013-02-01 | depth 1.2 m | reverse complement strand
CCCAGGGCGAGGTCCGCGCCGTGCTTGCGCACCGCCTCGGCCATGGCCTGGAGCATGACCTTGTCCTCGGGATTGGGATTGTATCGCGGGAAGGCCCAGTCCAGGTCGCAGTCCAGCTCGATCACCTGCACGCCCATGCGGCGCACGGCTTCCGGCGCGAAGTGGCCGGCGGTCCCGTTGCCGCAATCGGTGATCACGAAAAGGTCGTAGGGGCCGCCGATGCGGCGGGTCCAGTCGTCCACGTAGGCATCGTGCACGTCGGTCGCCGTGTGGCGGCCGCCGCCCGGTTGGCGGTGCGCTCTCACGGTCGCCTGGTAGAGCGCCTGGATCTCGTCCTCCGAAAGTGCGGCCTGGCCGTACCCCAGCTTCAGCCCGTTGTACGCCTTGGGATTGTGGGAGGCGGAGATGACCACGCCGGCGTGGAAGCCGTGGGTGCGGGCGAGGAATGCGACCGCGGGCGCGGGTACGATGCCGGCGCTTTCAACCTGGGCTCCGGTCCGGCGGAGCGCGGCGGCGCGGGTGGCGGCCGTGGGGGCGGGCTGCCGGCGACCAGGTGGTGCCCGAGGAGGCCCGCGACCGTGCCGCCCGCCGGCTGGCCAGGGCGCAGCGGGATGGGCGCTTCGCCAGCTCGGACCTCTACGAGCGGCGGATGGAGGCGCTGCTCGGCGCTCGCCGGCGCTTGGACCTCGACCTCATCGCCGGCGACCTCGACGACCTGGTGCCGGCGTGGGTGCGATCCCGCCTGCTCCGGCTGGTGGCCCGGGCGCACGCGGACGGCCGGCTCGACTTCGAGGAGTTCACCCGGCGGACCGACCGCTGCCTCGAGCCGCTCACCCGGATCGAGGCCGACGCCCTCGTCGCCGACCTCGGATTCCGGCTGGTGCGCCCGGTCCGCCGCCGGCCGCCGTGGCTCGGCGTCCTTCGGCGGGTGGCGGTGCCGGCCGCGGCGGGCGGGGCGATCGGGATGGCGCTCGTGGCGGTCCCGGCCGGGATCGACCTGCCGGGCGGGTTCTCCCAGTGGTTGCCCCTGGCCGTGGGGACGGGGGCGTTCAGCGCCGTGGGCACGGGTGTCGCCGCCCTGGCGTGGCTGCTCCGGCCCCCGTCCCGGCGCACCGTGCCCAGGCCGTGACGGGGGACGGCCTGCATCGTCGGGTGCTACGCTGGGCTTTTGCAGGGAGGGTGCCGTTCCTCGGCAGTGAGGGGCGGGAGCACCCGGGGGAGCTTGCCGACGGCCGCGTGGCTGGCGCGGTCCGGCGTGGAGGCGGTGACACGTGACGACGTACCTCCTGTCGCAGGAAGGCCGCAATTGCCGGGTGCACGCCGCCTGGTGGACGCCCGACGGGGAAGAGACGGCGGGCGTGGTGCTGATGCCCGACCGCAAGCTGGCGGCCCGGCTCGCCCACAGCCTCAACGTGCTGTCCGACGCGGTCTGGAGCCAGAGCGTCGACGCACCGGGCGAGCCCCTGGCCCTTGCGAAGGCGATGGCCGAGCTCGGGCCGGCCGCCGCCGCCGATGACGCCCCGGGAACCGACGCTCGGGAGGACCGGGCGGTGCCCGCTCCGGCGGCCCCCTCCCGACGGGGCGCCACCCGGCTGCGGGCCCGCATCGCAGAGGACGAAGCCCGGACGATCGTCGAGCTCACGAGCGGCCTGTCCGACGAGACCATCGCCGCCGTCAAGGAGGAGATCGCCAGTGAGCTGGCGGCGGCCGCCCCGCGGACCGAGGCGCCCCTCGAGGAGACCGACCGGCGCTGGCAGCGATTTCGCCGGATCGACCCCGTGGGCTTCCTGGCCCTGTGGGCCGAGGACGACGACCCCAAGGCTCCCTTCCTGGCGTGGGCCATCGGCAGGCCCGTCGAGACCGTCCCCGAGGGCGGCGGCGGTGCGGCCACCCGCAGCGTGGGCCTCGGAGAGGGGATCGAGGTCCGCATCACCCCCGACGCCGTGGGCGAGGACCCGGTGCTCCGCATCGACATGCAGTGCGAGGGCGAGACCCTGGCGTACCTCGACATCGAGGACCTGGAGGGTTATGGCCACGCCGGCTCCCTGCTCACCGAGCTGCGAGAGCGGCTGAGCCCTCAATTCCTCGTGGACGCCATGGTGCGCACCGCCGCCACCTACCGGGGGGCGCCGAGCGACGAGGACCTCGAGGCGTTCGACGGTGTGGTCAAGCGGCTGGTGCGCCTGCTGCCCGGCAACCAGGAGGGCGATCCGGCCCTGGACGGCGGGGTGCCGTCGCTGGACGAGGCCACCGGACCCGCCGACCGTCCCGAGCACTGAGCGCCCGGACCGACCGTTCGCTACGAGCCCGAGCCGTCCTCGGGAGGCGCCGGGCGCCGCCGGCCCCGGAAGGCGCTGCCCACCACGGCCACCGCCGCCAGGGTGGGCAGGAGGACGACCGCCGCCACCCGGTCGTGGCGCAGGGAGAAGGCCAGGCCCACCAGCACCAGCATCACCACGAACAGCTCGGGGGTGTCGCAGACGAGGAAGTCCCACCAGAACCGGCCGAGGGCCATCAGCCCCCGGCGCACCGCGCCCATCACCGGGCTCCTTCCTCGGCGCCCCGCCCGGAGGCGGTGGCCGTCGAGGACGCCCCGCGCTCGCCGCCGCCCGACGCCGCCACGACGGCGACCGGGTCGGCGACCGCCGCGCCACGCCCGGGCGCCAGCGGACGGAGGAGGGCCACGCCGGTCACCGTCACGGCGGCGAACGCGCCGATCAGGACGGGGATGGCCAGGTCGCTGCCCGGCCAGTGCACCCCGGCGCCCTCCCCGGTCCAGAACAGCCCGAAGCTGGTGAGCATGATGCCGACCACCGTCTTGATCGTGTTCTCTGGCACCATGGACAGCTGGCGGGCCACGAGCGCGCCGACCCCGGCCACCACGACCACCGCCGCCGCCGCCGCCAGGGCGGCTGTGCCCAGCCGGTGCTGGGCGGCGCCGAGGCTGATCACGATCAGCACCACTTCCATGCCCTCGAGGAACACCCCCTTGAAGGCCACGGCGAACCCGACGCCGTCCCGCCTGGGCCGGCCGCCGGCCGCACCGCCGGCCCCCTCCCGGCGCAGCTCGGCGGTGGTCTCGGCGTAGATGGTGTCTTCGTCGTGCAGGGCCTTGTGCCCACTCGCCCGCAGGATCGCCTTGCGCAGCCACGACAGGCCGAGCACGAGCAGGAGGGCGCCGACCACCACCCGGAGGGCGTCGATCGGCACGTAGTGGATGAGGGGCGCCCCCACCGCCCCGACGAGCACGCCGAGGACCACGAGCGCCGCCGCCATGCCCTCGAACGCCGACCGCCAGCCTCGGGTGGTCCCCGCGGCGAGGACGATGGTGAGGGCCTCGACTGCTTCGACGCAGCAGGCGCCGAAGACGGCCAGCAGCAGGACCAGGGTGGAGGTGGTCACCGCACCATCCTGCCGCGTCCGGCCGCGGTGGCAGGCGCCACCGGTCGATCCGATGCCGGCGCTGGCCGTGGGCGCCGCGGTGCGGCGCCGCTGCCGCTCACGCCCGGGACCCCACGGCGGGGCGACCGGCAGCCATGGCGCCCCTCGGCGGCGGTTCCTCGGCCACGGCCGGCGTACCGTCCTCGGGGAACGCCACGATCCCGGAGGGGTCGAGCTGGAGACCGACGGCCGTGCCCCGACCAACCCGGCGCTCGCTGTGGATGCCGGCCAGGCGGGTGCCGTCGGGCAGGTCTACGACCAGCTCGTAGTGGCGGCCCCGGAAGGCGGTGTCGCTCACCGCTCCCCGTAGGTGCCGGACGTCGGCGTCGGGCGCGCAGAGCCGCACGCCCGTCGGGCGCACCGCCAGGACGGCCGGGCCACCCAGCGGGCCGGTGCCCGTGCGCGCCTCGATCGGCCGGGCGCACGGCAGGGTGACCGGCTCGACGGCGACCGTACCCTCGCGGGCACCGGGGCCGGCCGGCCGAACCCCCACCCCACCGGTCAGCCCGGTGAACCGGGCCACGAAGAGGCTGGCGGGGGAGTGGTACCCCTCCTCGGGCGTCCCGAGCTGCACCAGCTCCCCGTCCTGGAGCACGCCGACCCGGTCGGCGAGGGCGAAGGCCTCGAGCTGGTCATGGGTGATGTAGATGGTGGTGGCGCCGGCGTCTCGGACGAGGGAGCCGATCTCGACCCGCATGCGCTCCCGCAGGTCGGCGTCGAGGTTGGACAGCGGCTCGTCGCACAGGAGCAGGCCGGTGTCGGCGACGAGCGCCCGGGCAAGGGCCACGCGCTGCTGCTCCCCGCCCGACAGCTGCGACGGGAAGCGGTCGGCGAGGTGGCCCAGGCCCACCCGCTCGAGCATGGCGGTAGCACGCGTGCGCGCCGCAGATCGGGCCAGCCGGTGGCGGCGGAGCGCGAAGGCGATGTTGTCCACAGCGCGCAGGTGTGGCCACAGTGCGTAGTCCTGGAACACCATCGACAGGTCGCGTCGTTCTGGCGGGAGGTGGGTCTGCTCGTCCGCGACGACGCGGTCGCCGATCACGATTCGTCCCGCCGTCAGCCGTTCGATCCCGGCCAGCGTTCGCAGGAGGGTGGTCTTGCCCGACCCCGAGGGCCCGAGCAGGACCATGAAGGTGCCCGGCTCGACGGTGAACGACGGTCCCTTCAGGGCGTGGTTGCCGCCCGGGTACACCTTTTGCGCCTGGTCGACGACGAGTTGCTCAGCCATGGATCGTTGCTCCTATTCGGCGCCACCCCGCGGGGGCGAGGAGGCGGTAGGCGAGGAGGGCCAGGGACACGACGCCGAGAGCGATGCCCACGGCGATCACCGCCTGAGCCATGCCGATACCGAAGTGGTAGGCCGTGAGGTTGAGATTGATCGACACCGACAGCGGGGGAGAGCCCGGCGCGTACAAGAGCTGCGAGATGGGCAGCTCCAGGAAGATGCCGCAGAAGGTGAACAGCCAGGCCATGACGAGCGGGCGCGGGACGGCCGGCAGGACGCCCCGGCCCCACGCCCGCAGCGCACCGGCACCGTGGGCCCGGGCTGCATCGTGGAGCGAGGGTTGCACCTGGGAAACCGCCCCGACGAGGACGCGCGCGTTGGTCGGGAGGCTGGACGCCACGTAGGCGATGATGAGGAGCGACGTGGTCTGGTACAGATTGATCCCGAGCGTCGAAAGGAACGGCAGGTTGTAGGCGAAGATGTAGCCCGCGCCGAACACCACGCCCGGCAGGGCCACCGAGGCGACCAGCAGGAAGTCGAGCGCGCCAGTGGCCTTGGTGCGCCTGTGCCCGGACAGCAGCCGCGCGCAGATGAAGCCGAGCACGATGGTGACCGTCGCGGTGATCGCCCCGTACAGCAGCGAGCGTTCCAGCGGCCCGATCAGGCCGGACTGGGCGAACAGCGCCCGGTAGTTGACCAGGGTCAGCGAGAACGAGTTGCCGTAGTCGCCCATCAGCGAGCCGCTCACCGCGACGAAGGGGGGGACGCCGAGCATGACGGCGAACAGCAGCGCGAGGCCGGTCCCGGCGCCGGCCGGGTCCGGGCCCGGGTCGGTCCTGGTCGGCGGCCCGGCCGAGGGCTCCGACGTGGAGAGCGAAGCCGACGTGTTCTCCGCCGGCCTCGAACCGGTGCCCACCCTCGACGGCCGGAACGCGCCCGCGGCGGCGGTGGCCCGGCCCGGGGCGGGGAGGTACGCCGCCCGGGGCCGGGCCCCAGGGGCCGAGAGGCCGCCCCCCGCGACCCGGGCGGCCGCTGGCGGCCCCGGCCCCGGCGCCCCCCGCCGCTGCGCCACCACCGCCGGCCGGGCGCCGCCCGGCACGCCCAGCTCGGCTGCGGGCATGCCCAGGAGCCGGGCCCGGTCGACCAGCTCGGCACCGGGCACGGCCGACGCCGCCGCCGCCACCGCCGCCCACGGGTCGTCGCCCGCCGGGCCACCCACCAGGGCGTCCACCGCCGCCAGGTCGTCGGGCGGGGAGAGGTTGAGGGCCAGCCAGCCGTCGGCCGTCCGCAGCAGCCGGCACGAGCCGTTGGCCGACACCCGTCCCCGGCGCTCCAGGCCGAGGAGCCGGGCTCGCTCGGTCAGGAGCCGCCCCCCGTCCACGTGCACCGGCGTGCCCACCGCCGCCGACCAGCGGGCGACGTCGGCGCCCAGGCCGTCGAGGACGGCCAGGACGGAGGGCGGCGGGTCGACCGGCGGCCCCCAGGGCCAGCCGGTGAGGGCGGCGAGGGCGGCGCCCGGACCGCCGCCGTTACCGCCGGTCGGGGACGGGAGGTGCACCGGCCCAAGGGTACGCTGCGGGCGGTGCCCGTCCGCTGGCCGAGCCCCGGGGCGATGGAGGGTGCGGCCGCTGCGGCGATGCTGCGCTCGGCCGAGCGCGGCGGCACCGAGGCGCTGGCCGCGCTCGACGACGAGCCGATGCTCGTGGTCGACCTCGGCGACCGTCCCCACCTCGGCACGGCACCGCCCCTGCGGCTCGCCGGCGCGGTGGTCGGCGTCCTCCGTCGTCCGGCCGGCGGTCCGGCCCCCGCCGGCGTGGACGTGGCTCTGTGCACCGGCCGGACCGGCGGGGGGCCCCTCCCCCCCCCCGCGCGGAGCCGCCGCCGCCCCCACCCCGCCATTCTCACTTTTCCGGCCCCACTCCCACCCACTTATACTCATTCCAAAAGACTTACCCGGGCGAGGCGCGGCGGCAGGAGATGGCGGTGCGGGCGGCGCTGGGGGCGGGGCGGGGTGGCGCTGCCGCCGGCGCTGCGCGCCACGCGGGCCAATCCGCTGGAGGCGCTGCGGTACGAATGATCGGCGCGGGCCCCGCCGCGGCTGCGCCGCGCGTCCCGCTTAGGACGATAGGCGCGGGCCCCAGCCCCGCCACGGGCGGAGCGTCCCGCTTAAACGATGCGCGGGCTACGGATTCGGGGAGCGGGTTGCGGTCGCCGACAGGTCCGGAGGGCGGTAGCGGCGGGGGCTTCCCAGGGCGGTCGCGGGGTGATATTGTTTGCCGCAGCGGCCCGCGGGGGCAGGTTCAGAATGCTCCACCGAGGAATTGGCATGGGCCGTAGAAGATCGGTGAGCCGGTCTCTGACGCTCGGCGCGGTTGTCTTTGCTGCGGTTGGCGCAGCGCGCGCGCAAAAGCCGGCAGCGGCTCCGCCGGCAGCCACGGCGCAATCTCATTCCACTGCCGCGGCTAAAACGAAATCGGCGGCGCCAGCGAAGGCTTCCATTTCTGGGACGGAGCAGAAGCCGATCGCGCAGCAATCAGCGGCACCGGCGGCAGCCACGGCGCCCGCGGCGCCGCCGCCGGCGTTCTGCACCCTGGCCACGCCGAGCAGTTGCTTGTTCCTCGGCGCGGCGGGCAGCTTCGACCCCGGCCGGAATGACCTTTTGCCCGGCGGCGGCGCTTGGGTCCAGTTTGGTTACGGGGGGAGCATCGGCCGCCGGCTCGGGGTTGCGCAGTATTACCAGCTGGGATTCGACGACGTCGGGGGGCATCCGGCTGGCAACTTCGCGGTCGGCGTCCGTCTGCTGCTCGACCCGCGGGCCCGCCCGCATCAACTGCCGCGCTCGGGTTTCCTGATGCCTTTCATGGATGTCGGCGTCGGAGACCGGACGGGCGCCCCTTTCCATGCGTATTTCCCCGTCGGGGTCGGCGTCTATTGGGTCACACCTCACCCGGCAATGCCGTACATTGAGCTCCGTGAGATCGTGCCGGTGGGCCACACGAACTGGCCGGCGGGGCCTGAGTTCGTTGTAGGCGTGACCCTGGGATACTTCGATTCCTGAACCCGCGCCAGCTTAACGTTGCGCGCCGCGGTGAGGCGCGGCGCCGGCCTGCCGCTCATCTAGGCTCATCAATCCCAGCAGGGCTCCCCAGGTATAGAACCGGTCGCTGTTTTTCACGTCGTCGCCCGCGCCGGTGATCGCGTTGTAGTTTTCATGCACATAGCCGTGCGCGTTCCAGCTTTTCAAAAACAACGCCAGCGACTTCTCGGCTAGCTCGCGGCGCGTGCGCTGGATCAGCGGCGAATGGTAGTTTTTCAGTCCCAGGAACACCAGGTAATTCATCGGGCCCCAGATGCGGCCGCGCCAATAATTTTGGTCCTTGAAGGCCGGATCGCTGCGTTCAATGGAGGGAAGCACCCATCGGCCCCAGAATTGTTTGCGATTCAGCAGGTGCCGTTGCACCATCTCTCTGGCCTGCGCCGGAGTCGCCACCCCCGCCAGCAGCGGATAGAAATTCGTGGGCGAGAGCCGGAGATTGTATTTGCCGGTGTGCAGATCGCGATTCAAAAAAATTCCCCGCTGCGCGTTCCACATGGTCTGAAGCTTGGCGCCGTACTGTTTGGCGCGTGCATCCAGCCGCGCCGCCTCGGCCGGCTTGCCCAGAATCCGCGCGATCTTGGATAGCGCATGGCAGTCGGCGACGTACAGGCTCATCAGCCCGACATCGGCATATTCGAGCTGATGCGTCTGGGGATCGTAGACCGCGCTGTCGTACATGGGGCTGTTGTCCAGGCCGGACTCGAGAATGGCGCCTGCGCGCGTTCCCGCCGTGGGATCGTCCAAATTCACCGGCTGATTTTCGCCGTCGCTGCCCCACACCAGATATCCGTCCCGGCTGCGGTGCTCGGCCCACCAGCGGTTCCAGCGCAACAGCGCCGGGAACGTTTCCGCGAGCAGCCACTGGTCATGAAATTTGCGATACAGTCCCAGCACGGTGATGGACCCGACGGGCGGCTCGGAACGGTCGCTGCTTTTCCAGCCGTGGGCGCGCGCGTAATTTGGCACAAAGCCTTGCCGCGTTTCCTCGCGCAGAATCTCGACCGCGTTCGCGTAGGCGAGGTCGCGGTCGCCGACGGACGCCAGCGTCGCGGTGAAGAACGTATCCCAGTCAAACAGCACGTAGCCGCCCCAGCGGACGTTCCAGACGCGGCTGACGGGGGTGACGACCCGTTGCCGTTCCGGTTCATAGATCGTGTCCCAGCCGATGACCGTCTGAATGGCGCCGGCCACGGAGTCCAGGTGGCCGAAGCGGGAGATGGAATCCCGATACGCCTTCTTCTCCCGCGCAATCGCCCGCCGAATCTCCGCAATGCTGCGCGGCGTTCCCGTGCTCAGTCCAACCGTCCCGCGCAGCACGGCGGTGAAGTACGCCCCTCCCACCGGAACGTCCACGTCATGCGCGTCCGTCCCGGTGAGATAGACGCGGATCGTGCGATGCGGAAATCGCGCTGCGATCGTTTCTCCCCGCTTCGTGATCCGGCCGGGACGGCCCCACAGCATGTTGGCCCAGAACACCATCTCCGGCGGCAGGTGCAGGCGGGGGGGCTGGCCGAGCCGCGTCACCAGCATCACCAGATCGCCGGCGTCGTGCGCGGTCTGGAGACGAATCCGGTACCCATGCCACGTCAGCTGCATGTCGGTGTAGCTGCCGTTGTAGGCATGGGGCCCGGGAAACACCCGCGGCGCGCCGGGCTGCAACTCGCCGATCAGCGCCGAGCGCAAGAAGGCATTGGATCCCACCGTGTTCCGCTGCTTGCAGCCGGCATGAATGGCCAATCCCTCGGGCAGCAGCACCTGGGTCATGACGCTATGCGTGTCCCAGGTGTTCCAGCCCCGCGCGAGCCGCTTTTGCACCTGCGCGTACTTGGCGGCCGGGGTGACTGGACCCTGCGCCCATGCCGGCGCGCTTGCCGCGACGCAACAGATCAGCACCGCCGCACAGCCTTGCAGCCACCGCCATGCGAACGGCTGCATCGAACCGCCAGCGACTGCGGCCGCCTTTTTTCGGATGCCAAACCGCATGGGTCTCCTCACATTCTGCCGACCGCGTAAGCGGGACGCCCCGCCATGGCGGGGCTGGGGCCCGCGCCCATCATTTTGTCCCAAGGTCGCCGGTTTCATTTCCTCTCAACGGGAACAGCCGCGTCCCGTTGCCCATCCAACAATAGCGCGTCCCCGCGAAGTCGCGGCGACGGCCGCGGCCCGAGGAGCGCGGTGGGGCGGCGGCGGTGAGGTATGCCTCCGGGTTGCGGGCGAACCACGCGGCGTTTCCGGCGCTGTGCCGGAGCTCAAGCCCGGTGTTTTAGGCGCGGGAAGTTCGCGGCGCTGCAGCGCCGCTCTACACCATCCGTGGGCGACCCCTTTTTCAACGGCCTCGTCGCGGTGGTTCGGGTTTGCGGACGAGCCGTCCGTACCCACAGAAGCGCGTTGGGATGGCGGAAGTGGGGTATGCCTCCGGCTTGCGTGCGGTCGCGCTGGGCGCGGCCGACCGGGGCGTGGAATAGGCTTCAGCCTGTGTCCTGCGGGCTTTAGCCCGCAGCCGCCATGCGGTCAAATCCGGACCCAGCCACAGCGGAAGTAGGATAGCCGTCCCGACAGCCACTCCCCGCCGCCCGGGAGGGCGACGGTCCCGCCGTTGGCGGGACGCCATTCCACGCGTGGGGGCGTACGCAGGCCAGAAGCCCTACCCCACGACGGGCGCCCCGCCGTTGGTCCTCGGCGCCACGATGCGATGCCGCAGGCGGGGCCGGGTGGGCGAGGGCCTACTGGAAGCGCGTCGAGGTTTTGCGGCCGTGGGGTTCGCCGCGCAGCCAAATATACAGCGCGGCGTGGGGCGCGGGTGGCGGCCAGGGCATGGCGATGCGCAGGCGCTGGGCGCCGGGCGAGCTGGAGGCGGCAGGCACGGAGGTGACAGGCACGCCGTGATCGGGGTTCCAGCCGGTGGCGGCGATCAACTGGAGGTTGGCGCCGGTGAGCGTGCCGCGATACTGGCCGGGGCCGGCGGAGTGATCACTGAGCTGGAAGCCGGTGATGGTGGGCAGGCGGACGATGCGCCCGAGGGTCTTAGATGTGGAGTCGCCGTTGGGCGACGTGAGCTGCAATTCGAGTTGGCAGCCGTCATATCCGACGCGGCCGGGCTGGAAGGCCAGATAATACAGGCCCTCGCCGGCATCATCCACCTGGGCGGCGCCGCCGCGGGCGGGAACGCCGGGTTGCAAAGCCAGGTCATCGCCTTTTTCGCCGCGGCAACTGAGGCGGAAATCCGTGTTGTCGCCGCCGTGGGCGACGGCGACGGAAAAGCTGACCATGGTGGCGGCGGGCAGCTCACCGTGGCGCAGGGCGATGGGACTGTGGAAACGGGCCTGCTGGATCTGGCGGATGAAGGGCAGGGGCGGGGCAATTTGGATGGCGTTAGCGATAGTGATCGGCGACTTGCGCCCGGCCAGATACAGCGTGGCCGGCAACGTCTGGCCAGCTTGCAGGCTTTGCTTGGGGGCGATGGTGACGGCGCGGCGGTCGGCGTCGCCGGGCTTCACTGGTCCCAGTGTCCATGCCGCGCCGGGGCTGGTGATGCGGGTGATCTCCGCCAGATGCTCGCCGCGCAGCCAGAGGGTCGGGCGCGATGGGCCGAGATGGACGGTCAGCGGCAAGCGGACGAGCGTGGGATTGGGCGGCAAGACGGTGAGGCCGATGGCGGCGGTTTCACCGTTGGCGGCGTGCAGATGCAGCGTATAGGCGCCGGCGGCTAGAGGCCCGGTTTCCAGGTTCAGTCCCAAGGTGGACGGAGACGGATGGGTCAGGGGAACGGTCAGCGGCACCGCAGCGAGTGCGGGCGACGCGCCGGCGGCGGTGGTGAGCGTAACGCTGCGCACCAGCGAAAAGTCGGCGCCGGTCAGTTGCAGCGCGACGGCGCCGCCACCGCTGATCAAGGGCGGGTGATGGGCGGCGAGGCGGGCGGGGGCGAGCGCCGGGGGGGGGGGGACGGTGGCGGGGGCGGGGGCGGGGACCGGGGTCCAATCCCAGGTGGCGGAAAGATGATAGCGGCCGGGCGGGATGGAAGCATGGCGCAGGTCGAGCTTCAGCGTGTCCTGGTCCACGCCGACGCTGGCCACATCCACGGGCAGGGGATAGCGGCGGCCGCCGTCGGCCAAGGCCCAGTGATGGACACGCATCAGGGCGCGGAGCTGGGCGACGCTGTCGCAGGTCACGTGCACCTGCGCCTGCCATCCGGCGGGGACGCTGGCGTTGTGCAGCAGGCGGATGGCGGGCGGGGCGTCGCCGGGGATGCGGGCCATCCAAACATAGGCCAGGCGCTTGTGGGGCTGGCGCGAGGCATTGGTGGTGCAGAGCGCCAGGTTGGACTGGCCGGTTTCCCCGGGCACGGCGAAGGCGCCGCGGAAGGCGGTGCCGGGGAACATCATGCCGTGCAGGGCCTTGACCAGCGGCACGGTGCTGGTGGCGACGCCGACGAGGGGGGCGAAATAGAGGCTGGCGACGGCGGCGGCGGCGCTCTGCGAGCCGGCGGTGAGGGCGGCGTGGGGGGAGGCGCCGGGCATGGCGGTGGGCGGGGCGACGGCGTGCAGCAGTTCGGCGGCGGTTTCTTCCGGCGGCTGGGCCGGGTTCACCTTGGGAAGCTGGACGCCGTAGCGCTCCGAGTAGCGGTGCAGGAGGGTTTGCAGCTGGATGCTGCCGGGACGGGAATGCTCATACCGCGACAGCAGCGCGACCAGCGCCTCGACGCGCGTCGCCTGGCTGGCGTAGTCAATGAAGTTGCGGATCAGCTCGGGATGGGCGGCGGCGAGCTTGCGGATGGTGCCGGCGTTGAAGCCGCGCGGGCCGAAGAGCAAGGCCACGGCGGCGGCAGGTTCGGGCACGGTCCAGCCGGCGGGACGGTCGGCGCGATGCACGCGCAGCACCAGGATGTTGGCGGCGTTTTCGGCGCTGGGAACCAGCAAGATGGCCACGCGGGCGGAGCGGCGCCAGCGCAGGGGCAGGCCGTGGGGCAGATACCAGAGCATGTCCCCGGCGCGCAACTGGTTGACGCGCGTCAGTGGCAGCATCGGCCCGCCGCCGCGCGGGCCGGCCAAGAGGCGAAAGCCGGTGAGCGATTCGCCGCCGGGACACGCCCCCTGCGCCCAGGCGGAAGAACCCAGGCAAAGCAATAGCGCCGCGGCCAGCACCGCGGTGACCCCTCGCATACGCATAGGCGACCTCAACTACTCTGAATTGTAACCTTTGGCGCTAACCGGGGCGAAGGGGTTTGGGCTGCGCCAGGCCCCCGGCGCGGCGGGCCGCTTACACTGATTGCGTATGCCCACTGACGACAGCCACGGCCCGCCGTGCCTTCATCCCGCGCCGGGAGGACCCGGCATCGAACCCCGTTGGACGCGCGGCGCCAAGGACGCGGTGGGCACGGCGTACGCCGTCTCCAGCCGCGTGTGGTTCACGGTGGCGCAGGGCGTGGTGACGGAGGTGTACTACCCGACGATTGACCGCCCGCAGATCCGCGACTGGCAGTTGCTGGTCACCGACGGCAGCAGCTTCTTCCATGACGAGCGGCGGCGGATGAGCAGCGCCATCGAGTCGCTGGCGCCGGAGGCGCTGGGCTATCGCATCGTCAAGCAGGATCCGGAGGGGCGGTACCGCATCACCAAGGAGGTGCTGGCCGATCCGCACCAGTCCTGCGTGCTGATGTCGGGGCGGCTGGAGAGGCTGGGGCCGGTGACGGGACCGCTGCGGCTGCTGGCGCTGTGCGCACCGCACCTGGGCGTCGGCGGCTGGGGCAACTCGATTCAGATGTCCCAGGTCGCGGGGCGATGGATGCTGACCGGGCACAAGGACGGGGTCTGGCTGGCGATGGGCGCCAACGTGCCGATCCTGGCGTTTTCCTGCGGTTATGTCGGGGTGAACGACGGCTGGAATCAGCTCAGCCAAGCCTATGAGTTGCGGGAGCAGTACGACTGCGCCGGGCCGGGGAACGTGGCGGGCACGGTGGAGTTGGACGTTTCCAACGGCGGGCAGTTCACGCTGGGGCTGGCGCTGGGGGAGACGCTGCACAGCGCGACGAACACGCTGCTGCAATCCCTGGACGCGCCGTTCGCGGTGACGCGCGCGCATTTTTTGGAGCAGTGGCAGCGGACCAACGAGAACTGGCTGGGGCTGGACCGCTTCAGCGGCGACAGCGGGCGGCTGTACCGCAAAAGCGTGCACCTGCTGCTGGCGCATGAGGACAAGAGCTATCCGGGGGCGATGATCGCCTCGCTCAGCATTCCCTGGGGCGAGGTGAAGAGCGACTCGGATTTGGGCGGCTATCACCTGGTCTGGACGCGGGACATGGTGAAAAGCGCCGGCGGGCTGCTGGCGGCAGGGCACGCCGAGACGCCGCTGCGGGCGATGATTTATTTGGCCACGTCGCAGCGCGAGGACGGCAGCTTCTACCAAAACTTTTGGGTGGATGGACGGCCGTATTGGACCGGGCAGCAACTGGACGAGACGGCGTTTCCCATTTTGCTGGCCCGGCGGCTGCACCAAGTGAAGGCGCTGCGCGAATTCGACCCCTACGCGATGGTGATGAAGGCGGCGGGATTCCTGATCGGCTTCGGGCCGGTGACCCCGGAGGAGCGGTGGGAGGAGGCGTCGGGGTATTCGCCCTCGACGCTGGCGGCAATCATCGCCGCGGTGACCTGCGCGGCGGCGTTCGCGCGGGAGCGGGGCGACGCGGCGACGGCGGACTTCATCCAGAGCTACGGTGACTTCTTGAGCGCGCATTTGGAGGAATGGACGGTGACCTCGCCGCATGCCGACGGCGCGGCGGTGGCGCCGGGCATTGGGCCGCATTACATGCGCATTCTGCCCGTGCCGCGCGGCGCGGTCGAGCCGGCGGGGGGCAAGGACCGGGCGGTGCTGACGCTGGCCAACCGGCCGCCGGGCAAGCGTTATGCCTATCCCGCCGCGGCCATCGTGGACCAAGGATTTTTGGAACTGGTGCGGTACGGCATTCGGCGGGCGCAGGACCCGGTCATCCTGGAATCGGTGCGGGCGGTGGATGCGCTGCTGCAAGTGAACACGCCCTACGGTCCTTGCTGGCGGCGCTACAACCACGACGGCTACGGGCAGAAGGACGACGGCTCCGCCTACACGGGCTGGGGGCGGGGGCGCGCCTGGCCGCTGCTAACCGGGGAGCGGGCGCATTATGAGCTGGCGGCGGGGCGGCCGGTGGATGCGCTGATCCAGACCGTGGAGCGGCTGGCGCACGGCGTGGGCATGCTGCCGGAACAGGTGTGGGACTTCGCCGACTTGCCGCAGCAGTTTTTGCAGTTCGGGCGGCCGACGGGCTCGGCGATGCCGCTGATGTGGGCGCATTCGGAATATGTGAAGCTGCTGCGCAGCCGGCAGGACGGGCAGGTCTATGACCGGCTGCCGCAGGTGGCGGAGCGCTACGCGGCGGGCAAGGCGCCGAAGGAGCCGCCGGAGTTTTGGACCTTCAACTATCCGCTGCCGCGCATCGCCGCCGGGCGCACGCTGTCCATTCAGGCGGCGGCGCCGTTCGTGCTGCATTGGACCGCCGACGAATGGGCCAGCTCGAATGACACGCCGGCGAAGGCCACGGCGACGGGGCTGTACTTTGTCCAGTTACCGACGGCGCGCGGGCAGCGGGCGCCGCTGCGGTTCACGTTTTATTGGCCGCAGGGGGAGAAGTGGGAAGGAAAGGACTATGTGGTCGTTTTGGTCTAGGCGGGGCGATGATCGTCGCATAGCTTTGTTGGGCCGGATTTCGGGCTCCTCACCCCGCCGCGGCGGAACTGCATCCGCTGAAGGGCCCCGCGGCGAGTCAACCTGGGGATGGCGCTGGCCGGGCGCCGGGGCTAAAGCCCACGGCTTTGCCTGCGCGCATTTCGCGGCGCTAAAGCGCCGCTCTATTCCGTTCGCGGCGCTAAAGCGCCGCTCTATTCCGCTGGCGGCGCTAAAGCGCCGCTCTATTCCGTTGGCGGCGCTAAAGCGCCGCTCTATTCCGTTGGCGGTGCTAAAGCGCCGCTCTATTCCGTTCGCGGCGCTAAAGCGCCGCTCTATTCCGTTCGCGGCGCTAAAGCGCCGCTCTATTCCGTTGGCGGCGCTAAAGCGCCGCTCTATTCCGTTCGCGGCGCTAAAGCGCCGCTCTATTCCGTTCGCGGCGCTAAAGCGCCGCTCTATTCCGTTGGCGGTGCTAAAGCGCCGCTCTATTCCGTTGGCGGTGCTAAAGCGCCGCTCTATACCGGGCGGGCTGGGGCCGCTCTTAGCGGGCTCCGGGGTGGAAGCCGCCGGGCACCGTGCGGGAGACGGCCGCCGCGGAAAGGTGGCGGCGGCGGCGCTGGCCGCGGCGATGGCAATCGGGCTGGCGGCATGTTCCCGCCACGCGCATCCCGGCGCGCCGGCGCTGGGCTTTGCCCTGACCACAGCGGCGGGGCGGCCAGTAACGCTGCGCAGTTTTCGCGGCAAGGTGCTGGTGCTGAATTTTTGGGCCACCTGGTGCCCGCCGTGCGTCGAGGAAACGCCGTCGCTGAATGCGCTGGCGGCGACGCTGAAGGGCCTGCCGATCGCGATTCTGGCGGTTTCGATTGACACCAACGCGCAGCGTTACCGCCAGTTTCTTCAGCAGTATCACGTGCATTATTTGACCGCACGCGATCCCTCGGCGGCGCTGCCCCACCGCTACGGAACTGTGAAGTATCCCGAGACCTACATCGTCAACAGCCGCGGCGAGGTGGTGCGGAAAATCGTCGGCGCCATCAACTGGGATTCACCGCAGATGGTGCGGTACTTGCAGGATTTGGCGGCGGGGCGGGTGCCGGGCTCGCCGGCGGCGGGATGAGGGTGGAAGGCGGCACCGCGGCGGCCCGGGCCGCCGCGGTGCGAATCGCCGCCCCCAACACCGCCGGCGCCGATGTTACCCGCGCCGCGAGCGCCGGAGGCCGGCCTCGTCCGGAGGCGCCGTTCGATGTGCGCATTGTGATCCCCGCGCCCAATGAGGCGGGGAACCTCGACGCCTGCCTGGCCGCCGCGGCGGCGGCGGGCGCGGCGGAGATCGTGGGGGGGGATGACGATTCCTCCGACGCCACGGGGGCGATCGCGCAGCGCTGGGCGGCCCGGGACGGCCGGATCAAGGTGCTGCGGCTGGGACCGCTGGAGGCCGACGGGGCCTGCCGCGGCTGGGCGGGAAAAAACCGGGCCTGCTGGCGCGGGGCGCAGGGAACCGAGCGGCGGTGGCTGCTGTTTTTGGATGCGGATGCGCGGCTGCTGCCCGGCGGGCTGGCGGCGGCGATGCGGCGGGCCGAGAGCGAGAAATTGGATGCGCTATCGCTTTCGCCCGAGCAAGAATGCGGGAGTTGGGCGGAGGCGGCGGTGGTGCCGCTGGTGTTCAGCTTGCTGGACCGCTGCTACGCGCACGGCGAGTGGGGCGGCGAGGCGGCGGCGAACGGGCAATTTTTTTTGTGGCGGCGGGAAGCGTACCGCGGCGTTGGCGGACACGCGGCGGTTTGCGGCAGTTGGCTGGAGGATGTGGCGCTGGCGCGGCGGTTGCGGGACGGCGGCGGGCGGCTGGCGTTGCTGCCGGGAACGGGATGCGTGCGGGTGCGGATGTACCGCGGCTGGCGGGAGGTGTGGCGCGGCTGGGGCAAAAATGCCGTGCCGCTGTTCGGCTGGCCGTGGGCCTGGCCGCCGGGAGCGGCGGCGCGGGCATTGGCGGCGCCGTGGATTGCCTTGGCGGCGGCTGCCGGCTGCGCCGCGGCGGGCTGGGGCTGGCCGGCGGCGATCTTGGCGCTGGGGCTGGCGGCGCTGCATGGGGATTATGCGCAGCGGCTGCCGCGCGGGCAGCGGCGCTACGCCGTTTGGCTGCTGCCGGGCAGCGCGGCGTATGCGGCGATTTGGTGGAGCGGGGCGCGGCGGCGGCGGAAAGGAACGCTGCGCTGGAAGGACCGGGGGGAGCCGCCGGCTTGAACGGAGCGATAAGCCTCGGTCGCGTGGGATCGCCGTCCCGGCTGCCGGGCGCGGGGCGCCGCCGGGCGGGGACGCTTGCCCCAACGTCCCACGGCCGGGGCGCGGGCGGGCGATAATTTGTTATGAGCACGACGACACGCGATGGCGCGGCGGCGGTTCCAGCGGGCCCTTCCGACGCCACTTGCGCCGAAGCCGAAATCTGGGTGCGGCAACTGCTGCGGCATCTGGGGGAAGACCCGGAACGGGAAGGGCTGGCGCGGACGCCGCTGCGCACGGTGCAGGCGCTGGAGTTTTTGACCAGCGGCTACCGCGCCGACCTGGACAAGATTTTGCATGGCGCGCTGTTCACGGTGCCCTATGACGAGATGGTGATCGTCAAGGACATCGAGATGTTCAGCCTGTGCGAGCACCACATGCTGCCGTTTTTCGGCCGCTGCCACATCGCCTATCTGCCGCATGGGAAGGTAATCGGGCTGAGCAAAATTCCACGCATCGTGGACGTCTTCGCGCGGCGCTTGCAGGTGCAGGAGCGGCTGACGACGCAGGTCGCGGAGACCATCCAGGATCTGATCCATCCGCGCGGCGTGGGCGTGGTGGTGGAGGCGCGGCATTTGTGCATGATGATGCGCGGGGTGGAGAAGCAGCACTCGGCGGCGGTAACTTCGGCGATGCTGGGCGACTTTCGCGACAGCCTGGAAACGCGCAATGAATTTTTGTCGCTGATCCGCGCCAACAACCATTAAACGGCCCGGGCCAAGCGCGGCTGCGGCGCGCCGGTGCGAGAGATGAAGTGGTGCGCGGGTAGGACTGCCCGCGCCACCATGCTCGCCACCATGCCGGTGGCGATTGCCAGCGGCATCGGGCCGGCCGAGTGCGGTACGATATTTCTTCTTGTCTCCCACATCCGATCTTCGACGCGGTCCGCGCCAGCGGGCCTTGTGCCTGGTGGTGGTTGGCGCCCAATGGGGCGACGAAGGCAAGGGCAAAATCGTTGACCTGTTGGCGGAACGCTTCGCCTGGATCGCGCGTTACCAGGGCGGGCACAACGCCGGGCACACGGTGGTGGCGGGCGAGCAGCGCTTCATTCTGCAACTGATCCCCTGCGGCATTCTCCGCCCCGGCTGCCGCGCGGCGATCGGCAACGGCGTGGTGGTGGACCCGCAAGCGCTGGTGGATGAGATTGAGACGCTGGAGCGGGCGGGGGTGAAGGTCGCCGGGCATTTGTTCGTCTCGCGGCGGGCGCAGGTGATTTTGCCCTACCACCGCATGATCGAGCTGGCGGCGGAGAACGCGCCGGGGCGGGTGAAGATCGGCACCACGACGCGGGGCATCGGGCCGGCGTACGAGGACAAGATGGGGCGGCGGGGATTGCGCATCGCCGATTTGGCCGACGCCGATCTGCTGCGGGCGCACATCGAGAACGCCATGGCGGAGAAAAACGCCATCGCCGGCGCGCTGTATGGAACCGCGGCGGTGGACGCGGGGAAGATGTTCGAGACCTATCGCGAGCTGAGCCGCCGCATTCTGCCCTATGCCGCCGACGTCTCCCTGTTGCTGAACCGGGCGGCGGAGGCCGGTGAGCCGATATTGCTGGAGGGCGCGCAGGGCACGCTGCTGGACATTGACCACGGAACCTATCCCTTCGTGACCTCGTCCTCGACCATCTCCGGCGGGGCGTGCATCGGGGCGGGCCTGGCGCCGACGCGCGTCGGCGGCGTGCTGGGCGTGACCAAGGCGTACGCGACGCGGGTTGGCGGCGGGCCGTTTCCCAGCGAGGAGAACGGCGCCAGCGGCGACATGCTGCGGGAGCGGGGACGGGAGTTTGGCAGCGTGACCGGCCGGCCCCGGCGGGGGGGCTGGCTGGACCTGCCGCGGCTGCGCGCAGCCATCCAGCTCAA
>OFHJ01000321.1_pt1 | contig 19599 bp, 19 predicted proteins | sample 1522001 | NCBI WGS metagenome assembly OFHJ01 (sample SAMEA2464838, study PRJEB22497) | soil metagenome | biome: Grassland; feature: Farmland; material: Clay | place: Australia | collected 2013-02-01 | depth 1.2 m | reverse complement strand
ATGCCTGCGAACTGGCGGAGATGACCTATCCGCGCTTCCGACAGATCGCCGCGGAGAGTCCCGGCCTGGTGTTTGAGCTGGCCACGCAGCTCGCGACCCGGCTCGACCGCACCAACCGCAAGCTCGGCGACCTGGCATTCGTCGATGTGACCGGCCGAGTTGCGCACGCCATCAACAATCTGTGCGACGAGCCGGACGCGATGACGCACCCCGAGGGGATGCAGATCAAGGTCAGCCGCCAGGAATTGTCGCGCCTGGTCGGGTGCTCGCGCGAAATGGCCGGCCGCGTGCTGAAGGTGCTCGAGGACCAGGGTCTGCTGCGCGCCACCGGCAAGACCATCGTGGTGTTCAATGCGCGACCGAAAATGCGCACCCGCCCGGTCGTGGTGCCGGTCAAGCAGCCGGCCAAGGGCCCCCGTCCCGGCGGTTCGGGCCAGGACGAATAGCGCACCGAGGCGCCGTTCAGGCGCCGGACAACTGCGCGCGCATCGCGCGCATCGTGGCCGCGTAGTCCGTGCTGCCGAATATCGCCGACCCCGCGACGAAGGTATCCGCGCCGGCCCGGGCACACGCCTGGATATTGTCCACCTTCACGCCCCCATCCACCTCGAGCCGCACGGCGCGGCCGCCCGCCTCGATACGGCGACGGATCGACTCGAGCTTGCGCAGCGTCCCGGGAATGAACTGCTGGCCGCCGAAGCCCGGGTTGACGGACATGACCAGCACGAGGTCGAGTTTCTCGAGCGTGTAGTCGAGCCACTCGAGGGGGGTCGCGGGGTTCAGGGCCAACCCCGGCCGGCAGCCGTGCTCGCGGATCAGCCCGATGGTCCGGTCGACGTGCTCGCTCGCTTCGGGGTGAAACGTGATGAACTCCGCGCCGGCGCGCGCGAAGTCCGGAACGATCCGGTCGACGGGTCGGACCATCAGGTGCACGTCGATCGGGATCTTGACGCCCCGCTTGTGCAGCGCGGCGCACACGGGTGGACCGATCGTCAGGTTGGGCACGTAATGGTTGTCCATGACGTCGAAGTGGATGAGGTCCGCTCCTGCGGCGCTCACCGCGTCGACCTCTTCACCGAGCCGCGCGAAGTCGGCTGACAGGATGGACGGGGCGATCCAGTGGGAATTCATGTGGCGGGCCCCGTCAGCCGGCGCAGCGCCTCGCGGTAGTTCTCACTGGTGCGCGCGATGATCTCGGCAGGCAGCTTCGGACCCGGTGCGCGCTTGTTCCACTCGAGCGTCTCGAGATAATCGCGCACGAATTGCTTGTCGAAACTCGGCGGGTTGGTCCCCGCTCGATAGGCATCGGCCGGCCAGAAGCGCGAGGAGTCCGGTGTCAGCGCTTCGTCGATCAGCGTGAGCGTGCCGTGCGCATCGAGGCCGAACTCGAACTTGGTGTCCGCGATGATGATGCCACGCGCCCGTGCATGGGCCGCGGCGAACTCGTACAACGCGATCGCGGTGCGGCGCACGTTCGCGGCGAGGTCCGCGCCGATCAGCCGCTCGGTTTCGGCAAAGGAGATGTTCTCATCGTGCTCCCCGGCTGCCGCCTTGGTTGCCGGCGTGAAGATCGGCGCCGGCAGCTGCGCGGCGAGCGCCAGCCCCTCGGGCAGCGCAATGCCGCAGACGGCGCCTGTCTTTTGGTAATCCTTCCAGCCCGAGCCGATGAGGTAGCCGCGTACGACTGCCTCGACCGGCAGCGCCTTGAGGCGCTTGACGACGACGGCGCGTCCCTCGAGCAGTGCCCGCTCGTCCGGATCGCTGACCAGGGAGGCGACCTCGCGGCCGGTCAGGTGATTCGGGATGATATGAGCGGTACGCTCGAACCAGAATTCGGAAATCTGGTTCAGGACGCGGCCCTTGCCCGGGATCGGATCGGGCAGCACCACGTCAAAGGCGGACAGGCGGTCGGTCGTGACGATCAGCAGTGCATCCGGGCCCGCGGCGTAGATGTCGCGGACCTTGCCCTGGTGGATCTTCTCCAGACCGCGCAGCGCGGTACGGTAGACGGTTGGCGCATTCATGCTTGCTACTATAGCAGCGCATGCATTGCCCGCACCTCTTCGCACGCCCATGAGATACACCGGTAAGCTCGCCGGGGGAGTGCTCGGCTTCGTGCTCGGCTTCGGCCCGGTCGGGGCCGTGCTCGGGGCACTGATCGGGCACCAGTTCGACGCTCGGGCCGAGCAGCGCGACGCAGGCGCTCGACCCGGCGCCACGGCGGTCGGGGAACGCTTCTTCCGTGCGACCTTCCGCGTCATGGGCCTGGTGGCCAAGGCCGATGGGCGCGTGTCGGAACAGGAGATTGCTGCGGCGCGCGGGGTCATGAGACAGCTGGGGCTCAATACTGGGCAGGTGCACGCGGCCATCGAGCATTTCTCGGCGGGCAAGCAGCCGGGGTTCGACCTGGCCGCGGAACTGGCCGAGCTGAACCGCGTGTGTCTCGGCCGGCCGCGCCTGAAGCGCATGTTCATTGAACTGCAGATCCGCGCAGCCCTGGCGGGCAATGACCTCGACGGGCCGGTGCGTCCGCTGCTGACGCAGATTGCCGCACGGCTTGGCATCTCCACCTTCGAGTTTGCCCATCTCGAGGCGGCGCTGCGGGTCCATGCCCGCGGCTTTGGCGGTGCGGCGCGCCCGGCTACGGGCGAGGACCTCGAGCGCGCCTACCGTGTTCTCGGGGTCGCCCCCGCCGACAGTGATCGGGAGATCGTCAAGGCGTACCGGCGCCAGCTCAGTCGCCACCACCCGGACAAGCTCAAGGCCAACGGCCTGCCGGACTCGATGGTCGAGCACGCCAAGCAGCGCACCCAGCAGATCATCGAGGCGTACGAGCTGATCCGCGAGCGGCGCGGCCTGCGTACCTGAGCGCGTCGCGCAGATGACAGATGCCCCGGCGGTGCTTACTCTCTGTCGGCGATGTGGGCAAGAATTTGGGCATTCCTCGATGACTGGTTCTTCGGTACAGCCGCGAACGGCGGGTCCAGCCGCGGCCGGCTGATTCGTGCCCTGAGCTACCTGTACGCGGTGCTGCGCGACCTGACGGGCGGGCAGATCAACCTGCGCGCGATGGGGCTCGTCTATACCACGATGCTGACGCTGATCCCGCTGGCCGCGTTCAGTTTCGCGATCCTGAAGCTCTTCGGTGCCGGCGGCGACCTGCAGCCGGTGGTCTACCAGTTCTTCAGCGCGCTCGGGCCGGCGGACGCGGCCAAGCTCACCTCGCGCGTGGTGGAGTTTGCCGATCACGTCAGCGGCGGGGTTCTCGGCTCGGTGGGATTCGCGCTGCTCGCCTGGACCTTGATCGGAACCATCAAGAAGGTCGAGGACAGTTTCAACTTCCTGTGGCGTGTGCAGAAGGCGCGTAGCTTCGCGCGCCGGATTACCGAGTACCTCACCCTGGTGGTAGGTGGGCCGGCGATCCTGGTGATGTTCATCGGCATGTCGCACCGTGCCATCGACAGCGCGCCATTCCGTACCTTGAGCCGCTTGCCATGGATCACCATGGTGACCACCACCGGCATCAAGCTCGCACCCTATGCCACGGTGATCGTGTTCTTTACTGGTCTGTACCTGCTGGTGCCGAATACGCGGGTGCGGTGGCGCCCGGCGCTGATCGGCGCGTTGGTCGCCGGCGTCATCTGGGCGGCGGTCGGGCGGATGTTCACCGCCTTCGTGGTGCACTCGACGCGTCTGGCCATCGTCTACGCGGGCTTCGCGTTCATCGTCGCGGGGCTGTTGTGGACTTACCTCGGCTGGCTGATCCTGCTCGCCGGCGCGCAACTCTCGTTCTACATCCAGAACCCGACGTACCTGCGTCTCGGCCTGCAGGAGCTGAAGCTCTCCGGCGCCGAGTCCGAACAGCTCGCGCTGCGTATGATGTACCTGGTGGGGCGTGCGTATCTGACCGGCGAGAAGCGCTGGAGCCTCACGGCGCTGGCGACCGAACTTGGGCTGCCGGGCATCGCCGTGGCGCAGATGGTCACGGCGCTCGAGCACTGCGCCATCCTGGTGGTGACCGAGGATGATGAGCTGATGCCCGCCCGCGACCTGGGGCGCATCAGGGTCGCGGAGATCCTCGATGTCGCGCGCAGCCGCCGCCCCGGAGACTTCACGCCGCGCGCGCTACCGATTCCACCGGTCGACCGGCTGCTCGCCGCCATCGACGAGGCACGCCACGGCCCCTGCGGAGAACTGACGCTGCGCGAACTGGTGCAGGAGCCGCCACGGCCGACGTTGGTGGTGGCCTCCGGCAGCGGCGCGTAGCGCCGAGCCGCTAAAGCGTTTCGGTGCCGGTCGCGGTGCCGATGACCAGCAGGTCCGCCGGCCGCTTTGCGAACAGCCCCACGGTCACGACCCCTGCGATCTCACCGAGTTCGCGCTCGAGTGCGCACGGGTCGGTGATCGACAGGCCGTGCACGTCGAGGATGTGATTGCCGTTGTCCGTCACGAACGCCTCGCGCCACTGTGCGCGGCCGCCGAGCGCCGCGATGGCCCGCGCCACCAGAGCGCGGGCCATGGGGATGACCTCGACGGGCAGCGGGAATGCCCCGAGGGTATCGACCAGCTTGCCGTCGTCGATGATGCACACGAACCGATCGGCCGCGGCGGCGACGATCTTCTCGCGCGTCAGTGCGCCGCCGCCGCCCTTGATCAGGTGTCGGGCCCGGGTCGCTTCGTCGGCGCCGTCGATGTACACGTGCACGCCGTCGACGTCGTTGAGGTCGAGAACCTCGATGCCCGCGGCGCGCAGCAGCCGGGTCGTCGCATCGGAGCTCGAAACCGCCGTGCGCACCAGCCCGGGATGCGCCGCAAGCGCTTCGATGAAGCATCCGACCGTCGAGCCGGTTCCGACGCCGAGCACGCTTCCCGGTTCCACGTAGTGCAATGCGGCCTCGGCGCTGCGGCGCTTCTTGGCGTGCGTGTCGGTATCTCGTGAGTCTGCGGAAGTGATCTGTGTCACGGCATTTTCCCGGGTCCGGAAACGAATGTGCCCGCTTGCGCGGGCACGGGGCATTGAACTTTGATTCACTCGGCGGCCGCCGGAGCGGCCGCCGAGTGAAAGGCCTTACTTCTTCTTCGCAGCTTTCTTCTTAACGGCCTTCTTCTTTGCCTTCGCCATGTTGGCTCTCCAGTTGTCGGGTTAGTCCGAGGGCCGAGTATATACATGCGAAACAAAAATACAAGCAAGTCCGAAGAGGATGTGCTAGCGGCGCACAGAACTCGGCGCGACGCGAAGTGTTCCCGCCACTCGCCGTGCTGCTCACACACCCCCACAACGAACCACGCCGCGTTCGGTGATGACGATGTCGAGCGGCACGTCGTGTGCCGCGCGTTCGATGCGTTCGAGCTGCTGTATCGAGTAGCCGAGTCCAACGAGCAGTGGTCTGTCGGCGCGCGAGCACGAGCGCGTGAACGCCAGCGCGCGGTCGTAGTAACCGCCACCCATGCCGAGCCGGGTGCCGCGTCGATCGAAGCCGACCAGCGGTATGAACAGCACATCGAGCCGGCGCGCGCTCGGCAATGCCGCGCCGCGTGGCTCGGGAATGCCGAAGCGATTGCGCCGTACGCGTCCACCGCAGCGCACGAATTGCATCGAGTGCGACTCGGGCGCGGCATCGATGCGCGGCAGGTATACCTGGCAGCCGCAGCGGCGCGCGCGGCACAGCAGTGCGGCAGTGTCGAGTTCTTCGGGGAGCGACAGGTACAGCCCAATGCGCGAGCCCGGGGTGAGCAGCCGTTCGCGCTCGGCGATGAGCGCCACGCGGCGCGCGATGCGCGCGCGCGCTGGGGGTGGGATGTCCCGCCGTGCCTGGCGCAGCTCGGCCCGCAGTTGGGCGCGGGCTGGCTGCAGGATGGAATCAGGGAGCGTCACCCGCCTGTGCCGGTGCGAACCGTTGCTCTCGAACCGGAGCAACAAGTGGGACGGGCTGCGGCAGGTAAGGCTTTCCGCTCGGGGCGGACTTGCACAATTCTGCCGGCAAGCCCAAGTGTCCCATGGGTGTTTCAATTAGGGTCCGAGGTAACCCGGCCCGCGTGTCGAACACCGCAGGCGACGCTGTGAACACTCTACACCAAAGGCGGCGTGGGCGCAGGCCGCTCAACGGCGGCGCGCCGTCGCTCACAGCTCGAGCGGCTGGCCGTGCCCGAGGGCCGCTTCCACGCGCTCGCGCAGCGCACGGACCTGGTCGCCGGCCTCGACGGTAACCCGGCTGCCGCGCTCACGCAGCTGCAGCAGTTCGTTGGCCATGTTGAGCGCGACCATGACGGCGATGCGGTCCAGACCGATCACCTTGCCGCTGTCGCGCACCTCACGCATGCGCTCGTTGAGGTACTCGGCCGCCTCGAGCAGCGCCGGGCGTTCCTCGTGCGGGCAGGCCACCATGTAGTCACGGTCGAGAATGCGCACGCTGACCCGTGCCGGATCGTGGCTCACGCGCCGTGCTCCAGCGTCTTGAGCCGTCCGATCATGGCTTCGACCCGGGCACGCACCTGTTCATTCTTCTGTAAGAGGTTCGCCCGTTCGCTGGCGAGCGATTCGTGCCGCTGCTTCAGCGCGCGGTTCTCCTCGCGCAGCTGCCCCAGGGCACTCAGCAGCTCCTCGACCCGCCCGGAGAGGCGCTCGAGTTCGGCTTGCAGGACGGATGGTGCGATGGCGCTCATTCTGGCGCGACTATAGTGCCGAGCTCTCGGCGCGGTCAATGTGCGAGCGCGCTGCCCCCCCGGCAGGCGCCTTGGGCGGTCCAGGCACGCCCACATGCGGCATAATGGTGCACGATGATGCACGCCAACTATGCCGAGATTCAAAGCGTCCTCAGCGATGAGCACTCACTCACCGATGCGGCCGAGGCGCACGGCACCCTGACGGGCTCGCTGTGCTCGGCGCCCGGGTACCGCTTCGAGGACTGGCTGCGCGAGATCCTGCCGGACGGGTCGGCCCGCGAGCCGGGGTCGCAGACGCTGCGGGAGTTGTTCCGCGACACCTCCGGGGCATTGCACGGGGTGCAGATGCACTTCGACCTGCTGCTGCCCGACGAGGAACGGCCGATCATCGAGCGAGCCGGCGCGCTGGCGCTGTGGTGCCAGGGGTTCCTCTACGGCCTCGGCGTGGGCGTGCTGCGCGATGCGGCGAGCATGCCCGGCGAGGTGAGCGAGATCGTCAACGACATTACCGAAATCGGCAGCGCCGCGGTGGATACGACAGAGAGCGAGGAGTCGAACGAGTCCGCGTACGCCGAGCTGGTCGAATTCATCCGCGTCGGCGTGCAAGTGGTCTTCGAGGAATTGGCGCCGCTGCGCGACCCGCCGCCCCCACCTGGAGCGCCCTTCCATTGAAACCTGAAAGCCCCACCGAGGAATTCGCCCGCCGCCGCAGCGCGCTGCTGCGCCTGATGGGCCGCGACGCCATTGCCATCGTGCCGTCCGCGCCGGTGCGCCGGCGCAACAACGACGTCGATTTTCCCTACCGGCAGGACAGCGACTTTCATTATCTCACCGGCTTTCGCGAACCGGAGTCGGTTGCCGTGCTGGTGCCCGGACGGGAGCAGGCCGAGTACATCCTCTTCGTCCGCGAGCGCGACCCGGCGCGCGAGACGTGGGATGGTCGACGCGCGGGTCCCGCCGGCGCACGCCGCAACTACGGCGCCGACGATGCATTTCCGATCACGGACATCGACGAGATTCTCCCGGGGCTGATGGAGAACCGCGCCAAGGTGTACTACACCATGGGCATCTACCCCGAGTTCGACCAGCGCGTGGTCGGCTGGGTGAACGGTCTGCGCACCCAGGCCCGCAACGGCCGGCACCCGCCGCAGGAGTTCGTGGCGCTCGACCAGGTCCTGCACGAGCAGCGCCTGTTCAAGTCGCGCACCGAGCTGGCGCTGATGCGCGAGGCGGCGCGCGTTGGGGCGCAAGCGCACGTGCGCGCCATGCGCTTCTGCCGACCCGGGCGGATGGAGTACGAACTGATGGCGGAACTCGTGCACGAGTTCCGTCGCCACGGCGCCGACACCTCCTACTACCCGATCGTCGGTTCCGGGGCGAACAGCTGCATCCTGCACTACAACGAGAACGACCAGCCCCTGCGCGACGGGGACGTGGTGCTAATCGACGCGGGTTGCGAGTACGAGTACTACGCCTCGGACATCACCCGTACCTTCCCGGTGAACGGACGCTTCAGCCCCGAGCAGCGAGCCGTCTACGAAGTGGTGTTGGAGGCGAACCTTGCGGCGATCGCTCAGGTGCGGCCCGGCAATGACTGGAACGCGCCGCACGAGGCGGCGGTGCGCGTGGTCACCCAGGGACTGGTGCGCCTGGGGCTGCTGAAGGGCCGGCCCGCGAAGCTCGAGCGCGATGGCGCCTACCGACGCTTCTTCATGCATCGCACCGGTCATTGGCTGGGCATGGACGTGCATGATGTCGGGGACTACAAGGTGGGAGACGCTTGGCGTGTGCTCGAGCCTGGCATGGTGCTCACCATCGAACCGGGCATCTATATCCCGCGCGGTGCGCGCGGCGTGCCGAAGCGCTTCCAGGGCATCGGGGTGCGCATCGAAGACGACGTCGCGGTGACGAAAAGCGGCGCGGAAGTGCTCACGGACGGGGTGCCGAAGGATCCGGACCTGATCGAGGCGCTCATGGCGGAGCCGCACGAGGGCGTCGCCCCGAATCCGGCCGCGCGGTCACGCGGCAAGACGCGACGGGCGAAGCGTGCCCACGCCTGAGCCCTCCAGCGGCGCGCCGCGTGAAGTCGACGTCGCCATCGTCGGCGGCGGGCTGGTCGGCGCGAGTCTTGCTCTTGCGTTGGGTGCAAGCGCGCGACGCGTACTGCTCATCGAGGGCGTGGCGCCGGACTCCGAGGCGCAGCCGAGTTTCGATGAGCGCACCACCGCGCTCGGCAACGCAACCCGGCGCATCTTCCAGGGGCTCGGCGTGTGGGATGAGCTGGCCCGCGAGGCCGCGCCGATCCGCACCATCCATGTGTCGGAAGCCGGGCACTTCGGCAGCGCGCGGTTGCGCGCTGCGGAGCAAGGCGTCGAGGCGTTCGGCTACGTGATTCCCAACCGGGTCATCGGCAAGGCGCTGTGGCGTGCCCTGCAACGCGATGGCCGCGTCGGACTGCGCGTACCGGCGAGGGTCGATACGGTGGAGATCGCCGCCGACGGGGCGGCCCTGACGGTGCGCGGTGCCGATGGCACGCCAGAGACGGTCAGTGCACGCCTGCTGGTCGCAGCAGACGGTGCCAATTCGGTCGTGCGGGCCGCTGCCGGCATCCCGGCGCAGCTGCAGGATTACGACCAGGTCGCGATCACCGCACCGGTGCGCACCGACCGGCCGCAAGACGGGACCGCCTACGAGCGGTTCACGCCCACCGGCCCGGTGGCGGTGTTGCCGTTGCACGGCGGGGGCTTCGGCACGGTGTGGGCCTGCGAACCCTCGCGTGCGGCCGAGTTGCTCGCGCTGAGCGATGCGGATTACCTCGCGGCGCTGCAGGAGCGCTTCGGCTGGCGGGCCGGGCGGCTGCTCAGCATCGGCCGACGCGCATCGTATCCGCTGAAGCTCTCGCGCGCCGCGACGACGGTGGGTACGCGCACCGTGCTGGTGGGCAATGCCGCGCAGGGTCTGCACCCGATCGCCGGCCAGGGCTTCAACCTCGGCCTGCGCGATGCGGCGTTGCTGGCCGAGCGGATCGCCGCGGCGGACGGTGATCCTGGCGCACCGGAAGTGCTGCGCGCCTACAGCGCGGCACGCGCGGTCGATCGCGGTGGCGTGGTGCGCTTCACCGACTCGCTGGTCAAGTTGTTCGCGAGCGCCTTGCCGGGGGCGAGCCTGTTGCGCAACCTCGGCCTGGTGGCGTTCGACCTGTCGCCACCGGCGAAGCGCGCGCTGGCGCGGGTGAGTCTCGGGTTCGGCGGGCCGACGCCGCGCTTGGCACGGGGGCTGCCGGTCGCATGAGCGGCGCAGGCGAACGTTGGGACGTGCTGGTGGTCGGCGGCGGGCCCGTCGGCGCCTGCGCCGCCGCGCTGCTCCAGCGTGCGGGCGGAACGGGCCGGCGGCCGCTGCGCATCGCGGTGCTCGAGCCGGCGCGCCCCGTACCGCCAGCCGCCACCGATGCACTCGATGCACGCGTGTCGGCGTTCTCGCGTGCCAGCGAGCGGATCCTGGCCACCGCCGGTGCCTGGGAGCACATTCAAACCGCGCGGATCCAACCCTACGAGCGCATGTGTGTCTGGCCGGCGCACTTGCCGGCGCGCAGCCCCGATGCGCTGCTGTTCGATGCGGCCTACGTGGGCGAGGCGGATCTCGGCGCCATCGCGGAGAACCGGCTCGTGCAGTGCGCCGCGCTCGAGGCATTCGAGGCGGCCGGCGGCACGGTGATCGCCGGAGGGTTGACGGGCCTGTCGATACGCGAGGAGGACGTGCAGGTGCAGCTCGATGCGGACACGCTGCGTTGTCGCCTGCTCGTCGGGGCCGACGGGGCGCGCTCGCGGGTGCGCGAGGGCACCGGCATCGCCGTGCATGCAGCCGACTACGGACAGACTGCCATCGTCGCCAATGTGCGCACCGAGCGGCCGCATGAACGGACCGCCTGGCAGCGCTTCCTCGGCGACGGAACGCTCGCCTTTTTGCCGTTGGCCGATGGCACGAGCTCGATCGTGTGGTCGATCGAGGACGCCGCCGCACGCGAACGGCTCGCCTTGCCGAAGCGGCAGTTCGAGACCGCGTTGCACGAGGCGTCCGACGGCGTGCTCGGCGCACTGGAGTTGTGTACCGAGCCGGTCGGGGTGCCGCTGCGCCGGCTGCGTGCCGAGCGCTTCGCCGCAGCGCGTTGCGCCCTAATCGGCGATGCGGCGCACGTGGTACACCCGCTGGCCGGGCAGGGCGTGAACCTCGGGCTGCTCGATGCCGCGGCGCTCGCCGAATGTGTGCTCGAGGCACAGCGCGCGGGGGAGGATCCGGGCGCGCTCGGCCCGTTGCGCCGCTACGAGCGGTGGCGCAAGAGCGAACTGGCACCCATGGCGATCGCCATCGACGGCTTCAACCGCTTCCTGGCCCATGGCGCCGGCCCCCTCTCGCGCGTTGCGCAGCATGGACTGGCCTGGGTGAACCGCAGCGAGGTGCTCAAGCGGCTTCTCATCGGCCGCGCGCTGGGGCTCGCCGGGGAGCTGCCGGCCGCCGCCCGGCCGGGGGGGGCGACGTTCAGCTGAGCGCGATGCGGTCGATCTTGGCCGCGCAGATGAAGTCGTTCTCCGACAGTCCCTTGATCGCATGCGTCGTGAGCTGCACGCGGCAGTAGTTGTAGCCGACTTCGAGGTCGGGATGATGGTCTTCGACGTTGGCGATGTGCGCGAGCGCGTTGACGAAGCTCATCGTGTGGTAGAAATCCCTGAACCGGAACGCGCGCCTGAGATACGTTCCTTCCTCGGACAGCACCCATTGCTCGTGCAGCTCTGAGAGCAGCGCTTCAGCCTGGGCGCGCGTCAGCGGCGGTACGCCGCCTTCGCAGGGCTTGCACTTCTTGTCAGTCAAATTCTCCACGGCCCCTCCACAGTGACGTGCCGACCGTCGCAGTTCAGGCCGCGGCAGTATCCTCGGCCTTGCGGTTGAACTTGCGCGCCACGTAACGCTCGAGCAGTTCCTGGAACTCCTCGGCGATGTGTTCGCCCTTGAGCGTTACGGTCTTCTCGCCATCTTCATACACTGGCGCGACCGGACGCTCGCCGGTACCGGGCAGGCTGATGCCGATGTTGGCATGCTTGCTCTCTCCGGGGCCGTTGACCACGCAGCCCATCACTGCGACGGTCATGTCCTCGACGCCCTCGTACTCGCGCCGCCATTGCGGCATGCGGTGGCGGATGTGGCTCTGGATGCTCTGGGCGAGTTCCTGGAACACGGTGCTGGTGGTGCGCCCGCAGCCGGGGCACGCCGTGACCAGGGGCAGGAAGGAACGCAGCCCCATGGTCTGGAGGATCTCCTGCGCGACGATGACCTCTCGGGTGCGGTCGCCGCCGGGCTCCGGGGTGAGCGACACGCGGATGGTGTCGCCGATCCCGCGCTGCAGCAGCACCGCCATGCCCGCGGTGGAGGCGACGATGCCCTTCGAACCCATCCCGGCCTCGGTCAGGCCCAGGTGCAGCGGGTACTCGCAGCGCTCGGCCAGGTCGCTGTAGATGGCAATGAGATCCTGCACGCCGCTGACCTTGGCCGAGAGGATGATGCGGTCGTGCGGCATGCCGAGCGCCTCGGCCCGCTCGGCGCTCTCGAGCGCCGAAAGCACGACGGCGTTGCGCATGATCTGCTGCGCGCTCAGCGGCTCGGCGCGCGTGGCATTCTGATCCATGATGCGCGTCAGCAGGTCCTGGTCGAGGCTGCCCCAGTTCACGCCGATGCGCACCGGCTTGTCGTAGCGGCAGGCCATTTCGATCATTTCGGCAAACTGCGGGTCGCGCTTGCTGCCGCGTCCGACGTTGCCCGGATTGATGCGGTACTTGGCGAGCGCCGCAGCGCAGGCCGGGTGCTCGCGCAGCAGCTTGTGGCCGTTGAAGTGAAAGTCACCGATGAGCGGCACCGTCACGCCCATCTGTTCGAGCCGCTCGCAGATCTGCGGGACCGCCGCGGCCGCTTCCGCGGAGTTGACGGTGATGCGCACCAGTTCCGAGCCGGCGCGTGCGAGCGACTTGATCTGTTGTGCGGTGCCTTCCACGTCGGCCGTGTCGGTATTGGTCATCGACTGCACGACGATGGGCGCGGCGCCGCCGACGCGCACGGTGCCAATCGTGACCTGGACGGATTTACGGCGTGCAATGGGGGACATGGGGACCTGCCAGTGAATCGCGAATTTCGCGGGGTGAACCCGGGGATTTTACCGGTCTGCGCCGCCGGCCGCGACCACCGGCGCGAGCGGGGGCGGCACCCCGGGGGGACGGCTCCCTTCCGCGCGCCGTGCTGGTATCATGTGCGGACCCCGAAAACCAAGCTGCTCGGAGAGAGTTCGGCCCATGGCCGGAACGCCGAAGGCGCAATTCCCGCCCGGAAACGCTCAGGCACACGAACGACGGCTTGCGCAGGCCCATGAGAGGGCTCTGCGCGGGGTCTCTGGAGAGCGGCGGATGCGTGAGCGCGTCGGCCCACCGAAGGGGAGAGGCGCCTCCGCGCCCGATCTCTCAGGTCACCGGACAGAGGGGCGGCAGGCAGAGGTCTGCCGCTTTTTTTGTTTCCCCTGGAGGATCCGTGGCTCGACGAACGCCTTTATTTGCCATGCACCAGGCCGCCGGCGCGCGCCTCGTGGATTTCGGCGGCTGGGACATGCCCCTGCAGTACGGTTCGCTGCTTGCCGAACACCATGCGGTGCGCCGTAGCGCCGGCGTATTCGACGTCTCGCACATGTGCGTCGTCGACCTGGAGGGCGAGCAGGTGCGGGACTTGCTGCTGAAGCTCTTCGCCAACGACGTGAGCAAGCTCACCGTGACCGGCAAGGCGCTCTACGGGTGCCTGCTCAACGAGCGCGGCGGCGTCATCGATGACCTCATCGTCTATTACCTGGGCGAGCGGTGGTTCCGCGCCGTGGTCAACGCCGGGACGCGCGACAAGGACCTCGCCTGGATACGCCGCCACGCCGAGCCGTTCGGCGTCACGGTGCGCGAGCGGAACGACCTGGCGATGCTCGCGGTGCAGGGGCCGCAGGCACGCGGGCATGTCGCAGCGCTGCTGCCGGAAGCGCTAGCTGAGCGCGCCCTGGCGTTAGGTGCGTTCTTCGGTGCCGAGTTGGACCGCTGGTTCGTCTCGCGCACCGGTTACACGGGCGAGGACGGCTTCGAGATCATTCTGCCGGCCGAGCAGGCCGAACCGCTGTGGCGCTCGCTGAGCGGCGCGGGCGTCGTTCCGTGCGGCCTCGGTGCGCGCGACACGCTGCGCCTGGAGGCCGGGATGAACCTCTACGGCAGCGACATGGACGAGACGACCAACCCGCTCGAGTCCGGGTTGGCGTGGACCGTGGCGATGAAGACCCCGCGCGCGTTCATCGGCCGCGAAGCGCTGGAGGCCGTGCGTGCGCGCGGCCTGGAGTACAAGCTCACCGGGCTGGTGCTCGAGGAGCGTGGCGTGCTGCGCGCCCACCAACGGGTCGTCGTCCCGGGGATCGGCGAGGGACAGATCACCAGCGGCACGTTTTCCCCGACACTCGAGCGTTCCATCGCCTTGGCCCGGATCCCCCTCGCCTCGCCCGACCAGGTGCAGGTCGAGGTGCGCGGCAAGCTGCTGGCCGCCCGGGTCGTCAAGCCACCTTTCGTGCGCCACGGCAAGTCGCTCGTCGGCTGAGTCGCTATGCACGGTTCGACTTCAAAACCTGACACGAAGCATCCATCCACACACATCGATTCGACTCCACGGAGCGTCGCATGAGCAAGGTTCCTTCCGATCTCAAATACACGCGAACCCACGAATGGCTGCGAACGCTGCCCGACGGCACGGTCGAGGTCGGCATTACGGACCACGCGCAGCATTCCCTGGGCGACCTCGTGTTCGTCGAGGCACCCGAGGCGGGCCGCAAGGTCACCCAGGGTGAGCCGTTCGCGGTGGTCGAGTCGGTCAAGGCCGCCTCCGACGTCTACGCGCCGCTGAACGGTGAGGTTACCGAGGGCAACGCCACGCTTGCCGGGGCGCCCGAGAGCCTCAATACCGATCCCTACGGGGCCGGCTGGCTGGCCCGCCTGCGACCCGAGGGTGCGCTGCCGGCGCTGCTCTCGGCGGCCGAGTACGAGAAGCTCACCGCCGAGGAGGGCGACTGATGGCATTCGTGCCGCACACCCGCGAGGACGTCGCGGCGATGCTCCAGGCCATCGGGGTCGAGAGCATCGAGCGGCTGTTCGAGGAGATTCCCGCCGCGCTGCGCATCGGTTCGCTCGACGGCGTGCCGCAGGCCCTCAATGAAATGCAGCTCGCCCGGCTGATGGGCGAGCGAGCGCGCCGCGACGGGCGGCCGCTGTGCTTCATTGGTGCCGGTGCCTACGAGCACCACATACCGTCTGCGGTCTGGGCACTCGCGACGCGCGGGGAGTTCTACAGCGCCTACACACCGTACCAGGCCGAGGCCAGCCAGGGCACGCTGCAACTGCTGTACGAATTCCAGAGCATGATGGTGAGCCTCACGGGCATGGACGTGTCCAATGCCTCGCTGTACGACGGCGCCAGTGCGCTCGCGGAGGCCAGCCTGATGGCGGTACGGGCCAATCGCCACTCGAGCTCGCGCCGTATCCTGGTGCCGCGCACGGTGCATCCGCACTACCGGCGCGCCGCGCTCGGCATCGCAGGCAACCAGGGGTTGCACTTCGAGGAGGTCGCGTTCGGCCCCGAGACCGGGTGCACGCTGCCCGAGACGCTCGAACGCTACGCCGGGGATGACATCACCGCGCTCGTCATCCAGCAGCCGAACGTGTTCGGCCGCCTGGAGGATGTCGACGCGCTGACCGATTGGGCGCACGCGCGCAAGATCCTGGTGATTGCGGTGGTGAACCCGGTTTCCCTGGCGCTGCTGAAGCCCCCGGGCCAATGGGGCCGGGACGGCGCGGACATCGTCGTCGGGGAAGGCCAGCCGCTCGGGATCCCGTTGTCCTCGGGCGGGCCGTATTTCGGCTTCATGACCACCCGCATGGCGCACGTGCGCCAGATGCCCGGACGCATCGTCGGGCGCACCGTGGATGCCGGCGGACGGCAGGGTTTCACGCTCACGCTACAGGCGCGCGAGCAACACATCCGCCGTGCCAAGGCGACCTCGAACATCTGCACCAACCAGGGACTGATGGTCACGGCCGCCACCATCCACCTGTCGCTGCTGGGGGCGGAGGGCCTGCGGCGCACCGCCGCGGCGTCGCATGCGCACACCAGTGCGCTTCTCGAGGCGCTCACCGGGCTGCCCGGCGTGCGGCGTGTGTTTCCGCTGCCGGTGTTCCACGAAGCGGTGATCGGACTCGAGCGGCCGGTGGCGCCGCTGCTCGAGCGATTGGCCGCGCGCGGCATTCTCGGCGGCTGGGACCTCGCCGAGCACTATCCCGAGCTCGGGCCGGCGCTGCTGGTGTGCGCGACCGAGACGAAGACCCCTGAAGACATCGCGCGCTACCGCGGCGCGCTCGATGAGTGCCTGCGCGAAGCGCAGGCGGCCTGAGGCGAGAGACTCCGATGAGCACTGAACGAACCAACCGGCTGGAAAAGCTGATTTTCGAGTATTCCGTGCCGGGCCGCGGCGCCGAGGACCAGTGGCCCGAGGTGCCCGAGGCGGCGAGTACGGCGGACCTGCCGGCCGCACAGCTGCGCGAGGTGCCGCCGCTGCTGCCCGAGGTGAGCGAACTGGAGACCGTGCGGCATTTCACGCGGCTCTCGCAGCTGAACTTTTCGATCGACACGAACTTCTACCCGCTCGGCTCGTGCACGATGAAATACAACCCCAAGGCGTGCAACCAGTACGCCATGCTGCCGGAGTTTCTCGGACGCCACCCGCTGGCACCGGAGTCGGCGGGCCAGGGGGTGCTCGAGTGCCTGTTCGAGCTGCAGGAGATGCTCAAGGCCGTCACCGGCATGCAGTCGGTTTCGCTCGCGCCGATGGCCGGCGCGCAGGGTGAGTATGCGGGCGTGGCGATGATCCGGGCCTATCACCGCGCGCGTGGTGACCTCGAGCGCAACGAGATCATCGTGCCCCAGGCCGCGCACGGCACCAACCCTGCCACGGCCACCATGTGCGGATGCGTCGTACGGGAGGTACCCGTCGATGCCGAGGGCGATGTTGACCTGGCGGCGCTCAAGGCCGCGGTCGGGCCCAAGACCGCCGGCATCATGCTCACCAACCCCTCCACGCTCGGGGTGTTCGAGCGGCGCATCGAGGAGGTGGCCCGCACGGTGCACGCGGCCGGCGGGCTGCTCTATTACGACGGGGCAAACCTCAACGCGATTCTCGGCAAGGTGCGTCCCGGCGACATGGGTTTCGACGTCATTCACGTCAACCTGCACAAGACCTTCTCCACGCCGCACGGCGGCGGCGGCCCGGGCGCCGGTCCGGTGGGCGTGGCTGCGCGCCTTGCGCCGTTCCTGCCCGTGCCTATCGTGGAGCGCCGGGACGAACGCTACGCCTGGCTCACCGAGCGCGATCGGCCCCAGTCGATTGGCCGGCTGTCCGCATTCGCGGGCAACGTCGGGGTGCTGCTGCGCGCGTACATTTACATGCGCATGCTGGGCCGCGACGGCATGGCCAGAGTGGGCGAGTACGCCACGCTCAACGCCAACTACCTGCTCGCGCGGCTGACCGAGGCCGGCTTCGATGCGGCTTACCCGCGTCGGCGCGCCAGCCACGAGTTCATCGTCACGCTGAAGCGTCAGGCGCGCGAACTCGGTGTGACGGCAATGGACTTCGCCAAGCGCCTGCTCGATCATGGCCAACATGCCCCGACCACCTACTTCCCACTGCTGGTGCCGGAATGCCTGCTGATCGAGCCGACGGAGACGGAGAGCAAGGCGGCGCTCGATGCATTCGTGGAGGCCATGGCGCAGATCCTCGCCGAGGCGGCGCAAGAACCCGAGCAACTCAGGAGCGCTCCGCATACCATGCCGGTACGGCGGCTCGACGACGTCCGGGCAGCCAAGCAGCTGGACCTGGCGTGGAAAGCGACAGCGTAGCGACCGAGCGATACAAACCGAAGGGTCTGAAGCGGCTGCTGCGAGCCTTTGGCGCCAGTGGCCGGGGACTCTCCGGGGCCTTTCGCGAGGAAGCCGCGTTCCGCCAGGAGCTGGCGTTCGCGGTGCTCGCGGTGCCGCTGGCGTTGTGGCTGGGAGACGACGGTACCCAGCGCGCACTGCTCGTAGCGCCGGTCCTGTTGATGCTTATCGTGGAACTGCTCAACAGTGCCATCGAAGCGACCGTCGACCGGATCGGGCTTGAGCGGCACGCGCTCGCGGGGCTCGCCAAGGACATCGGCTCGGCGGCCGTGCTGATGTCGTTTCTACTGCTGGCGGTCGTGTGGCTGCTGGTGCTGCTCGGCCGCTAATACAAGTGTCATTCGGGGGGGGCGATGCGAGTCCTGCGAACGATCTGTCTGTCCTTGCTCGGCTTGGCGGCCGGTTCGGTCGCCTTGGCCGCCTCCCGCGACCACTTGCCGCCGCCCCACCACCCGTTGCCAGCCGGCACGGCGGTTGCCGCGCACCTGGCGCGGCAGGCGGCGGCGCTGGAATCCAACCCCACCTGGGCGGCCACCCTGGGACGCATCGCCAGCAGCGTGGTGGCGATCAACTTCAACCAGGATCGCGCCTTCGATACCGATACCAACGAGACGGCGCAGGCGACCGGCTTCGTGGTGGATGCCAAGCGCGGCATCATCCTCACCAATCGCCACGTGGTCACGCCGGGCCCGGTGACGGCGACCGCCACGTTCCTGGACCGCGAACAGATCCCGATCTACCCGATCTACCGCGACCCGGTGCATGACTTCGGCTTCTATCGCTTCGACCCGAAGAAGCTACGCTACATCCATCCAAAGGCGCTGAAGCTCGATCCGGCCGGCGCGCGTGTCGGGCGCGAGATCCGGGTTATCGGCAACAACGCCGGCGAGCAGCTCTCGATCCTTGCCGGCACGCTCGCCCGGCTGTATCGCCGGGCGCCGAACTACGGGTTCGGCAACTACAATGACTTCAACACGTTTTATCTCCAGGCCGCCTCGGGCACTTCGGGGGGGTCATCGGGCTCCCCGGTGATCGACATCCGCGGCAACGTGGTGGCGCTGAACGCCGGTGGTGCGAGCGATGCGGCATCGAGCTTCTACCTGCCGCTCGCGCCCGTGCAGCGGGCCCTGAAGCTGATCCAGGAAGGTCTGCCCGTCACGCGTGGCACGCTTTACACCGTCTTTCACTACGTCCCGTTCGATGAACTCAAGCGGCTCGGCTTGCCGGCCCCGGTCGAGACCGCCGTGCGCAAGGCATTCCCGCAGCGCACGGGCATGCTCGTCGTCAGCACCGTGCTGCGCGGCTCACCGAGCGCCAGGGCACTGCAACCGGGCGATATTCTCGTGCGCGTCAATGGACGCTACGTGACGACGTTTGCGCCGCTCGAGCGGCTGCTCGATGGTGCGGTGGGACGGCAGGTGACCCTCCAGCTCGAGCGCGGCGGTCAGCTCGTCACCGTGCGCCTCCCGGTCGGCGATCTCAATGCGCTCGCTCCGGACGCCTACGTGCAGTTCGGCAACGCGGTGGTCAACACGCTCTCGTACGAGATGGCGCTGCAGCTGAACGTGCCGCCGCGCGGCGTGTGGGTTGCCAACCCCGGCTTCGTCTTCGGGGCCGCCGGTGTGCCGCGCGGCGCGGTCATCCACAACATCGATTCGTGGCCGATCGACAACCTGCGGGACTTCCGCCGCGCGCTCGCGAAGCTCGCCAACGGCCAGTACGCCACCGTGCGCTTTACGCTCGCCAACGATCCGAACAGCACCCAGCTCGCTTACTTCCGTATGGACCGGCGCTGGTTTCCCGCCGAGTACTGCGTGCGTAACGATGCCCTCGGTATCTGGCCGTGTACCCCGCTGCCGCCCGGTCCGCCGCCCCCGCCGCAGCGGGTGAACTCGACCC
>OFHJ01000320.1_pt1 | contig 19615 bp, 11 predicted proteins | sample 1522001 | NCBI WGS metagenome assembly OFHJ01 (sample SAMEA2464838, study PRJEB22497) | soil metagenome | biome: Grassland; feature: Farmland; material: Clay | place: Australia | collected 2013-02-01 | depth 1.2 m | reverse complement strand
CCTCACCAACGCGCAGTCGCTGACCAGCACGGTCGAGATCGAAGACTACTTCAAGGCCGGCGCGACGACGTGGTACGTGTACACGCCGGGCGCGACCGCGAACGCAGGGTCGATCGCGGAATACCTGACCTCCAATGGCGCGCAATATAAGGCGGGCAATTACATCGGAACGGTCGACGGCACCGCGACGAGCTACAATCCGCTTGCCGGCATGCGTTGGGACTGGTCCTACAGCGCCTCGCTCTATCGCAACGTCACCATCAACTACAACACGAATCCGGTCTCGAACTGGGTGTGGTCGAACAACAGCAACGACCCGTGGACGGAGAGCGCCGGCTACGTCAGCTTCGGCAACGCCGAGAGTCAGCCGGTGTTCCAAGAGACGATGACGGGCGGGTATTACGGCGGCGAGACCGGCGGCATCGCCTATCATGGTTGCGGCGGCAGCTACGGATCGAGCTGCAACTTCGGCTTCCTGCAGACGGTCGGCAAAGGAAGCTCGCCGCATTGCCCGTGCGCCTATTGGGACTACTACTTCCCGGGCAACGCGTACCTGAACCTCTATATGTCGGTTAAGGCCGACAACGCCATCAGCGTCAGCTTCGGCGGCAACACCACCGGCCTGATCGACGTCAACTCGAACGCTCCGGTGACGATCAGCGGGCCGCTGAACAACCCGGACGGGTCGACCAGCATCACGGCGGACGGAAACATTGCCGAGACGCCGCTGACCGGCTCGATCCTGAGCAACAACCTGTCGCTGATCGCGAACGGCGGCAGCGTGGGAACCGCGTCGCAGCCGATGAACGCGACCTTGACGGCGGGCGGCGTGCTGACCGTCGAGTCCGGAAGCCAGGGCGTCAACCTGCACCTCGGCACCGGCGCCATCATCAACGAGATCAACGCCAGCGACGGCGCCGTGGCGATCAACGCCAACGGCGACCTTAACCCCGAAACCGCCGACCAGTCCTTCATCGGCGGCCGCACCATCACGATCGACAATCCGGGTGGCGGCGTCGGCGAAAGCGGCCAGCTGGTTCTGAAGCCGCTTCATGACGGCAGCGCTGGCAGCGGCGTTGTCGACATCACCGCGCTCGGCGACGTCAACATCCAGTCGCTCGGCGGCGATCTCCTGATCGGCCCGCAAGGCATCGTCTCGTCCACTGGAAACGTCACCATCGACGTGCCGAACGGTGCTATCCTCGATGCCAGCGACGAGACGGCGGGCGAGGCCCTGAGCGGGCCGCAGTTGCAGACGATCTGGAACGACCTCCATCTCCTCGGCTCTGGCGCGCAGTCGAACGCGACCAAGCTCTACGAGCACCAGGTCAACAGCTATTATCAACAGTATTGGCGGCTGCTCGGCAACGGCAGTGTGAGCAACGGCGGCTTCACGCTGAACGCGGCCTCGATCGCCAACTTCAAGTCGCTCGCGGCGGCGGCGCTCCAACTCGATCCCACCACCATCACCGACGCCGAGGTCCAGAGCTACGCCAGCGGGCTTTACCAGAGCCTGACCAATACCTTCGCGCAGACCTTCGGGTCGAACTGGCAGAGCGAGACGCCGTTTACCGCCTATCAGTCCGGGTTCCAGTACCAGGCGACGGCGGCACAGGCGGCCGCCCAAGGCACGGCGGCGACTTGGACGCTGGCGCAGTTGCAGGACGCGGTCGACGTGGCGGCGCTCGGCACCGGCACCCCGGTTGGCGTCGGCAATCCCAATGTGAGCGGGCGCGACGTCAACCTGACCAGCGGTGGCAGCCTAGGCGAGCTTCTGCCCGCCTTGCAGATCAACGTCGTGGACCTGATCAATGGGACTCTCTCAGCTCGGGAAGCGGCGGCGCTCGCGGTGGCGACAACGCCGGGCTCGATCGATCAGAGCCACGTGATCACGGAACTGCAGAACGGCGTCGAGATCGCGACCGGCGGCTATATCCTGGTGAACCAGACGGCGCCGCTTTTCGTCGCGGCTTCCGGGACCTTCAACGGCGCGAGCAATGGCACCATCTATCTGCAAAGCACCGCCCAGAATCTGACTCTCGGCAAGGTATCGGCCCTCGGCGACATCAACTTGGTGGCCCCGGCCAGTATCCTTAGCGCCGGAAATCAGTTCCCCAACATCCTGACTCCGGGCAACGTCACCTTGCAGGCGGGTAGCGGCACCATCGGCGCGAGCGGCACGCCCCTTTCACTCTCGATCGGCGGCCGTTTGCTGTCGGCGGTGGCGAGCCAGGGTGTCTACGCCGAGGAGGTGCCTTCCACCGGCTACGTCGTGACCAACACGACGTTCTGCATCTTCGGCTTCTGCTTCACGCTGCCGGTTTACCAACCGACGCAGCAGGACGCAGACTTGACGGTGACGCAGGTCTATTCGCCGAACGGCACGGTGAGCCTGAGCTCGACCCAGGGGTCGATCCTGGCCGATCCCAACCCACCGGCTTCCTTTACGGCGGAGCGGCTTAGCAACATCACGGCCGAAAACGTCACGCTGAACGCAGCGGGCGAGATAGGCTCGATCGCGAACGGCACGCCGCTGACCGTCGATCTCGGAACGTCGGGGGCGGGCGAGCTCAACGGCGCTGCCGGCGGCTCGGCCTATGTCTACAGTCCGGGCGATGCGCTCGCCATCGGCACGTTCCAGGCGGGCGGTGACCTCTATCTCAGCACCGCGCTTGGCTATGACCTCACGGCGCAGGACCTGATATCCTCTGGCGGCAATATCGACGCTGCTTCGGGCGGCAATGAGGGCGTCGCCAACGCCTCGGCGCCGCAGGGCGACATCACCTTGACCGCGGTGCTCGATCCGACCGGCAACGTGACGTTCGGCACGGCGACCGACGGCGTCGCCTCGAGTTCGGGTCCGATCGTGTTCAAGGCCAACGACGCCTTCACCATGGCGGCCAACGCCGCGGCGACGACGGGAAGCTACATCACCGTCAACGCGTCGCTCATCGACATGGGGGCGGGGAGCACGCTGTCGGCGGCGAGCTATGTCGATCTCACCACGACCGGCGGCGACATGACCCTCGGGCAGGTCACGAGCGGCCTCGCAAACGGCACCGCCTTTGCGCTCAACTCTGCAGGCGGCATCCTCGGCAACGGTGATGGCAATCCGAACCTGATCGCGACCGGCGACAACGCCGTGACCGACCTGAACAGCCAGGGTAACGTCGGCAGCCCGAGCCTTGCCTTCGCGATCGACGGCAATGGCACGGGAGACGAGTTGACCGGCACTATCGGCGGCGCGGGCTATATCGCGATCGATCCGCCGAGCACCTTCTATCTCGGCAACGTGACCGCGACGAACGATCTCAACCTGACGGCCAACGCGCCGCTCGATCTGCTTGCGGGCGACGTGGTGCAGAGCACGGCCGGCAGCGTCAACGTCACCGCGACGGCGCTGACGATGGGGGCGAATAGCCTGTTCAGCGCGGCGCAGGCGGTCAACCTCACCGCGACGGCCGGCGGCATGCTCATCGGCGAGGTCCTGGGCGGGCTTTCGAACGGCGCCGCCATCACGCTGACGGCAGCCGGGAACATCTACGGCAATGGCGACGGCAATTCGAATCTGGTGCTGACCGGCAACCAGGCGATCGCCGATATCGTCACGACGAACGGTGGCAACGTCGGCGCGGGCAGCGTGCCGAACACCTTCTCGCCGCCGAATGAGACCGGCTATCTGCCGCTGGTGATCGCGGAACAGGGCACGGGCGACCTTCTGGATGGGAACGTCGGCGGCGGCGCCTATCTTTCGAGCGTCAACACGCTCAATGTCGGCGACTTCACCGCCGGCGGCGATCTCGCCATCACCAGCGCGGGCGATCTCAACGCCAACAGCCTGACCTCGACCGGCGGCAGCGTCGATGCCTCGATCGGCGGCAGCGGCGATATCAAATCCACCACCGGCGCGAAGAATGTCGTGCTGATCGCGGCCAACGACCTGACGCTGAACGCGGTGACGAGCGGCGCCGACATGGGCCTCATCGCCGGCGGCAAGTTGACCTTCCAGTCGCTCTCGGTCGGCGGCAACATCATACTCGGCAACGCTTCGAGCAAGGGCTCGATGATGATTCAGGCCGGGGGCGAGATCACCTTCCAGAACCTGACCTCGGTTGGGAACATGACGCTGATCTCGAAGCACGACGACGTGCTGCAGGTGCCGGCGCGGGCGGTGAAGGTTGGCGGCAATGCCAGCTTCAGCGGCGTCGGCATCATCATGGACAACGTGACGGTGGCGGGCACCACCAGCCTGACGGCAACCGGACCGCTCGGCACGGTCGACGACGACAACACCGATCCCTTCGATCCGACCGGCTATATCGAGCCGATGGCGGGCGATATCGACGTCACCAGCCTGCAGAGCGGCGGCTCGGTGACGGCGCAGGCGGCGGGTTCGATCGCGTTCCCGGTGCTGATCTCGACCAATGGTTCGGTCGATATGGGCGCTGGGGAGAACGTGGCGATCACGACCCTCTCGGCGGGCCAGAACATCGATTCGACGGCCGGCGGCACGACCAACGTGACGACCGGGACCGCGGGCGGGTTCATGGATATCACGTCGGGCGGCGACGTCACCTTCCAGACGCTCGGCTCCGGCGGCGACATGACGCTGATCTCGACCGGCAGCAACGTGACGGGCGCGACGGCGACGGCGGGCGGCGATGCGCTGTTCTCGGCAGGCCAGGCCGTGAGTTTCGCCACCCTGACGGCGGGCGGCTCGGCGACGGCTCAGGCCTTGGGCGGCGACGTGACGATCGGCAACGACGTGAGCGCCGGCGACAACGTCTCGCTTTCGGCCTCGGGCTCGATCCTGGCGGAGAACACCGGTCTTTCGGTGCCGACGGTGAACGCGACCGCGGGCTCCCTCAACATGACGGCCGGCCAGAACATTGCCGTTACCGCGTTTAATGCAGGCCAGAACGTGACCTCGACGGCGGGCGGCACGACCAATGTCACGACCGGGACCGCGGGCGGGTTCATGAGCCTGACCTCGGGCGGGGAGATCGCCTACCAGACGCTCACCTCCGGCGGCGACATGACGCTGACCTCGCTCGGCGGCGACGTGATCGGCACGGCGGCGGCGTCCGGCGGCAACGCCACCATGAGCGGTCTCGGCATTACGTTCCAGACCCTGACCGCAGGCGGCGCGACGATGCTGACCGCGACGGGGCCGCTCTCGGCGAGCGATCCAGTGGCGGGCAATATCCTGATCGGTCAGTACATCCAAGGTGTGGACGACATCACGGCCGATGCCGTGCCGGGCTCGATCACGGGGCCGCTGGTGGTCTCGAAGCAGGGCTCGATCACCCTGACGGCCGGCACCCTTGGCGCCAATGGTATGGTGCCGCCAACCTCCGGCGAGAACATCGACATCACCACCCTTTCGGCGGGCCAGAAAATCGCCTCGAACGCCGGCGGCACGACCTATATCGAGACCGGGACGTCGGGGGGCTCGACCGAGATCTCGTCCGGTGGGTCGGTGACCTTCGTCAGCCTGACGGCGGGCGGGAACCTTTCGGCGACCTCGCAGACGGCGGACGTGCTCGGCGTGACTGCTGCATCCGGCGGCAACGCGAGCTTCACTGGCCTCGGCGTGTCGCTGCTCACGACGACGTCCGGCGGCGGTGCGGCGTTTGATGCCTATGGGCCGCTCTCGGCGAGCGATCCCTATGCCGGCAACATCATCGTCGACAACGTGCAGGCTGGCGGCGACATCGTCGGCCAGGCGGCTGGCTCGATCTTCGTGCCGGCGCTAACCTCGACCAACGGTTCGATCACCTTGACCGCGGGCCAGGACATCGAGGTGCCCATGCTCTCGGCCGGCGGCAACATCGCCACCACGGCGACGGCTGGCGTCACCAATGTCAACACGGCCACGGCCGGCGGCTCGCTCAGCATGACGTCGGGTGAGACTATCACCTTCTATTCGCTGGCTTCGGGCGGCGACATGTCGGTGGTGTCGAAGACCGGCTTCGTGCTCGGGCTGGTCGATGGCGACGGCGAGAACCAGTCGGAGAATTGGATCGGCGGCGCCGAGAGCGGCGAGCCGGGCAGCGCGCTGGCGGACGACGGCTCGGCGACGGCGGGCGGCAGCATGGCGCTGGCCGGGGTCGGCGTCTCGGTGGCGAACGCCACGGCCGGCAACGGTCTCACGATCACGGCTTACGGCATCGTGCCGCCGGCGACGGCGGCGCTCGGCGCCAACGAGCCGAACCTCGCGGACGCCGCGCTCCAACTCGGCAACGTCCAGGCCGACCTGGCACTGACGCCGCCCGATGTCGCGGGCGCCCTGACCGGTCTGAACGCGGCGCTTCTCGACCTCGCGCATGGCACGCCGGTGGCGAGCGCCAGCGTCGCCCCGACTTATTTCGGCAACCTGGCGACGACGCTTGGGAATGTGGTGGGTGCGCTCGGCGGCACCCGGACGGCGAGCCTCGGCGACGACCAGCCTGGCACCGGCGCGCTGCCCGCGAGCGAGTTCGTGCCGGAGGCCGACAGCTATGGCACCTTCGCGCAAGGCGGCATCTACTTCGACAGCCTGACCTCGGGCGGCAACATGGCGTTGACCTCGGGCACGGTGATTGACGGCGAGCAGCTGAACGCGACCGGGGCGATGAGCCTCGCCGCCGGCACGGCTCTGACACCGGCAACCGCGCCGTTGCCGCAAGACGCGGCCTTGGGCTCGATCCTGGTCGATGGCATCAACGGCGCCGATGGCGTCACGGGGACGGCCTACGGCTCGATCCTGACCGATTTCGTGACCTCGGCGAACGGCTCGATCGGGTTGACAGCCGGGCTCGACATCAAGGTGCCGACGCTGACCGCAGGTCAGAACATCACCACGGTCTCGGGCGGCGTGACCAACGTCGACACGGCGACGGCCGGCGGCTCGATCAGCATGACCGCGGGCGGGCCGGTGACCTTCGTCACCCTGACCGCAGGCCAGAACATTTCGGTGACCTCGCTGACCGGCGACGTTCTCGGGGTGACGGCGACGGCTGGCGGCAACACCAGCTTCGACGGCATGGGGGTTTCCATGCTGACGCTGACGGCCGGCGGCGCGACCGCGCTCAATGCCTACGGGCCGCTGTCGCAGACCGATCCCTATGCGGGCGAGATCATCATCGACAGCGTGACCAGCGGCGGCAGCGTGAGCGGCAACGCTTTCGGCACGCTGTTCATCCCGACGCTGACGGCCGGCGGCTCGGTGGCGCTGATCGCGGGCCAGGATGTCGAGATTCCGACCTTGACCGCGGGCGGCAGCATTGCGACCGACGCGGCCGGGGTGACCAACTTCTCGACCGCGACGGCCGGCGGCTCGATGAGCTTGGTCTCGGGCGGCACCATCACCTTCCACACCCTGACGGCGGGGGGCGATCTATCGGCGATTTCGCTGAACGGCTATGTGCTGGGCCTCGCCGACCAGGACGAGGAACACGATCCGGCGCACGATAACGAGGGCCTTGGCGACGGACACGGTCTCGGCCAAGGCTTCGACCAGCGCGGCCCGAAGGCGCCGGGCGACAGCCTGCTCGACGACGGCTCGATCGTCTCGGGCGGAAACGTCAACCTGGCCGGGGTCGGCGTCCACATCGCCGATCTCACGGCGGCGGGGAACGTGACGGTGGCGGCCTATGGCATCGGCCCGCGTCCGGCGGAGGAAGACCTGGCGGCGGATCAGGCGATCTGGGCCGCGGGCAACCCGGATCTCAACGACGGCGGGCCGCGGATGCTCGATGCGCTCTACAATCTCACCGATCTGCAGGTCGACCTCGCGGCGACGGCGCCGAAGACCTCGAACATGCTGTTCGACCTCAACGCCGCGCTGCTCGATCTGACGCATTTCCGCTACACGCTGACGGCGACGCCGAAATACATGGCGAATCTGGTGACGACGCTGCACGACGTGGCGGCTGGGTTCCTGCCGGGGACGGCGGAGGAGCTGGCGGAGCATCCGCAGGCGCTGCACGACTTCGAGCACGGTGTTGAGCATGACCGCGGCTGGGAAGAGGCGTTCGCGGCGGAAGGCGATTGGCAGCACGGCTTCGATGGCCACGAGGACGCCGGCGACTATGACCGTGTGGGCGAGCAGGGTGGCTACGGCTCCGACCATGCCGGCTTTGGCGGCTGGGAAGAGGCACCGGCGGCTTGGCACGGGGACGGCGGCGACGGTCCGGACGGTCAGGGCGGCATCGTCATGCATAACGTGACTGCGGGCGGCAGCGTGACGATGACCTCGGGCACCGGTCCGGTGCCGAGCGGGGATTTGGACGACGCCGGCCGGGGCGACGACCAGCCGACGGTTCAGGCCGGAATCTATCTCGATGATCTCTCGGCCGGCGGCAGCGTGACCCTGACCTCGGGCACGGTGCCGGCGGATGCCGATGGCGACGGGCCGCGGGTGGTCGGCGGCATCTACTTAGATACCCTCGCGGCCGGGGGTAACGTGGCGCTCACTCTGGGCACGGTTCCGTCCAGCCCGCGGCGCGGCGCGCCCTATGTCGACGGCGGTATCTTCTTCGATGGCATCAGCGCCGGCGGCAATGTCGCCTTTACCTCGGACGGGGCGGTGCACGGCGAGGAACTGGCCGCGGGCGGCAACGTCACGGCGATGATGCTGCAGCACAACTTCCATATCGACCGTATCCGGGCGCAGTCGGTGGTGGTGACCTTTTACGGCATGAACGACAACGACCACGACGGCGGCGATAATGTCGATCTCGGCAGCGGTGGCAGCAGCAGCCCGAGCAACGGTCACGACAACGGCGGCTCGAACGGGCACCACAGCTCGCGCGGCGATCATGGCGGCGGCCACCACGGCCACTGATCGGCCCTGACAACAGCCGCCGCACCGGCGGAGGCAGGACCTCCGCCGGTACGCCGGACGCTCAGGTCTCGAGAAAAGTCGCGATCAGAGCGGGTTCAGCAAGTGCCCGGGTAGAACCGGAACCGTTGGCTCCGGCGGCGGCGGGGTCTCGGTTGCCGCTTGCGTGCCTGTGGGCGTCGGCGCCGTCAGCGGGTGCTGGCGCAAGAGCGTGATCGTGATCCGCCGGTTGCGCGCGTTGGTTGGATCGTTGGGCAAAAGCGGATCGCGGTCGGCGCGGCCGACCACTTCCTCGACCCGCGCCGAAGGGACATTCGCGGCGACCAGAAAACGTCGCGTCGCGTTGGCGCGGGCGCTCGAGAGGTCCCAGTTGTTATAGGTGGCGCCCGCCGGATAGGGGGTCGAATCGGTATGGCCGGAGATCATGAGCTTGTTCGGAAGCTTGGCGATCACCGGCGCGATCATCTGCAACAGCTTGCGCGTGCGCGGGTACATCTTGGCGCTGCCGCTCGGAAACATCGACTGGTTCTTGCTGTCGATGATCTGAATGCGAAGCCCGCGCGGCGTCATGTCGACAAGAAGATGCTTTTTCAGCCCGGCCAATCCGGGATTCGCAGCCAGCGCGCCGTAAAGCGCCTGCTTTGCCTTCTCGAAGGTCCTTTGCTCTTGTTCGGCAAGCTTTTTCGCTAGCGTCTTGGCATCGATCTTGGCCGGCCGGCCGGCGCTCGCGGTATGGGGGGGATTTATGTCGCTGGCACGCGTTTCGGCGACGGTGCCGCCGGTTGCGATTCGGCTGCCGTGTTCGATCATGGTCTTGCCGCCGAACATGCCGCCGGCGCCGCTTGACGATTGGCTGAGGCTCGCCGGCGCGAAATAGTCGGCGATCCCGTCCTTTTGCAGATTTGTCGTAACGTTGAGGAGCCAAAGCAGCAGGAAGAACGCCATCATCGACGTCACGAAGTCGGCATAGGCGACCTTCCACGCCCCCCCGTGGGGGGCGTCGTGGTTGCCCTTTTTCACGCGCTTAATGATGATGACGGGCTGCTCGTTCCCCTTGCCGGCCATGGCGATTACACGGCTTGCACGCTATTGGTGGCTTCTTCCCCCTCGTAGAAGGTCGGCCGTACCTCGGACATCAGGGCTTTGCGGGCGAACTCCACCGCCACCGCCGGCGGATAGCCCTGCATATGGGCGAGAAGGCCGGACTTGATGCACTGGAGGTATTTGTGCTCGGCTTCGAAGGTCTGCCGCAGCGCGGCCGCGATCGGGCCGACAAAGCCGTAGGCCAGGAACACGCCGAGAAACGTACCAACCAGGGCGCCGCCGATGAGATGGCCGAGAATCACCGGCGGTTGATTGATCGAGCCCATGGTCTTGATCACGCCGAGCACCGCGGCCACGATGCCGAGCGCGGGAAGGCCTTCCGAGGAGGTCTGAAAGGCGTTGGCGAGACGCTGCTGCTCGGCATGATGGGTATCGATGTCCTCGTCGATCAGCGGCTCGATCTCGTGCGGTTTTTCCGTTCCCAGGGTCAAGAGCCGGAGATAATCGCAGAGGAAGACCATGACGTGCTCGTCCTTCTGGATCTCCGGGAATTGCCCGAAGAGCGTGCTCTCGTTCGGGTTCTCCACATGCTGCTCCAGCACCACCATGCCCTTGGTCCGGGCGAGGCGAAAGATGGTGTAGAGCAGGCTCAGGAGCTGCAGGTAGCTGTCCTTGGTGTAGCGCGGTCCGCGCAAGGCAATGCCGATCGCCTTGGCCGCCCCTTTCAGGACCACCTTCGGATTGGCGATGATGAAGGCGCCTATGGCGGCGCCGACGATCATCATCGCCTCAAACGGCTGCCACAGCACGGCAAGACGGCCATCGTCGAGGGTGAAGCCGCCGAAAACGCAAACCAAAACGACCAGAGAACCGACGATGAGCAGCATGCGCGGCCTGTTAGAGAAGGGGGATCGATGCGGACCCCATGCTCTGCCGGTTTCCTTAAGATTGGGTTTAGGTGCGGCTATAGGACCAAGCGGAGGCCGCTGGCGGCGCGCCCACCGGGCGCGCGGTAGGCGCCTTCGCGCGCTCGCGCGGTGTCGAATTAAGCCGGTATATCAATGATATAGGGTCCGCTTTTCGGGCGGGACCCAAGTCCCGCCACAGCCGAACGGGAAAAATGGGGCGAGAGATGGGGATCGAACCCACGACCTCCAGAGCCACAATCTGGCGCTCTAACCAACTGAGCTACTCCCGCCACGGGAAGGCGATTATCTAGCCGTCGGCCCCCTTTCGGTCAAGGGAATGCGGCAGGGCGACGGTGCTTTCATCGCCGCCTTGTGGCCGGCGGCGGTTCAGTCTTCGGGCTTTTGCCGTTTCACGCCGGATAAGGCCTGACCGCCTGGCATCGCGGGGATGCGAGGCGATCAGGCCTTATGCCGGTCAAGCTCGCCTCGACGTCGGCTCGGTTCAGCTTCCGAGCTGGCTCACGAACTTGGTGACCATGTAGTTTTCGAGGGCTTCCAGGCCGCCTTCGCTGCCGTAGCCCGAGTCCTTGATGCCGCCGAACGGCACCTCGGGCAGGGCGAGGCCGTGGTGGTTGATCGAGACCATGCCGCTTTCCAGCGCCGCGCCGATTGCGGCCGCGGTCTTGGTCGAACGCGTATAGGCATAGGCCGCGAGACCATAATCCAGCCGGTTCGCCTCGGCCACGAGGCCATCGAAGTCGGAGAAGCGGGCGATCGGCGCCAGCGGGCCGAACGGCTCCTCGTTCATGATCCGGGCCGAAAGCGGCACCTCCGTCAGCACGGTCGGCTCGAAGAAGTTGCCCTTGTTGCCGATCCGCTTGCCGCCGGTCTTGATCTCGGCGCCTTTCGACACGGCGTCGGCGACGAAGGCCTCCATCGCCTCGACCCGACGGGTGTTGGCGAGGGGCCCCATGCGGGTCTCCTTTTCCATCCCGTCGCCGACCTTGATCGCCTTGGTCACGGCGGTGAACTTGTCGACGAAAGTGCCATAGACCTTCTCGTGCACCAGGAAGCGCGTCGGCGCGACGCAGACTTGGCCCGCGTTGCGGAACTTGTTGGCGGCCAGAATCTTCACCGCGCTGTCGATATCGGCGTCTTCGAACACGATTGCCGGCGCGTGGCCGCCGAGCTCCATGGTTACCCGCTTCATGTGCTTGCCGGCCAGCATGGCGAGATGCTTGCCGACCGCGGTCGAGCCGGTGAAGGAAATCTTGCGGATGGTCCGGTGGGGGATGAGATATTCGGAAATCTCCGCGGGGATGCCGAAGACCAGGTTGAGCACGCCGGCCGGAACGCCGGCGTCGACGTAGGCGCGGATCAGCTCGGCGCAGGCGCCGGGGGTCTCTTCCGGCCCCTTGATGATGATGCTGCAGCCGGCGGCGAGCGCGGCGGAGATCTTGCGCACCGCCTGATTGACCGGGAAGTTCCACGGCGTGAAGGCGGCGACCGGGCCGACCGGCTCCTTGATCACGAGCTGGTAGACGTTCTCCGCCCGCGCGGGAACGATGCGGCCGTAGGCGCGGCGGCCTTCCTCGGCGAACCAGTCGATGATGTCGCCGGCGAGGAGCGTCTCGCCCTTGGCCTCCATGAACGGCTTGCCCTGTTCCTGGACCATGATTTTCGCGATGTCGTCCGCGCGGCTGCGGATTAGGTCGGCGGCCTTGCGCATGGTCTTGTAACGGTCATAGGCCGAGACCTTGCGCCAGGCCTTGAAGCCTTTGTCGGCGGCGGCCAGCGCCTGGTCGAGATCGGCCTTCTCGGCGTAGGGAACGGTGCCGATCGCATCGCCGGTCGCCGGATTCAGCACCGGCTGGCTACGGCTGCCGGACCCTTTGGTCCAGGCGCCGTCAATATGAAGTTGGATTTCGGGATACATCTTTCGTCTTTCTCCTTCCTGGCTTCGCCACGGCCATTCGCCGGGGTCTCGCGACCTGTCTCGGCATTGGGACGGGCGCGCCTTCATGCATTCCGGGCGCTGTTCGATCGCTCCGGCGGATACTAGCCAAAGACGATGGCGGATGCATCTCTTACATGGCCGCATCGCCGGGAGGCGGCCATGCGCGCGGCGCTTGGCGACACGCCTAGCCCAGGGTGGGCGCGAAACACGATCTCGTCGCCGCCCTCGAGACAGCGGCACGCCTCGCCTGTCTTGAGGACGATCGGTTTTCGGCCGTTCCGCCTAAGCGCGAGCAGACTGCCGAGGCGCGCGCAATCGGAGCCGCTGAGGCGGGGGCTGCCGAACAGGTCGCCGGCCTGGAGATTGCAGCCGTTGGAGCTGTGGTGCGCCGCCATCTGCGTTGCCGTCCGATGGAGATTGAGACTGGCGCCAAGCGAGAGTCGCACTGGTCCAAGTCCCTGGCGTCGCGACTGCGCGGTTTCGATCAAGACTTCGGCGCGATGTTGAAGGCCCCGTTCGCCTGATCGCCGTCGCTCCGGAGATAGCCGAGCGGCTTCGGGGCGCCTGTCTGCGTGAGCCGCCGATTCAGCTGAGCTTCTTCGGCGGGTGGGCGCGGAGTGCGTCTTCGTTCGGCTCGGTGCCCCAGCCCGGACGGTCGGGCATGACAAGATGCCCGTCCACGATCTCCGGGACAAAGGTGAAGAGCTCGTCGTCCCAGGGCAGCCGGTCGATGTCGATCTCCATGATGCGGAGATTCGGCACCGCGGCGGCGAAATGCGCGCTCATCATGCTGGAGAGGTGGCCGTAGAAGTTGTGCGGCGCGATGTTGACCTCATGGGCGTCGGCCGCGGCGGCGATCTTCATCGATTGCCAGACCCCGTTCCACACCTCGTCGATAATCGCCACGTCCATGGCTTGGGCGCGGAAATAGGGCAGGAAGCCGCGCAGGCCGATCAGCGTCTCGCAGGAACTGATGGGATGGGGGCTCTGGCGCCGGATATGGGCGAGCGCCTCGGGGTTCATGCTGTCGATCTCGACCCAGAACAAGTCGATGTCGGCGATGGCGCGAAGAATCTTCAGAAAGCCCTCGGTCTTGGCGTTGAAGTTGAGATCGAGGAGGAGGTCGACGTCGGGGCCGGCGCCTTCGCGCAGCGCCTCCAGGTGGGCGCGAAGACTGCGAAGAAGCTGCCGGTCGACGTTGAGCTCGGGGAAATAGGGCACGCCGAAGCCCGGCCGCCAGCCGCGCACGCCGCTCGCCTCAAAGCGGAACAGGTTGGTCTTGAGCGCGGAGAAACCCTTGGCCCTGACCTCGGCGCCAAGCGCCTTGACGTCGTCGAGGCTTTTCACCGCCGGCTTGTAGAACTCGGGGTGGTTGATGCGCCAAGTGGCGCAATGCGACCAATAGAGCGGAATGCGATCCCTGACCTTGCCGCCGAGAAGGGTATAGCAGGGGACGCCGAGGGTCTTCGCCTTGGCGTCAAGGAGGGCATTCTCGATCGCGCCGAGGCCCTGTGCCGCGATGCCGCCTTGGGCCGGGCGGATCTGAGAATAGAGGTCGGCGTAAATGCGCTCATGGTCCGTTACCGATTGCCCGACGACGCGGGGAGCCAGGCGCTGAACGACCGTGCCGACGCCGGGCGAGCCAAAGCCTTCGTCGAACTCGCTCCAGCCGACGATGCCCTGCTCGGTGGTGAGCTTGACGAAGTCGTAGTTCCGCCAACCGGCGTCGCAATGCAGAATTTCGAGATTGGTTATTTTCATTGATGCCCCGTCGTCTCTCGCGTTTCCTCGCCACGCATCATACTCGAGGAAGCGGGGCGGTCCGCAACCGGAACCGGCGGAATGTTCGGGCCTGAGCGGTCAGGCGAGACAGATTTCGCCGGCGGCGATCCGGATCGGTATCAGAGTCAGTTTGCGCCCGAGGCAGGGGCCGGCGACGCAAAGACCGTCCTCGACGCGGAACAGGGCGCCATGGGTGCCGCAGAGAAGCAGGGTCTTTTCGCGGTTCAGGAACTGGTTTTCCTGCCAATCGAGGGGCGTTCCGGCGTGCGGGCAATCGTTGACATAAGCGCGCACCCGGCCGGCCTTGCACACGAGGAACATCTCGAAGCGCTCGCTGCCGTCGCCGAAGGCGAAGCCGCGGCACTCGTCGTCGCCGATCTCGTCGCGGCGGCAGAGCCGGGTGCCCGCCGGTGGCCAGAGGGAGGTGCGCACGGTCATGGCGTCACGGTGCGACGCCGCCAAGGCGGCAGATCCGGTGCCACGCCGCGTCGTCGACCGGCATCACCGACAGCCGCGATTGGCGCACCAGCGCCAGATGGTTGAGCTTGGGGTCGTTCTTGATCTCGGCCAGGCCGACGGGCGTCGCCAGGGGCTTCACCGCCGTGACCGCGACCATGCCGAAACGGCCGCTCTCGTCGCTCGGATCGGGCCGGTACTCGCCTACCACCTCGACGATGCCGACGATCCGCTTTTCGTTCACCGAGTGATAGAAGAAACAAAAGTCGCCGCGGCGCATCGCCTTCAGGTTGTTGGCCGCCTGGTAGTTGCGGACGCCATCCCAGTTCGACGTCTTCGCCTTCGCCTGATCGTCCCAGGACCAGGCGCCGGGTTCGGATTTGAGCAGCCAGTAAGCCATTGCAAAGCTCTCGGGGATTGGAAACGACGGGGGCGGTTGGCTCTCGCGCGGGACTCAGGCGGGAGTTTCGCTTTTGAACGGTCGCGAGAGCAAGGCCTCGATGGTGGCGTCGATCGAGGCGCCACGATGAAGGATGGCATTGACCGAGGCGGCGATCGGCATCTCGACCCCGAGCCGTTCGGCGAGCCCGACCACGGCCGGCGCCGTAGTCGCGCCTTCCGCGACGGAGCGGCGGCCTGCGGTCGCCGCGTCGAGCGATTGGCCTTGTCCAAGCGCGATGCCGAGCGAGAAGTTGCGCGATTTCTGTCCGGTGCAAGTGAGCACCAGATCGCCGAGGCCGGAAAGGCCCATCATAGTTTCGGCGCGGGCGCCCTTGGCGCGGCCGAGGCGGAGAATTTCGGCCAGGCCGCGGGTGATCAGCGCAGCGCGGGCGTTGTCGCCAAGCTCGCGGCCCTGCACGATGCCGCAGGCGATGGCGAGCACGTTCTTGACCGCGCCGCCGATCTCGGCGCCGATGAGGTCGTCCGAGAGATAGGGGCGGAAGGTGGGCCGGCCGAGGGCCTGGACCAGGTCCGCGCCGAGCGCGGAATCTTGCACCGCCAGGGTCACGGCGGTGGGCAGGCCCCGCGCCACCTCGATGGCGAAGGTCGGACCGGACAGGACGGCGACGCCCGCCGCTGGAAGCTCCGCCGCGGCGACCTCGCTCATCAGCGCGCCGGTTTCCTGTTCGATGCCTTTGGCGCAGATCACCAGCGGAACGCCGGATGCGAGATGCGGCCTGAGGCGGCGCGCCAGATCGCGGAAATGCTGCGCCGGAACCACGAGAAGGAGGACGTCGGCCGCCGCCGTCTCTGCAAGATCGCAGGTGGCCCGAACCGCCGCGGGAAGGGTGACGCCCGGCAGGAACAGCGGGTTGCGATGCTCCGTCTGGATCGCCTGCACCACCTCGGCCTCCCGCGCCCAGAGCAGGATATCGTGGTTGGTACCGGCGCCAGCACCTGCGACCGCGCATGCGAGCGCGGTACCCCAGGCGCCGCCGCCGATGATGCTGATCCGTTTCGTCATGCCGCCCCTCATGCCGCCCCTCATGCCGCAAGCCGATAAAGATCGCGGGCGGCTGTCATGAGAACCGGCCACGCCCCCGGGAATCCGACCGCGTAGCCGGTCCCGGGGGCGCTAGCCAAGCAGATTTAGACCTTCGGGTGAAGCCCGACCTGCTGCATCGCCTCGGTCACCGTCTTGATGCCGGTGTTGTAGCGGCCGATCTGGCAGGATTCATTGGCGGCCGCCCAGAGGGTCCAGGCTGCGGAATGGCCCTTCGCGGGCGCTTCCTGCTTGAACTGGGACAAGAGGGACTGGCATTGGCCGGCTTGATTGCTGCTCGGCCCGCCGGCCGCCAGGGCGGTTGCGCCGGCAAGGAAGAGGCCGGCGCAGAGCGCGGCCGCGAAAGGAACCAACTTACGCATCGCTATTGCTCCCTTAATAAGGTCCACGAGAACCGTTTCTGGCAGCCGTCGCCGTCTGGGATCGTGTCGATCGTGGGTCGTGGCAGCTCTGTCCGCGACGGTGATCGCTGCCCTCGGCTGCGCTTGATATTTTCCTTCTCCAAGCTTGCCGCAAGGCGGCGGGCGCATGAATTTTTCGTAATGTTTTTTATGATTTAGGATCGAACGCTCAGGTCTATGGCGCGTCTTTAGCGGCTGCGGGCGCGGGCCAGTCGCGCCTTGCCGCCTGGCGCCAGCGCTGGATCGAGCGGCCAGCGCGGTCTCGGCGTGATCTCAAGAGTGTCTGTTAACCCGTTCCGTAATCGCTCGATTCCCGCCCAGGCTATCATCGCGCCATTGTCGGTGCAGAAAGCCGGCGGCGGCGCCGCAAGCTCAAGGCCGGCAGTCTCGGCGAGGGCACCGAGCCGGGCTCGGATCGCCTGATTGGCGGCGACGCCGCCGGCGATGACGAGATGGCGGGCGGCCGGGTGCTGGTTGCGGAAGCGGCTGATGGCGTGCCGGGTGCGGTCGGTCAGGGCATCGACCACCGCTGCCTGGAAGCTTGCCGCGAGATCGGCCCGGAGTGCTGCGCGGTCTTCTTCGTCCACCGCGTCGGGCAGCGCGTCGAGATAGGCATGGCGGACGGCGGTCTTGAGCCCGGAAAAGGAAAAATCGGCGCCCGGCCGCCCCAACATCGGCCGCGGCAAGGCAAAACGGGCCGCATCGCCCGCGCGCGCCGCGCGCTCGACCGCCGGGCCGCCGGGATAGCCGATATCGAGGAGCTTCGCCACCTTGTCGAAGGCTTCGCCCACGGCATCGTCGATGGTGGTGCCGTAAAGCCGATAGCGGCCGACGCCTTCCACCGCCAAGAGCTGGCAATGGCCGCCCGAGACCAGAAGCAGGAGATAGGGGAAGGCGATCTCGCGGCTAAGGCGGACGGAAAGCGCATGCCCTTCGAGGTGGTTGATCGCGATCAGCGGCGTTGCGGTGACGGCGGCGATCGCCTTCGCGGTGGTCAATCCGACGATCAGGCCGCCGATCAGGCCGGGCCCCGAGGTGACGGCGATGCCGTCCAGCGCACCGAACCCGATGCCGGCCGCGGCCATTGCGTCCTTGATCAATCCGTCGAGATGGGCGATATGGGCACGCGCGGCGATTTCCGGCACCACGCCGAGATAGGGCCGGTGCTCCTCGATTTGCGAGAGCACCAGGTTGGCGTGAATCCCGCGGTCGTCGCTGACCACGGCAGCGGCGGTTTCATCGCAACTCGTCTCGATGCCGAGGACGATCATCCTTTTCCCTCAGAGGAGGCAGTTTGGGCTATAACAGGCGTCTTCGCCCGCTGCTTTAATCTTATGAGCGATTTCTCGCAAGCATCCCTCCGTATCGGGTCCCGCGGCAGCCCCCTGGCCTTGGCCCAGGCGGAAGAGACCAAGCGGCGCCTTTTGGCGCTGCGGCCCGGGCTCGCCGTCGAAATCGTCGTCATCCGCACCACCGGCGACCGGGTGCGCGATCGGCCCTTGGCGGAATTGGGCGGCAAGGGCCTCTTCACCAAGGAGCTCGAAGAAGCCCTTCTCGTCGGCGGCATCGATCTCGCGGTTCACTCCTGCAAGGATATGCCGACCTGGCTGCCGGATGGGCTTTGCATCGGCGCCATCCTGCCTCGGGTCGATCCGCGCGACGCGCTGATCGCGGGCGAGGTGACCAGGCTTGCCGATCTCCCGGCGGGGGCCGTGGTCGGCACCGCCTCGCTGCGCCGCCAGGCCCAGGTTCTCCATCTCCGGCCGGACGTCACCGTCGTCACGTTGCGCGGCAATGTCGGGACTCGGCTCGACAAGGTGGCCTCGGGCACGGTGGCGGCGACGCTCCTGGCCCGCGCCGCACTCGAGCGGCTCGGGCTGCTCGACAAGGCAAGCGCCGTGTTGTCGACGGACGAAATGCTGCCGGCGGCGGCGCAGGGCGCTATCGCCATCGAGTGCCGCGCTGGCGACGAACGCACCCGCAACCTGCTTGGCGCGCTGAACCATTCGGCGAGCGCCGATTGCGTCAGCGCCGAACGCGCCATGCTGGCGGTTCTCGAAGGCTCGTGCCGGACGCCGATCGCCGGCCTGGCCGAGATCGACGACGGCGGCCGCATCGCGCTCCGCGCCCTGCTTCTAAGCCCGGACGGGAAGATCGCTCTCGCCACGCGGCGCGAAGGGGCGCCGGAAGATGCCGTCCGCCTCGGCGAGGATGCCGGCGAGGAACTGAAACGCCGGGCGCCGTCTGGTCTGCTCGCGAGCGGCTGAGGTGTCTCCCTACCGGCTGCTGCTGACCCGGCCGCGGGCGCAATCGGAGGCGCTGGCCGTGCTGCTGCAGCCGATGGGCATCGAAAGCTTGATCGAGCCCTTGCTGGAGATCCGGTTCGTTGCCGCCGATCTCGATTTCAACGGCATCCAGGCCGTGCTGGTGACGAGTTCGAACGGCCTGCGGGCCTTGGCGGCGGCAAGCGCGCGCCGCGATCTTCCGCTCTATGCCGTCGGCCCGGGCACGGCGGCGGCGGCCGCGGCGGCCGCACTCGAGCGGGGCTCGGGCGCCTTGGGCGCCCCCGACGCTCTCCCCGCGCTCGTGCGCGCCCCCCCCGCTCCCGCCCACGGCGCCCCTCTCCATGTCTCCGGCCCGCGCGGTTGCGGGGCCCCCGCCTGTCCCTCTTGGGACGCCGGGCTTTTTCTTTTTCTGCCCACGCCTTTTTTACGTCAGCCCGTTCCCCCGCCTTCTCCC
>OFHJ01000319.1_pt1 | contig 19643 bp, 24 predicted proteins | sample 1522001 | NCBI WGS metagenome assembly OFHJ01 (sample SAMEA2464838, study PRJEB22497) | soil metagenome | biome: Grassland; feature: Farmland; material: Clay | place: Australia | collected 2013-02-01 | depth 1.2 m | reverse complement strand
GCCAGGCGCTGTTCAACGAGTGGGCGCGGCGTAATCGGCTTCCAGATCTCGCGCACGCGGGCCTGATCGAGCAGCTGCGCTACTACAACTACGAGCTTCGCCACTCGCTGGCCGGCCGGAAGCTGGCGCAGACGCAAGGGGCGTATGCCGCCGGCGGGGTGGTCTCGCGTTACGACGAGCGCCCGGCTGATGCCGCTGGGCAGGCAGCTGCCCGCGGCGCGCTCGCGATGGAGATCGCCGGCCCTCCGCCGCCACTACAGGTGAGCGTCCAGACGACAGTTCATCGGGATGGTACCTCGAGCACGCGCGTGCGCACGCCCGAGGGCGTCAAAGTCGTGCATACCAGTCCCGTGTACGGGGTGGGTTGAGATGCCGCCCTTCGTTCAGCTGCCGACCGTGACGATCACGGGATCAGCATCGCCCACGGTGCGGCCGCCTCCGAGTTTTCCGTATCTGCGGCCGGCGTCGTGGAAGAGCCTCCCATTCGGGGTGTTCGACACCGAACTCGCCGGCGGCCGCAAGGTTGCGGTCCACCAGTACTTCAATCGGGACGAACAATGGCCGGAGGACCTGGGGCGCAAAGGGCGCAACTTGAGAATCGAGGGGTTTCTCCTCGACGGGGGCGGCCGGTACGGCGGTCAAGGCTCGATCCAGAGCCAAGCGGACCAGATGCTGCGCATCTGCGAGTCAGCAGGCCCGGGCGACCTGGTGCACCCGCTGTTCGGGCGCCTGACGATGCAGCTCGTCAGTTTCGAGACGCATCACGCCAAGGCCCCTGGGGTATTGCGGCTTCGATTCGAGTTCACCGAATACGGCAAGCCCCTGTACCCGCAGGTGGCCGCCGACACGCAGGCGCAGTCGCAGCTATCTGGTTTCGCGCTCCTCGCCAAGGCGGCCCAGTCGTGGTCGATCGCCTTCACGGAGGCTGTCCACACGGCGCTCGGTGATGGGGCTGTCGGGAGCACACTCGGGTCCTGGACTTCGATCGCGAACACGGCGGCCACGACTGCGACGAGCCTCGTGACGATGGTGGGGATTCTCCCGGGCGAGTTCGGCCGGTTCGTGGGCCAGACGGTCTCCGATCAGCAGAAGGTCGCAACGTCGGTCGAGGAGCTCGCGGGCCTCGGCGCCTCCGGGCGCGAAAGCGTCCAGAGCGCAGCGAGCGCGCTTCAGAGCGTGGCAGCCAGCGGACAGTACGTCAGCGCTTCCCTCTCGGAGGCGGCGGCTTCCGCCTCCGCTGGGACGCCTCAGACGCCCTCGACGGCGATCCTGAGCTCCTCGGATGTCGTCGATGTCGCGACGGGTGTTCAGGCGGTCGTGCAGGCGGTCCAGAGCGCCAATCCGGATCCGGCTGCTCAGGTGCGCGCGTGCCTGACGCTCGCGGACTTCCCGGCAGTCGCTCAGGCCTCCAGCGAGCAGACGGCCGCAAACGCGGCTACCTCGGCGCTCTGCCGCCGCATGGCACTGGCAGCGGCCGCCCAGTCGTCCGCGTCCTACGTGCCTACATCGCAGCAGGACGCGGCCGCGATGCGCGATCAGATCGTAACCGCGATCGACGCCGAGATGACGGTGGCGGGCGATGCCGGCGACGACTCGAGCTATCTGGCTCTCCGCGACGTGCGCTCGGCGGTCGCGGCGGATCTCGGCGCACGGGGCGCGTCGCTACCGCGCTCGGTAGAAATGGCCTTCGCTGGCCCGATGCCGTCGCTGGTGCTCGCCTATCGGCTCTACCAGGACCCGACACGGGACGCCGAGCTCGTGCACGAAGCGGACCCGGTGAGCCCGCTGTTCATGCCGAAGAGCTTCGAGGCGCTCGCCTCGTGAGCGACGAGGTATCGATCACGCTGGCCGGGGATGGCGCCCAGACGGTGCTCGCCGGCTGGCAGGAGGTGCGCATCACCGTCGGCATCGAGCGAGTTCCTCCGGACTTCGATGTCACCTACACGGAAAGGGCGCCAGGGGGAACGACCAGCGTGGCCGTTCCGGGACAGGACTGCACCGTCTCGATCGGCTCCGACACGATCATCACGGGGTACGTGGACGTGGTCGAGGAAGTGGTCTCCGCGGCACGCCACCGGGTGAGGCTCTGCGGAAGAGGGCGCACCGAAGACCTGGTCGACTGTGCGGCGGTCTGGCAGGGCGCGATGTTCCGCAATGTCACCGCCCTCGACATGGCGACACGTCTCGCAAAGCCGTACGGCATTCCAGCGGTCACCGAAGCGCCGAATATGGCTCGGCTGCCGGTCATCATGATGAATATCGGCGAGACCGCGTATGAAGTGATCGATCGGGTCTGCAAGCTGTCAGGCCTCCTGGCCTTCGAGCAGAGCGACGGCTCTCTGCTCCTCACGCGGGTGGGGACTCTCCAGGCCGCATCCGGATTTCAGCAGGGTCGCAACGTCCAGCGTGCAGGCTATCGGCGCTCGATGGATCAGCGGTTCTCGAACTACACCGTCGTGTACCCCGGAAACGAGCTGCTCGGCGACACGGGCGCCGCGGTGCTTTCGACGTATTCCTACCAGGACAAGCACGTGCCGCGCTTCCGGCAGAAGTACGTCGAGCTGCTCTCGAACTCGATGGGCGTCAGTCTCACGGAGGCTCAGGCGAAGTGGGAGCGCAACCGACGGTGGGGACGCTCTCATGTGGTGCGCCTGACCGCCGATTCCTGGCGCGACCTTGATGGCACGCTCTGGACGCCGAATACGCTCGCCGAGGTCGACGTTCCCGCGGTGAAGGTCTCGCGCACGCAGCTGCTCGTCGGGGAAGTGACTTTCATCAAGTCCCTCGAAACCGGCACGACGGCCGAGATCGAACTGATGCCGCCGCAGGCGTTCGACGTCGAGCCGATTCCATACATGCCAATTCCGATGGATGTGGAGATCGCGCAAGGACTGGGGCCTGCGCCGTGATGAAGGAGCTGCAGAGCCTGTATTACCGAATCCGCCGCGTCGTAGGGCGCGGCCGCGGCATCACGCAGGACGACACGGGGCCAGTCCAGCTCACTCAGCTGCGGTGCTCGGACCTCGAGACGTTCGACGATGTGCCTCGGGTTGCCGAGTATGGCCTGGCGTCGAATCCGCCGGACGGCTGGGACGGGGTAGCCGTCTTTTTCGGAGGGGACCGCTCCTCCGGTGTGGTTATCGCGACGAACCACCAGCAGTTTCGCCTGAAGAACCTCGGGAAAGGCGAGAGCGCTCTTTACGACAACCAGGGCCAGGTCGTGTACCTGCGCAAGAGCGGCATTTTGATCAAAGACAAGGCCGGATCTACCGTGGCCATGAACGGCGACGGAACCGGCATTCTGAGCTTCGGAAGCGGCCTCACTATAGACGCCAATACGAAGATCGTCGGCACCCTCGAGGTGACGGAAAACATTACGGCTGACCAGGATGTAACGGTCTCTGGCATGAGCGTGAAGAACCATAACCACACCGATCCGCAGGGCGGCGTGGTCGGGAACATGCAGGGATGAGCGACATCCGCAGCGTCTGGAATCCGGAGACCCAGCACGCCGACTATGTGATATCGAACGGCGCGTTCGCTTCGGGACGCGACGTTGAGACGGCCGTCCTGCTCAGTGTGTTCACAGACCGGCTGGCGAATGTCAACGACGTGATTCCGGATGCGCCGCGCGGCGCCCCTGGTGATCGACGCGGTTGGTGGGCCGATGATCCGCAGAACCTTTTCGGGTCTCGGCTGTGGCTTCTCAATCGCGCAAAGGGGCCTCTCACGGTCGCAGCGGACGCCGAAGGCTATGCGGCCGAGGCGCTGCAGTGGCTGATCGATGACGGTGTTGTCGCGAAGTTCACCATCCAAGCGCAGTGGGTACGGCCTAATCAGTTGCAGCTGCTCGTGATCGCGTATCGCACTGACGGCACCGTGATCAGCAACCAACCGATCAACCTCTGGTGATCAATGCCTTATCAGCGCCCCACTCTGTCTCAGCTACGCGCGAACGTAGCCGCGGCGATCAACGCAAATCTGCCGGGGGCGGACGCGCTTCTGCGCTTCTCGAATGTGAATGTGCTCGGCACCGTGCAATCGGGGCTCTCGCACGAGCACTACGGGTACCTGGACTGGATCTCCCTGCAGACCAACCCATTCACGGCGACCGGTGAATACCTCGAGGCGTGGGGCGCACTCAAGAAGGTCTACCGTAAGGCGGCTATTCAAGCGTCCGGGCCCGTAACCTTCCCGTGCGCGGCGAGCACGGACACGATCGGCGTCGGAACGCCGGTGCTGCGCTCGGACGGGGTGGGATACCTCGTGACCGCTGTGGAGGCACCTACTGCGGCGCCGGCTGGCGGCACACAGCCCTATCAGATCACGGTGACCGTACAGGCCGATCCGGATCCGACGGGACTCACCGGCGCATTTGGCGACGCACAGGCTGGTGTCCAGTTCACCCTCGGGCAGACGGTCCCAGGAGTCACCTCAAGTGGCGTCGGCGGACTGATCACCGGAGGCGCCGACCTCGAGGCGCAGGAGGACTATCGGTCGCGCGTCCTGCAGGTGTACGGGAATACACCTCAGGGAGGCGCCCAGCAGGACTACGTGACGTGGGCTCTCCAGGTGCCAGGTGTGACACGCGCGTGGTGCGAGCCGCTCTACAGCGGCGCGGGTACCGTCGGCGTCTATTTCATGATGGACGAGGTCGAAAGCGCCTTCGAGGGGATTCCGCAGGGAACGAACGGAGGGGCTGCCGCCGAGACGCGCACTGCGGCGGCGACGGGCGACCAGCTAGCGGTGGCCAATTACATCTATCCACTGCGCCCGGTGACATCCCTGGTCTATTCACTGGCTCCGACTCTTTCGCAGGTCAATCTATCGATCAAGGGCGTTTCGGTGGCTAACCAGGCCGCCGTCCAGACGGCGCTCGCGAGCACGATTCAGGGGCTGGCGTCTCCGGGCGGCACGATCGAGCTGGCTGCGCTCTGGGCGTCCGCGCGCATCGCGGATCCGTCGGAAGACTTCCTGATCACCAGTCCGACGGCGGATGTGGTGGCCGCGGCCGGCGCGCTTCCGGTGCTGGGCGCGATCACTTGGAGCTGATGTGGCTGCGCTGACGAACTTCTCGGCGGACGGCTCGTGGACTGCGGATTCGGGAACGACGGCCGATGCAGTCCCGCGCGAGACGTTCTCAGCCGCGCAGTACGGGCAAGCGGCGCGCAATCTGTTTCCGAGGGGACGCGCGTGGAACCGACAGGACGGATCGAATCAAGCGTCTTTCTGCGACGCGCTCGGCCAGGTCTATGCCCAGCAAGACGCCGACTCGATCCAGATGCTCTCGGACTTTTTTCCGGCAACCGCGACCCAAGGATTGCCGGAGTGGAACTCCTCGGTGGGACTGCCCGATCCGTGTTCGGGCGCACCTGCAACGACGGCGGACAATCAGCAGCAGATCGTTGCGAAACTCGCGGCGACGGGCGGCCAGTCCATTTCGTACTACACGGAGCTCGCCGCGGCGCTCGGCTACGACATCGAGATCGCCGAGTTCTGCGCCACCTCCCCCGGGACCGGCGCGCCGGCCGGGATGATCACGAACATCAACGATTGGGACCACACCTGGCAGGTCACGATCACGAATCCGAACACAGCCCCCGCGAGCACGACACCGTTGGAATGCCTGCTCGAGCGATACAAGCCTGCGCACACTCAGTTCTACATCGTGGTCGGGACTCAGGCGCAGGTCAGCACGCGCCTCTTTAGCGTCTCCGACACGGTCGCGCGTCCACTTCTGATTCAGGTGTAATCCATGGATCGAGCTTACGAAGCGAATCCGGCCTCAGCCGCGCCGACCCCTCCCAATCCTCCTCAGCTCGGCTACCCCACGGAGGGAGGAACTCCGACGGTGCCGGGCGCCTGGTGGTTCTACATGATCACGGAGGAGCTGCGCGCGGCGCTCGTGGCCGGAGGGATTACTCCCGACGCTACCAAGGTCAATCAGCTGGCCAGCGCTGTACAGGCCATGATCGGAGCCGCGCAGCAGGGATATGCGACTCAGGCGTGGGTCACATCGCAGAACTATGCCACGCAGGCGTACGTCAACGGTCAGGGATTCATCACGGCGGCCGCGCTCAACGGATACGCGACGGAGACCTGGGTGGGCCAGCAGGGATTCGCCACGCAGACGTATGCGCAGGACGGTTCGAATATCTCGAAGAATCGCAACGTGCTCCTGCAGAACCTGACGCTCTCGTCCGCCGTGACGCTACAGGCCGACCCAGGCGGTACGCCGGCCAACGGAACTCCGGGCAGCCTCGTGCTGTACTACTAGAGCGCAGCTTATGGCTCCTCGTTTTATCATCCGCGACGCAGGCGGCGTCGTTCGAACGCTTCGGCGCATCGCCATTCGGGACTCGGGAGGGACCACTCGTGTCCTGAAGCGCATGTTCGTCCGCGATGGCGGCGGCGTCGCTCGCTTGGTGTACGAATCGATTCGTGTCGCCACGCAGCCCGCGAATGTCTCCGGCTCGAGTGGGGCGGGGAGCCCTTCCGGGAAAGTGATCAGCGCTCAGGCCGCGTGCGCGTTCGCCGGCAGCAACGGGACTCTGACGTATGCGTGGCATACGACAAACTGCACTGCGGACAGCCCGAACAGCCCGAACACCACATTCTCGGCTACCGTCAATGCTGCTAGCACCGTCGACGGTACTGCGTACTGCACCGGGTCCGACGGTGTGAACTCTGTCAACACGAATCTCATTCAAGTCCCGCTGACGAATACCACACCGGCCGTCCAGATCATCTCTGGAACGATCAACTCAAACGGCATTTACCCGGCGGCCGCGTCCGCAGCAGTGTGGTTCAATTCAAACGGAGATCAGTTCGAACAGACCAACCAGTACCCGAACGGCAACGTGATCGGATCCTGGAATCCAGGTGGTGCGCCAGGATCGTTCGACTTCCGGGCGACCCTCCAGTCTGGAACCGCCCCGAATTTGGCAAATATGACCGACACCCTTGGGACGTGGGTCGAGGCGACAAACTCGACATTCGGAGCGTCGTGGGGGCTAACCGTTACGAATAAGAACGGCGCGACCGAAACGTGCACCCTCCTCATTGAGGTGGCCCAGCACGGTACCGGAGTTCCGCTCGCCTCGGGGACCGTTACATTGACAGTCAGCGACGCGGCGTGATCCACGTCGAACGCTAGACCTTCTGCGCAGAGAGGAATCAGTGGATCCAATACAAGAAACACTGCAGCGGCACGGCGAGCAGATCGAGAGCCTTCACCGCTGGAAAGGGTCGGTAGATGAAGCGCTCATCGAACTGCGCGAACGCGATAACCGCCTTCTGGAGATGGTGGGTCGCGCTGCAACGAAAGACGATATCGGCGACCTTCGCACGCACGTGGACGAAGCGGTAAACGGCATTCTGCGAGATGCTCTAAATGCGGTTCCCGCCCACGCGCAGCTCGAACTGACTCGCACGCAGATCCGCATCTCTCGTTGGCACGTCCTCCTGGTCGCATCCTCTGTGGTGGTCGCGGTTGCTGCTCTGGCGTTTTCGTACTGGGCGCGCGGTGGACACTTCTAAGCAGGGGATTGGAGACCGGATCGCGGATGCGCTCACCGGTTATATCGGATCGTGGCCCTTCGTCATCTGGTTCAACCTGTCCGTCCTCATGTGGGTGGGTGCGAATCTCGGGCTCCCGCATCCGTTCGATCCGTGGCCATTCATCCTGCTGAACCTGGTCTTCTCCTGGATCGCCGGCGTGCAGGGTCCGATCATCATGATCAGCCAGCGGCGCCAGGAGCGAATCACCGTCGCGATGGCCAAGCATCACCTGGCGGTCTCCAAGGCCTGCCAGGTCGCGCTCGAGGGCCAGTCGCATGTGCTCGCCGGGCAGGCGACTTTGATTGCCTCCCAGTCTGAAGAGCTGAAGCTCTTACGCGAGGACCTGGCGCGTCAGCGCGCCGCCGTATCGAATCCTGGACCGCTTCCGCAGTCCGCCTGACCGTTGACGAGGTCGATAAATGCACAAGCCGTTCCTTCTGGCCGCAGTGGCCGTCGTCAGCGTGGCTCTCGCCGCTGGCGCTGCACCAGTGCTGCCGAATCCGCGCCTGACCCCCGGGGCGACGCTGCCAGTCACCAAGGCCCAGGTATGCGTGCGCGGATACGCCGGCCGCGCGCGCCACGTCACCGAGGCGACGAAGAGAGCTGTCTTCCGGGAGTACGGCATCAAAGACCCAGCGCCGCACGATTGGGAGATCGATCACCTGGTCAGTCTGGAGCTGGGAGGTTCGAACGCGATTCAGAACCTTTGGCCCCAGAGCTACATCACGAAGCCGTACAACGCGCACGTGAAGGATCGCCTCGAGGATCGCCTGCACGCCCTGGTGTGTCACGGAAAAGTTTCCCTGCAGGTCGCTCAGCAAGCGATTCGAGGGAACTGGATTGCCACCTACCGCAAATATGTGGGGGCTCTCCCGTGACGCCTGAAGTTCTCGCGCGCGTGATGCCGTTCGCCGGCGCTGCGCGAGCCGCTCTCTTCGCGGCTCCTCTGTCGGCCGCGATGGCTCGATGGGATATCTCGACGCCTGCGCGGCAGGCGGCGTTTCTCGGGAATGTGGCCGCGGAGACTGCGTCGCTGAGCATGCTCAAGGAGGGCGGAGACGGAAGCAGCTACGTGGGGATTCTGGGCAACCGTACGGCCGAGGAAGCCGCTCTCTACGTTGGGCGAGGGCCTCTGCAGCTGACGGGGCGCGATAACTATGCGGCCTGCGGCGCAGCCCTCGGGCTGCCGCTCCTCACGAATCCGGCGCTCCTCGAGGGCCCCCTCGACGGCTCTCAGGCTGCCGGTTGGTTCTGGAACTCGAAAGGCCTGAACGTGTTCGCGGATCGAGACCCTCGCGCATTCGCGACGATCTGCGAGCGCATCAACGGTGGCTTCAATGGCATCAATGAACGGATCAGCTGCTGGATCTACGCCCGCCGGGCTCTTGGGGTAGCACCGTGAAACGAGTCGCTATTGTTGCGGTCCTCCTTGTGCTGTCGAGTGCCGCACGCGCGGCTACCGGGCCGAAGGCGCCGGAACAGAAGCTGCCGGAGCCCACCCAGTACGGGTTCGTCGCCGGCGTCCTGACCATTCCGTTCAAGTTCCACTTGAGCGACGACAGCATGACGGGCGGAAGCACCCTCGGCGGGTATCTCGGCTGGAAGGAGTCCTGGATGGGACTCACCTTCACGCCGATCGTCTCGGCGGGCATGGCAATGCCCACCGGCAACTATGGCCCGGGCCTCACGGTCGCAACGGGCTTCATCGGCTCGGTCTCGAGCACCCCCATGGACTGGGGAATTGTCCTTGGCGTCGATTGGTTCTCGAAGGCGGCTCATTACCCGTACGAGGGTAAGCCGTGGCTCGCCGTCGAGATTGGCTACAAGTTCTCCTCACCCTGAAGGTGTCCCATGACGAATTTCTGGAAGAAACACGGCGCGCACGTGATCGCGTACGTGATGAGCCTCCTTGTGACCGTGCTCGGCGCAGTCGTGCATTATGGCGCGCTTCTGGGTCCGAGCGCCCCCCACCACGCGGTGCTCCTGGTGGGAGTGGCCGGCATCCTGCTGACGGCCGTCCATCACATCCAGGCGCTGGTCTCGGCCTCCAGCACGACGCCCTCGAGGAAGCAGGGCGGCCGCGCTGACGTCCGGCTGCTGGCCCTCCTGGCTGCCTCCTCGGTCGCGATTCTGGTGGGGTGCTCGACCCTGAGCGGCATTACATCGAACCAGGCGAGCGCATCTGCCGTCCAGGCGGCGATCGACCTAGCGGTCGGAACGGCGATCCAGCAGACGGCCAAAACCGCTTCTGCGCAGTCTCAGGAGGCCCAGCAGATCCAGCAGATCGCCGGCGACCTCAAGGGTGTCCTGAATGGCCAGTCGACCACCCTGGCGCTGCTCGACCAGGCGCTGCGAGCGAAGATCGCCGCGGCTCACCTCGGCCCAGCTCAGGCAGCGGGTGCCGACATGCTGATCCAGACCATCCAGGCGATCATCTTGCAGCAGGTCCAGGGAGGAACCTCGAAGCTCTCACCCACGCAGACCGTGGCGATCAATACGGTCCTCGACGACGTGATCCAGGCGGCCAGCTTCTACAACGTGCACGCCATGGCGGAGATGCGCGCGGATCTGGCCCTGAACTTTTCCCCCGCGTGGCGCCGTTTCTCGGAGGAGACCGCGGTCGACGCGGCGGCGGCCGCGCGAAGGACCGACCTTCAGATGCGCGAAGATCGACTCGCCGCAGCGGATCCGGTGGGAGTAGTCGCGGCGCGCCGTATTTCAAGGAGGCTCGCGACGGTCAGTGCCGAGCTCAGACACCTGAACGGCTTTTCCCAGTGAGGAATTTCTTCTCGAGTCTCGGAGGGCTCGCTTTCCTCTACGGTGGACCGCTCCTGATCCTGATCGCGATCGTGCTCGGTGCGGCTGCGCTTCTGTTTCGCATCCGCGCGCCCTGGTTTCTGCTGCTGATCGCGATCTGCGGGGGCGCCGGCATCGTCCGGGTCGCTCTGATGCTCGATTACTTCTGGGGTCTGTCCCGGATGTGAGGTCCGATATGTCGAGAGAACGCATCCGTGAAGCTGTCGTGGCCAGCGAGAGGCGTAGAACGCGTCTGCGTTACCGGTCTACATTGCCGGCAAAGGACGCTGCGCGCCACACGGTGTACTACACGACCGCGCTGGTTACGTACTCGATGCCGTGCTTCGAGGAAACGCGCACCCCGAGGGTCGGGATGCGGTTGGCGATGCTGAATTTAGCAGGCGAATTCTCCGGGACTCTTCCTGAGGAGCGCTTCTATCCGGGCCGCATCGTCGAGGTGGAGAGATTCCGCGAGGACGACCACTGGGTAACCGTGGAGTTCGACGGAACGATGGGGGGCCACAAGTCCCTGACTATTGGATGGAACTCCTTCAGCAAGTTTTGCGTGCCGATGCCGGACCACCTCAAGAAACTTCTGAGGCGCCCATGAGATCCTTCGTCGTCATTTGCGCGTGCGTCGCGCTCACCGGCTGCGCCGGGCTGCAGAGCGGTCTGGATCTGGCCGCGGCGATTCTCGGACCCACCCCGGAGCAGCAATGTCACCAGGGCGGTGGCGACTGGATCACGGTCACCACCTACGACCAGCATGGCAATCCCACCTACCACAACGAGTGCATCCAGCATGACCCAGCGCATCGCCGTCTATAACCGCGCCTCAGCGCCGCTAGGCCTCGATCTGAGCGCCTTTGTGGGAGCCCTGAACGAGTATGTCTCCGCTCACCTCGGGCCCGTCTGGGACGTCTCAGCCGAGCTGCACGCAACGGACAGACCCGTCCCCGGCGAGTGGAGCATGGTGTTTCTGGACCGCGCTGACGTCGCCGGTGCTCTGGCGTACCACGACGAGGAGGGGGCGCCGGTCGCGAAGGTCTTCGTCGAGACCATCCAGCAGTACAAGGCGTCTCTGACAGTGGCAGCAAGCCACGAACTCGCCGAGATGCTGGTCGACCCGCTGGCGTCATTCTGGGCGGCCACGGCGAACGTGCAGCGGATGGTCGCCCTCGAGGTGTGCGACCCCGTCCAGGGAGACTCCCTGGGGTTCGATGTCGGCGGCTTCCTGATGAGCGACTTCGTCTATCCGGCCTGGTTCGACCGGGGATCGAGCGGCGTCCAGTTCGATCACCAGAAGGCCCTCAGCGCTCCGTTTCAGGTCCACTCCGGCGGCTACGTGATCCAGATGTCGAATGGCTCGGAGACCGAGCAGTTCGGCGATCGCGTGATCCCGCATCCGTTCGACAGCCACGCGGCACGCCGTCACCTGGCAATGGAAGGCGCCTGATGTTCCTCACCGAGCTCGTCCTCCTCGATCTTCCGAGACCCGACTTCTGGGCCGTGCGCGCCGACCTGGTGTGGCAGGACAAGACCGAGCGCATCACGGTGCCGAAGGGTTTCGAAACCGATCTCGCCTCCATCCCGGTCGCGCTGCGCAGCCTGATGGATCGCAATGGCGTCTCGCGGCGGCCCGCGGTGCTGCACGACTTCCTGTATGGCTCGCACGTCGTCACTCGCGCCAGGGCCGACGCGCTCCTGCGGCGGGCTCTCCTTGCCGAAGGGGAGAGCGCATTCGCGGCCTGGGTGTACTGGGCTGGCGTGCGCCTGGGAGGGGCAGCGCCCTACGCCGAGAGTCCGCACGGCCTCACCGCGCGTGAATTCATGACCCAGTCCGAATACGAGGCAGCCATGGGCGCGCGTCCGTGGCTTGTCCACCTGTCCTCCCGTCCTTCCGCCTCCCGTTGAGCCCTGGTGACCGCACTATGAAACGCATCCTTCCCCTGATCGCACTGGCGATTCTGTCGGGCTGCGCGAGCCTGCAGCCGCATGCCGCGCACACGCACTCCCTGACGGCCGACAGCGGCAGCCGGATCGCGCCTGCCGGCGCGCTCGTGGCGCCCTTCAGCGGCGTCTTCGGAGCAGGTGCTTCGCCGCAGATTCCGATCTACTGCGTCTCATCGAGCCAGATCCAGTGTTCGCCGACCGCGAACCCAGGGAACGGCACCCAGGGCGATCCCGCCTGGATGTCCTTCGGGAAGGCCGACGCGTGGGGCCAGCAGCTCGGCCTCTTCTCGGTGAACGGCGTCAACCAGGTGCTCGGCACCGGGAGCACCGGCATCGTAGGCCTCGAGACGCTGACGGCGCCAGATATCGCGGCGGCCTTGTCGACCTCGTCGCTGATCAATGGCTCGACCGTCCCTGCGACCGCCGGGACGCTCTTCGGGAGCACCGGGACATTCACCATCGGGGACTGCCTCGAGGTCGGAGCTACGAACCCGCTCGAGGCAAAGGACGCGGGCGCGGCATGCGGCACCGGGGGAGGGTCGAGCGGTGTTTCGTCGATCACGGGCGATGGAGCGCTCTTCACGAATTCTGCCTCCACGGGTGCTGTAACGCTTACCCTCGGATCTGCTGTGGCCTATGGCGTCTGGGGCAACCCGACCTCGGCGAGTGCAACGCCGAATTACACGGCGCTCTCGAGCTGGCCCGCGGCTGCTTTTCCCACGCTGAATCAGAACACGACGGGATATGCTGCGAGCCTCACCGCGAACGGCTATACGCTGCCTTGCACCGTACCGACTCTGGTGAGTGGGGATTATCTCACGAACAACGGGACGACGTGTAACTGGGCAACTCCGACCGCTGGCGGTACCGTCACCTCCCTCTCCGTCGCCACCGCCAACGGCTTCTCCGGCACTGTGGCGAACCCGACCACGACGCCCGCGATCACGCTCAATACCTCGTTCACCGGCCTCGGCTACAGCACCAGCGGCTCCGGCTGGGCGGCAGCTACCGCCTCGGAAGTTCTGGCGCTCGTGAACGGTCAGTCCTGCAATGCTCAGACAGGAACGACATACACATTTGTTCTGTCGGACGCCAACGGGTGCGTCTCTATGGCGAATGCTGCGGCGAACACCGTCACCGTCCCGGCGGATGCCAGCGTCGCGTTCTCGGTCGGCACCACACTCACTGTGGTTCAAAACGGCGCGGGAGCGACGACTGTTCAAGGCGCAGGATCTCCGGTTACACTTGAGTCGGCTAAGTACGGCAGCTCAACCACGCAGACGTACGTGTTTCCGTCGGAGTATTCCTGTATCCAGTTGCAGAAAATCTCGACCGATACGTGGTTCGTGGCCTCGTGCGATTACAACCCGGGAGGTGGGTTAGGTACGGTCACGGATGGTGCGGGCACGACGACGGCCAATGAACTCGCGGTATCGACCACTACAGCGCATACCCTCGGGTATTCAGCTACGCTCCCGACGGCGGCGATGCCTGCGCTCATTGGCGATTTGAGCGGCACGACCGGCTCTCTATCCGTTACCGTGACGGGCGTCAATGGAGCGACTGTCCCGGCCAGCGCCTCGACCGGGGTTTGCACCAACGCATCCGGACAGGTCATCGCTTGTACCACGATAACCTATTTACAAGACACTGGAACCGCCTTCACCCTTGGCACTGGAACCGGCGCTTGCGCGACCGATAGCGTAGTCAAAGCGGGCGCGGCGAATGGCGAAGTGACCTGCACCGGCACAACTGGAGCCTCAACATTAGTCGTGAATCTTCCGACTTCGACGAATGGGTGGGCATGCACGGCAAATGACATCACGACGCCTGCGGTCATACCCGAGTCCGCCTTCACGGTCAGTGCCGTCACATTCTCCGGAACCGTCACGGCGAATGACAACATCGTGATTCAATGCACGGGGTTTTGAGTATGGATCGTCGTAAATTCATCGGCTCTGCGGTCGCTACAACAGTGACCGCGCGCGCATTCGGATTCGGACTCGGAAGAATGAGGGGGCACGGGGCGCTCGGACCGATTCCAGGGGCGGTTGCCGCATTCGATTACTACATTAGTGCGACTGGCAGCGCATCGAACGACGGGAAAACTGTTGCCACAGCATGGCCAGTCGATGTGTTAGCGTATGGATCAACCATCTCTGCCGCTACGCTCTCCGGGAAGCGTATTGGGTTTGTTGGGCCATACATACCATGCGCGAGTCTTGTTGCCGGTATTGTCTCTCATACTGGATCTGGAAATCAGGGTGTCTTTGTCGGTCTCCCTGGCGGTACTCAGGCTAACCATACATATTGCGGATCCTCGGACTCTAGCGGCAACGAGTCTTCGCGTAGCTGTACGCTTGATTTCCACCCCAACGCAACCGCCGCCCAGACGGGCGTGACTTACGGGCTCGCGATCCCCATCTCAGCGATTACGATTAGCGGTTCTGGCGGCGTAGCGGCCAATCAGACTCTCATCGAGCTAAATTGGAGTGGAGCAACAAATCCGCTTGCCAGCATGGTTGGGGATGTATTGTTTGTAGATGCTATCAACACTTCTGGGCTGACTGGGATTGGGCTTGTTTCTCCCAGTCACGGTGGAGGAGGTGCGGGCACTCTGTATACGATAGCCGCCGTCAGTTCGAGTTCTCCGTGGACTGTCACTATTGACGCTACAACTAGCGGCACGTACACGCCAGGGACCCAGGATGCCATTTACTGGAATTACCCTGCCGTCTCGGCTGCTGGACTAGGGATAACTCGGAACTCTCCTCTGGGGAATTCTCAAGGATGGATCACAATAAATGGGGTGAATGTTACTGGCGCTTATGGTCACGGCATAACCGCCAACGCCTCTAGTATTGCAGCCTTTTACCCGCAATCCTACATTCCGACTAATATCGTACCTGGAGCAAGTACGACCACATTTTACTTCACCGACTCCGGCGCCTCAAACCCATTGAGTGTCGGTCAGTACCTTCAAGTTGACGGGATTGAGGCCACGGGGACTGGTGAAACTCTCACGAGCCTGAATTACGCCTCCGGGGGCGGCTCTTACGCAATAACGGCGATCGGTGGAACGTCGCCGAATTACACCGTTACGATAGGAGTCGGGACCACTGGAACCTACAACACGGCATCGCCTGCGTACATAACATTTGGAATGCCGGGAATATTGATAGAGAACTGCGAGGTTTACGACATTGTCGGAGAGTCCGGCGGAGAACCCGCGGCACTCTACGCCGAAACGACCAAGGGATTGAAGATCCGGAACTGCAAACTGCACGATGTAAACAATTATCTACCCGATACAGCGGGTCCGTCGGCAGACGGATTAGAAACTTTTTACACATACGATACACTCGTAGAATACTGCACGATGTACAACGTCCCTGGCGGTGTGTGGCACAAGTCACACCCGATGGGAAATGCGGTGACGCAGTATTGTTTTATTCAATCGCTATCCGGAAACGTCGGGTGGGGCGTATACGAAGCAGCAGGCCAAGTAGTAAACGGATACTCGAACATTGTTCGTAACTGCATTCTCATTGCGCCTCAATGCTGCTTTTTCGGGACTACAGATTCGCAGGTCGAAACGTACACATCCCCAGAAGTGTACAACTGCACGTTGTACCAGCCCCAGAATCTCGGTACTCTAACGAGTTCTCCAGGTGTTTTGGTTCAGTCCGGGGCAACTACGGCTGGTACACCTCTGTCGGCGACCCCTCAGCCCAGCGGGAAAGTCTACAACAACATTTTCAATTGCTTGGCCGGCGGTAGCACGATGCCGAGCAATGAGTGGGGCTATATCGTCGCCTGTGCGCAAGGGACTGCGTCCGCTCCAACCAACATAAACCTGTCACTTTCCGACTACAACTTTTACGACAACCCGACTGGAGGTGTAGCCTCCGTCGCATCGTACACGCTGCCCTATCCGGCATACATAGGCGGTTTCACTCTCTCCGGGTGGCAAACCGCATCCGGGCTCGATGCGCATTCCAATGGCTTCAGCGGAACGCCATACGCTTCGACGCAGCTCGGATATCAGTATCCGACGAGCAACTTCCAGATAGCGTCTGGGAATGCACTGAAGGGAGCAGCTAGGATTGGCGGTGTTTCAGGAGGAGCGGCGACGGACCCTGGCGCGTGGGGTGGAATCGACGTAAATACCGGGGGTCTCCCGGCTCAGATTGGGAGTAGCTTCTAATGGCTCTGCGCGGTGTTACCGGGGTCGCCATCACAACGAGTGCTTCTTCGGGTTCAATAACATACTCTGGAGCCAACTCTATTCAGGTAGGCGATCTTCTGATCGCCCATGTGTACCAAAGTGTAGGGGGGGCGGCCACCTACACGGATCCCTCTGGTTGGACACCGGGCTCTTCTATCGGGCTCCCTGACGTTCTTGTGGGTTCTGACCGGCATATTGCTGTCAAGATCGCAACGAGCGCAGACACAACGAATCCCGCGTACACTTGGTCAACACCGTATTCAGGGGTATGGATCATTCAACTGCGGGCGTACTCTGGGCGCATAAACTCCTCCGTCGGGGCTGCTTTCCCCAATAATGCAGCGACTGCTAACGGCACAACTGGAAATGCCCCCTACACTTACTCCGTCACTGGGTTGACTCCCTCTGCGGGTGATGACGTTGTATGTTTTATCATCTCGGATGTCACTGGTGGGGATGTAGCAGGTTATCTGGCTTCAATTTCTGGGTTTGCGAACGAGCTTTCGACTGTAGGCACTACAGGAATCACGGGGCCAGCTACGGCATCTTTGGATAGCTTGAATGTTGCGGGAACGGCCATTGGGCCGCTTTCGAGTTCGCTTACATTCACGAACGCAGCCACCCTCACGCCTAACGCTGTTGTTCTCTCGCTCCCGGCAGCATCCGCGAGTCCCACACCCCACTTGATCGACTCAGGCGGTCACTTGATCGACTCGGGAGGCAAGCTTTTGACTGGCGCGATGTTGCCGCTCGCGCTTCCGCTAGGTGCACTGCGCTGGGTGGTCAATCGTCGCAACCTGCTCATGCCTCGACGCAAGCCCTAACCGGAGTCCACCATGCTCGATGCGCTGACGGCAAACCTCTCCGAACGACTCGCGCAGCGGCCTCGCAGCAAGCTGGTTGCTACGTTCCGAAGCGCCTCCCTCCAACCTTTTTTAGGTGGTTTTGACCCGAGTCTCCCACAGCCTTTGCGAGGGGGCAAGCGCCCAGGCAGTCCGAACCCTCGCGGCGGTATGTCACACCCCAGCACGGCGCTCACGCAGACGACGCAGGACGAGCAGGATTCCAGCGCGCGCGGCCGCTACGGCTGCCCCGGCAGCGAAGGCGCGCACAATGCGAAATGGAATGCCCGATCCGCTGCTGCACGCAACTCCCCACACCAACACAGTTAACAGAATGTCTCCCGTCACAGTGAGCGCGGTACGGCGATAGCGCGCCATGCGTGTGTGGATCGCTCTCGGAGGAGCTGACATCGGGAGGGTGCTAAGCATCGCTGGCCCCTACCGCAAAGAGAAGCCCCCACCGTTGGACGCTGGCGAGACCAGGTCGGCACGGGTAGACGTCCCAGACCATCCGGCCATCCCGAGCGACCACGCAGTGAGTCTCGGCCTGGGTACCAGAGAGAACCTCGCCACCCCAGAGGGGACGCATCGGGCCCACCATGACGAACTCGGGGAAGGCTGGGCGCGCGCCCAGAAATCCTTCGGGGGGTACCTCCACATACCGAAGCCGGAACGCTCGATGCAGCCATGCGTTCAGAGCCTCGAGGTAGCGAGACGCGTCTGCAGATTCGCGCTGAATCTCGTGCTGAGGAGGTAGGAGGGCCGGAGGCACCTCGAGGATGCAGGCGATCGCCGTCTGTAGGCAGTTCCCTGGGTCCAGATTGGACTGGGTGAACCGTCTCATGTGGCCACCTTCGAGGAGGGCGTCAGGCGCGCCTTAGTGCCGATCCGGGCACCTCCCGGGACGATTCCCCAGGCGCAGAATTCGGCGATGCCGGCGTGCACCAGCATATGGACATCGCGAGCGCTCGCGCGCTCACCGCCGGAGGTGCGCCAGGTCGCAAGGGGAGTGCGCTCGACGGTCTCGCCCCGGTGCAGCGCGCGCAACAGCTGCTTGGTGCTCGGCGAGAAGCTCACGCCGCTGCCAACTGTCTACTATTTGGGCCCGATCCCGCGAGTTCCTGCGGAATTTCATGGGGCTTGTTATGGGCGGATAGTAGACAGCGCGCCGAGGGATTCGCCCGAATTTCAATGCGTTGGAGGGGGTTCGGTGTCCCGCCTCCTAAGCGGTAGGTCGCAGGTTCAACTCCTGCCGGGGGCGCCATCACCCGTCTGTACCGCGGTGTCACCGTCGCTGCGCGCCGGGCCACGCTCGTGGGCCGCGAAAGCCGCCCAGATCACGCACACCACCCACACCGGCAGGTAGATCACCGCGTTGATCACCAATCCGAGCAGGATCGGCACGAGCACGACGAGCGAGACGATCAGCATCACGATCGCGCCGGTGATGCTGGCATAGGCGAGGCCGAGGGGGCCGAAGAAGAAGGCCAGGGCGACGGCGAGGCCGAGCGATTTTCCGGGCCTCTCTCGAATGGGGTTGACGGCGGTCTGACTCATGAGAGGTCTCGCGCTGGTGAACCGGTGTTCGTGACTATACTCCTTGGCGCTGTGCGATCCGTCGAAACATGCTTCACCCGATGGCGCCCGAGCGATGCGCCGACGGCCCTGGCGAGCGGTGCCGCGGGGGCTTTCCCTGCGATGGGCATCACACTTCGGGGCGCCGCGGGGCGCGCCGCTGGGCCAGCGACCTACAATCCTCTGATTTCCGTCCCGCGCACATTATTCACCGTGTCCAAACCACTTCCAGATCGCGCTCCCGGCGCCGACGAGCCGCCTTGCGAGCCAGCCGGGTCCGAGCGGCGCAGCGCGCCGGATCGGCGTGCCGATGTGGTGCGGGCGCTGTTGTACGGTGGAGTGCGGCCGCGCCGGCAGGGACCGCGCCGTCGCGGCGAGCTGCGTCTCGGGGCGGTTGACTGGCACCATCCCTGGTGGCTGGCGGTGGCGACGCTGATCGTGGCGCTCTCGTGCGCCGATGCGGCCCTGACGCTGCTGCTCATCAACCACGGCGCCTACGAGGTCAATCCCCTGCTCGCGCCGCTGGTGCATGGCTCGGGCGTGGCATTCATCGTGGTGAAGATCGCTCTGACCGGCGCCGGCATCGTGTGCCTGACGATGCTCGCACGCTTGAAGGCTTTCGGCAGGGTGCCGGTCCAGCTCATTCTCTACGGCGTGCTGCTCGCATACGTCGTACTAATTCTCTACGA
>OFHJ01000318.1_pt1 | contig 19678 bp, 16 predicted proteins | sample 1522001 | NCBI WGS metagenome assembly OFHJ01 (sample SAMEA2464838, study PRJEB22497) | soil metagenome | biome: Grassland; feature: Farmland; material: Clay | place: Australia | collected 2013-02-01 | depth 1.2 m | reverse complement strand
TTGGAAAAAGACAGCCGTAGCATGGCCCGCCACGACGTAAATCAAAAACTGCGAGCTGTCCCTCAAAGCGGATTGCGGCCCCCGAAACCAACGGACGGCGCGTGGTGACACAGGCTTCGTTAACAGCCCACCTCGTGGGAAAATTATCACTGCAATCCAGCACGACGTCGACATCCATCATCAGTTCCCGCAAACGCGCTGCATCGACTCGTTCAACGAGGGAGTTGACCCGCACTTGGGGGTTTAGAGCGCGTAAGACCGAAGCGGCCGCGTCGGCTTTCGGGCGCCCTATATCGGACTGACGATATAGTATCTGTCGTTGGAGATTCGTGATTTCTACCCGATCTCCGTCAATCAGCAGCAGCTGGCCTATGCCAGCGGCTGCGAGGTACGGGGCTGCCGCACACCCCAAACCTCCGCATCCGATCAATAAAGCCGCGGAATCGCGTAACAACGACTGGCCGTGCACTCCGACTTCTCTCAGGATAATTTGACGGCCGTAACGCGTGTAATCATTTTCGCTCATTCAAAGCGCCCTCCGCTAACTCTTGGCCGACCTGACAGGTCATTCCACGTACGCACCATGCTGTAATTACTATCGTGAAACAATCCGCGCACAGCGTCGGCTTGACTCGCTCCGTGCTCCGTGAGAAGAATGCCGCCCTCCTTGAGCCACTCTCCGCTTCCGACAATAATCCGTTCGAGATCGGCGAGCCCATTCTTCCCGGAGTAGAGGGCTTCCGTCGGCTCAAAGCGCCTTACGCCCTCATCTAGTTCGGGATCACCCAAAACAACGTATGGAGGATTGGAAACAATCAGGTCATACCGCATCGGCGGCGCCAGCCCGGAAAACCAGTCGCTTTGGAGGAAACCAACGGAATTAACGAGCCCCAATTTTTTTGCGTTCCACTGCGCAATTCTCAGTGCCGAAGGACTCCTGTCGACAGCCACGGCCCTTGCATCCGGACGCTCATGCAGCAGCGCGAGAACCACTGCCCCGCTTCCGGTGCCAAGGTCAAGAATAACGGGGCTGACAACACCAACGAGAGATTGCAGTGCCTGTTCAACTAACAGTTCCGTTTCAGTGCGCGGAATAAGGACAGCGGGGCTGATTTGTAATGAAAGCGACCAAAACTCCTTCTCCTTCAAAATATAGGCGATGGGTTCACCCGTGCATCGCCGCTTTACGAGATCCGCATAACTGTTGGCTTGGGTTTCGTCAAGAACGTGGTCTCCGTGCGCCGCTGGCCAAGTGCGGTCACAACCCAAGACCGACTGTAATAGCAATTCGGCATCGAGTCGCGCGCTATCGCTGACTACTCGCAGCTGAGTTATCGAACAGCGCAACGCTTCGCTGACAAGCAAAAATCTATCAACCATGGCTTCACGAACCGGCGCCGGTTTGACTACCCGGACAGTTGAGTACACAGTGCCTATGGCGGGTTACATGACCGCCGCACGCGCTGTAGCACCGCCTGAACCGTGCGTTACACCCGGCTTCGTTGGAAAACGAATAACACTGCCTGAGGAAGCACAAATTACGCTGGTTCGGATTAGTGGTCACATTCAGGCACTGATAATATTCCTGCTGGGCTTCAATTTCGCATTCGTTATAGCTGCGTTGTGCCTGATTTTCGACATTTTCATGGCACAGTTCCTGAGTAATCCGGCACTGCCCCGCACATAGTCGTCCAATGGCGCTGCGAGGGGGCACGTACGCATATCGAGTTCGGTAGGCCGGAGTGCATCCGTCAACTAACAAGGTAATCACGGCAATTAGCAAACCCAGAGTTTGATGCCTCCTCACGAACGATCCTCATTCTCCACCAGAAGACTTGCCTGATATTCGTTCAGAAGCGGCTGAATGATTGGGTCGAGGTCCCCCTGAATGACGCGATCAAGCTGATATAGGGTTAGGTTTATCCGATGGTCAGTGATCCGACCCTGCGGAAAATTGTAGGTACGGATACGTTCGGAGCGGTCACCGCTGCCCACCAGCTTTTTCCTAGTGGCAGCTTCCGAAGCCAGTTGTCGGGCACGCTCCCTGTCAAGCAGCCTGGACGCCAAAAGGCTCATTGCCCTAGCCCGGTTCTTATGCTGACTTCGTTCATCCTGGCACTCCACGACAATTCCCGTGGGTATATGCGTAATGCGAACTGCCGAATCAGTTTTGTTAACATGCTGACCGCCGGCCCCGCTCGCCCGGTAGGTGTCAATCCTTAGATCACCCGGACTAATCTCAGCCACCTGCGCTGGTTCCACCTCGGCCAAGACCGCGACAGTTGCTGCACTGGTGTGGATCCTGCCTTGCGCCTCGGTCGCAGGGACCCGCTGCACACGGTGGACACCGGATTCAAACTTGAGCTGTGAGTAAGCACCGGCGCCGGCTATTCGGCAAATAATTTCCTTATACCCTCCTTGTTCACTGCCACTGCTAGAAAGCACCTCCATGTACCAGCCTCGCGACTCGGCATATCGGTGATACATGACGAATAAGTCACCGACAAACAGTGCGGCTTCTTCGCCACCAGTTCCTGCGCGAATCTCCAGAAATACATTTGCTGAATCCAGCGGATCAGTGGGCACCAGCCAAGCCCTGAGCTCCCTTTCAATCATATCTAGGCGAACATGAAGTTTCCCCACTTCCAGAGCTGTCAGCTCCTGCAGTTCGGGGTCACCACTACTATCCATTTGCTCCAGATCGGCAATTTCACGAGAGGTCGTCCGATACTCCAGGAATCTCTCTGCCATAGGCTCCAGACGCGCGTATTCTTGCGACAACTGGCGCAGACGATTCGGGTCACCTGCCAGTTCCGGGGTAGCTAGCTCGCTACCGATCTCCTCGCGGTGCTCCACCAACCGTTCCAACTTCCGTAGTAACGACTCTTGCATCAGCGATGCACTGATCTATGGTCGTTTGCGTCGCATCCCGCCACGAGCTCAGCGTAACTCGGCCACCTCATTATTCGCGTGTATCGTCTGGAAGGTCATAGAGACGTTTCACCGCGCTGAGCAAAAGTGCCTGTTGCACCGCATCTGCCTTGCGCAACGCGTTTGACGGTTCGTGCATAAGTCTATTGCACAAAGTATCGGCGAGATAGGAAAGCACCTCTTCCGGAGGGGTTCCGGCAAGCAATCGACGACGTGCTTTATCCAAGACGAGATCCCGTTGCTGCCGAGCATGAGCTCTAAGCTGGCGTATAGTTGCAGCCGAATCGCGGCTATCCAGCCAGCGCATGAAATCACCGGCATAATTCTCAATCAGAACCTCGGCCTGCTCAGCAGCCGCCGCTCGGGCTTTAAGGTTGTCAGCGATAACTTCCCGCAAATCATCCAATCCATATAAATACACGTCTTCCAAGGCGCCGATCTCTGGATCAATATCGCGTGGTACCGCCAGATCAATCATCAATACAGGCTTCCGGCGCCGGCGCTGGATGGCAGCCTGTACTAATGGGCGATCCAGCACATGTTCACGCGCTCCTGTGCTCGCAATGACCAAATCCGCGTCGGGAAGGTGTGCAGCAAGGTCGGCACGAGCGACCGCCAAGCCCCCCAGCTCCTGCGCCAATTTTTGGGCCCTTTCCAGACTCCGATTTACAACTACTAGACGGCCGACATCACGCTTGCGGAGATGTCGGCCGAGCAACGTAGCGGTTTCACCGGCACCTATAAGAAGTGCGGTCTGATCGCGAAAGTCAGTAAATATATGATGCGCGAGTTGAACTGCTGCGTACGCAACACTCACGGGGTTGGCACCTACCTGCGTCTGGCTCCGGACCAGCTTGGCCACTGCGAAGCTGTGCTGGAAAAGTCGCGTAAGAACCGGACCCAACGCTCCTACCTGAAGCGCTTGCGTGTAACTGCGTTTTACCTGCCCAAGAATCTGTGGTTCTCCTACAACCATCGAGTCCAATCCCGACGCAACACGAAGGGCGTGAAGGACAACTCCGGGGCCTCGATGGGTATATATGTAGGAACGCAGGCTTCCTCGGCTAGCCGTACGCTCACGCTCCCACCATTCGAACAAGCACGAATCATTGTCCATCTCCATAACTGCCGTAATCTCAGTGCGATTGCACGTAGATAACACCGCTGCCTCAGAAATACCGGGCAGCGCATGAAGACGAGTCAATGCGTCGGGGAGTTCGGTTTCGGTGAACGCCAGCCGCTCGCGAGCTGCGATGGGTGCGCTATGGTGACTTAGACCAACGGTAACCAGTGCCATGGGCGGTGCGCCCTTCCGGTCTAAAATTAATACCTATTATATTTTCTATCAACCGGGCACTTTACACAACTTTTTATCCAACGGGCCTAGTTCACTCGGGACGCTCTGGTGGCTTTACACGATGAAACGAGCTGTAGACGCTGCGGCTCTCGGCCGATATGACTATTGGCCGTCCAGACAAGATAAAGGATTCCCGGCAAATCCGACGACACTGTCTTTACAAAGGCAGTTTCAGGCTAAACTTCGCAAATCCCATCGACCAAGCTCTCTCATAAATGCGCCGCATTCCCCTATTTCTTTTTTTATGGCTAGCACTTTTTTCCTTGGCAAGTTGCGCCATCGTCGCGCAACGACCAAACGGACCTTTGGTTTCAAAGCACTCTGTCCGCACGTACTCTAGCGTGCCAAATACCCCGAGGGAACGCGCCGAGCTTCATATTTTGCTAGGCACCATGGCGGCGGAACAGGGTCACCCGGAAGCTTCCGCTGAACAGTTTCTAGAGGCACTAAACGAAGTGCCTAATCCGGCCGTGGCGGCACGCGCGACAGCCATGGCTCTAGCGGCTCGCAATAAACCGCTCGCTTTACGCGCAGCTGAAAAGTGGGCGACACTTGACCCTCACGAAATCGCGGCCCACGAAATTATTGTTCGCCTAGCGGTTGATGGAGGCAATACAGCGCTGGCGACTCGACAATGTAAAGCAATCATTGCATTGCCGAATGGAAAAGCGGATCAAAGATTCGAACTTGTTGCAACAATACTTGGCCAAGAACGTGCACACGTTGATACGGTCACGTCCGTAATGAATGAGCTGCTGGCGGCAACACCGAACAATGCGTCCGCATATCAAGCAGGAGCACTCCTTGCCTTACACCTGAAGCAAGAAAGTCGCGCAAGGAAATTGGCCTACCGAGCCTTGGTCATTGATCCTTCCTCGCCACGCGCCGCGCTATTGCTCATGGACGCGTTAATAGAGCAACACCAACTCGCACAAGCTGATAGTGTCATCAGAAGCTTATACCGTGGACATGATAAGAACGAACTTCGCATCGGATACGCCCGGCTACTTCTTCAAAAAGGCCATATGACGCGTGCGAGGAAGACGCTGCACCAAGTACTTGAAAAAAATCCACGGAACTTGAAGGCCTTTTTCCTCCTCGGGGTCATTGATTTCACTCAGGGGCGATTGGCCGACTCGAAGAAACGCTTTTTAGCGGTGAATTCTGCCACTCATGGCGACGATAGTAATGTGCAGTATTTCCTTGGAAGAATCGCAGAGCTTCGAGGTCACTGGATACGGGCAATTGCCCGCTATCGAAAGGTCGTTTCGCCAGAGGTCGCGGTAAACGCGAGATTCCGCGAAGCGTCCATTCTAGGTCATATCGGGCATCTGGCTGATGCAGCCGCTGTCCTTCGACAACTAGACCGAACGAATCCTGCGCTATTGGCAAGGGTCGTTGCCGCCGAAAGTTCAATTCTGCTAAATGCAGGCCATCCGAACGCTGCCATCGATCTTCTTAATAAGGCCCTTGTATCTCGACCGAACAACCCTACCTTCCTTTACATGCGGGCACTTGCTTACGAACGACTCGGCCACGTATCTGCGGCCGAACGGGAACTTACAGAACTACTGAAAAAAAACCCTGATAGCCCTCGGCTTCTTAATGCCCTCGGATATATTCTGGCGGTGCACAATCCATCACAGCTGGATCGCGCTCGCCACTTGGTAGCGCGGGCACTTAAAATAATGCCGGAAAGTCCGGCCATCATTGACAGTATGGGATGGATTCTGTATCGGGAGGGACACCCGAGCGAAGCGTTGCCGTTGCTTCAGAAGGCATACCGGCGCTCGCGCGACCCAGAAATCGCTGCACACCTGATCGCGGTGCTAGCAACGTTAGGCGACAGCATGCAAGCTCGTGAACTTTTGCGGAAAGCATCAAATCGCAACCCGCATAATTCAGCCTTGCGGAAAGCCAAAATAGACCTAGGTCGTCCACCGGTTGGCCGATGAGGCGATCGTGCGTCGTTGCTCTCGCCGGAATTCTGCTTGGCGGATGTGCCACAACACATATTCGTCCTAACGTAAACCCGGCGGTCGCTCTTGCCCGTTGGCATGATCAAAAACGGATGGTCAGTCGAATCAGCCAATTCGCCCTTGACGCCCAAATTGGAGCAAGCGGTAGTTTCGGCACGAGCGGAAGTTTACGTTGGGTGCAAAAGGGGCAATCGTTTTATTTTCATTTCGCTGGCCCGTTTGATACGGATGCAATTACCATCAACGGCACCCCCACCGAAACTACCATCCACAGCGCCTCACGCACGATAAGGACCTCGAACCCAGAAGCTTATCTCCGTCAACACCTTCGCTGGACACTGCCGATTGCCGGTCTACGATACTGGGCATTGGGATTGCCCATACCTGCTACCTCCTCCAGTCTTCGGTACAGTGACACTGGGACTCTCCGTTACCTCCGTCAAGATGGATGGACTATCCGATATCAAAGTTATCGGGAAGTCGCTGGCTATGTCCTTCCTGCGCAGCTTCGTGCCCGCACCAAGGATACGGAAGTTCGCATCGATATCTATCGATGGACTGCAATTAAGCCGCCGGCTCCGCGGCGGTGAGGTGTATCGCGGCAACCCGGATATCCCGGATATAATATGCAGCAACGATACATGTTGGGGCGTAGCCAAGTGGTAAGGCAGCGGGTTTTGATCCCGTCATTCGGTGGTTCGAATCCATCCGCCCCAGCCAAACCAAGTGACGACTAAGACACCGTCAACCTTCCGCCTATTGGCCGATAATTTGCCTTAGCCGAGCTTAAATCCACTAGGCACAATCCTCGAAACAGGAAGATCACTAAATGACCGATGGTCAACTGACTCTTTTTTCAGGAAATGCTAATCCTTCGCTGGCACGCGAGATTGCAAACTACCTTCACCTCTCGCTTGGCAAGGCGCTCATTACACAGTTCTCCGATGGAGAAATCCAGGTTGAGATCCTTGAAAACGTCAGGGGGCATGACGTCTTTGTCATCCAGCCCACCTGTCAGCCTGTCAACGACTCAATCATGGAATTAATGCTTATGCTGGACGCCCTCAAGAGGGCATCAGCCGGACGACTTACCGCCGTAATGCCGTACTTTGGCTACGCTCGCCAAGATCGCCGGACCCGATCGGCACGCGTCCCGATATCAGCCAAAGTGGCCGCTGAAATCGTTTCAGTCGCGGGCGCCAACCGCGCACTTACTGTGGATCTTCATGCGGATCAGATTCAGGGGTACTTCAATTGTCCGGTGGACAATGTTTACGCCAGCCCTGTATTGCTAGGGGACATTTGGCGGCAGAAGTACGAACGCCTCATGGTTGTTTCGCCGGACGTCGGCGGTGTAGTTAGAGCCCGGGCTCTGGCTAAAGAACTGGACGATGCTGATCTGGCCATAATCGACAAACGGCGACCAAGACCTAACGAAGCCAAGGTCATGAACATAATCGGTGACGTACGTGGCCGAACTTGTATTCTGGTAGATGACATAGTAGACACTGCTGGAACCTTGGGTCAGGCTGCGGAAGCCCTAAAAGCGCAGGGGGCAGTCGAGGTGGTTGCGTATGTAACGCACGCAGTCCTATCAGGCTCAGCCGTTGAGAACATCAACGGCTCGGTACTTGATGCCATGGTGGTTACAAATTCCATACCGCTATCAGCGGCCGCGGCTGGGTGTCCAAAGATTAGGCAGCTATCCATTGCCGGCCTTCTTGCCGAAGCGATCCGTCGTGTTAGCAATGAAGAGTCTGTGAGTTCTCTTTACGTCGATTAGACTGAAAACAAAAGGATGCTCTTAAGCTACTCTCAACCGTTTGCGTTTGATTGAAGCGGCGGAGTCAATCCAGTGTATAGTGAGACGATGAGGCAGAGGGCGCCGCCGGTAGCACCTCACACTTATCACGCTGATCGAGCATGCCGATTGAGATGCACCATTCGGACAACGGGCGTATTTACTACGTCAGGGCAATAAGGAGATAGGCGGATGTCTAGGCCTACTGAAACCTTACTATCCAAACAAAGGTTCTTCTTGGGGCTCCCGTCAGAGGTAATCACCTTCCTCGCTGCTCATGCCCGCCGAGATCTCATCCAAAAGGATGAGATTCTTTTTTCGCACGGAGAACCAGCAAGCCACTTCTACTTGTTGCTGAGCGGCCACATTTCCATCGAGATTCCAGCAATTCAGGGACCGGCACTACAGGTACAGATACTCAGCCCAGGTGACGTACTGGGCTGGTCCTGGCTAATTCCACCATACGTAATGAGTTTTCAGGCTCGTGCTGTAGAAACAACAGAAGTTCTGAAATTTGACGGGAAATCCATACGCGAGCGCTGCGAACAAGACACGGCATTTGGGTATATGATGATCAAACATTTTGCCAGCTTGATGTCCGAGCGGATGAATGCCGCAAGGCGCAAAGTGATGGATACATGGAATCCCCCGGGCTTCGCGTGACAATTGACTTTGCGAAGTGATTGAGTGCCTCGGGTGAAGGACTTGATTTATACAGCAGTTGCTGCGAATGCCGGGGCGCGACCATAGAAAAACCGTCGCATTTGCAATTGCATGCTGAATGAGTTTCTAACAGAATTTGGGAACCGGCTGGAATTGCAGCAGTTTTAGCAACCGATATTGCTGCAACCGCCGTGGATCGGCCAGCAGAGCCTATCAAAGTGCCGTATAATTTGCGCCCCCGGTAAACTATTGGGGATAGCTTTTTTTGGAGAACACCATGGCAGAGAGCTTCGTCGTCGTCGCAGAACCGCGCGCGCATCAAGGAAGGGGTGCAAACCGCCGACTGCGCCGAGAAGGGAAGGTCCCAGGCATTCTTTATGGCGGAGAAAGCGCTCCGGAAAACATAATGGTCGATTTGAACGACCTTAGAAAACACCTAAACACAGAGGCGTTTTATTCGCATGTGCTTACGGTCGAGTGCGCGGACGTAAGGCAGCAGGCGGTTTTAAAGAGCCTTCAGAGGCATCCTGTTCATGGAGACAACATACTGCATGTCGATCTGCAGCGAGTGCGTGCCGATCAGAAATTGCGAATGCATGTGCCGCTTCATTTCAAGGGCGCGGATATAGCGCCAGGGATCAAAACGGGGCGAGGAGTGCTCGAGCACCACCTTATTCAAGTGGAGATTGAGTGTCTCCCTGCAGATCTCCCTGAATTCCTTGAAGTCGATATCAGCGATCTTCAGGTTGGCGAGTCGGTACATCTATCTGACCTGAAGCTGAACCCGAATGTTGAATCCGTCGAACTAAAGCACGGAAATGATCTTCCAATCGCCGCAATCCATCTGCCCCGAGCCGCGATTGAAGTAGAAGAGGAGCAGCCTGTGGAGGGCGTGGAAGAAGAAGCCACCAAGCCACAAGAAGCAACCGGATCTTCAGGTGGCGGGAAAGAGGGGTAAGGGGTAGACGGGCCGAGCGGGAGCGGAACCCAAAGAGGACGTCAATCGGTGCCCGGATACGAGCTGCGCGCATTGATTGGCCTTGGCAACCCGGGCGCCGAATACAGGTGGAGCCGTCACAATGCCGGGTTCTGGTTGGTAGACCAGTTGGCCGAGCAGTGCGGTACTCGATTCAGGCATGAGGCAAAGTTCAAGGGACTTGTTGCGCGCGGTCATTGCGCCGAGCGTGATTTCCTTCTTCTTAAGCCAGATACATTTATGAATCTAAGTGGGGAATCAACCCGACCGTTTGCAACGTACTACAAGCTTCAGCCAGCCCAAATTCTAATAGCTCATGATGATCTTGACCTTCCAGTCGGGACAGTTCGCATCAAGCTCGGCGGACATAGTCGACATAATGGGTTGCGTAGTATCCAGCGACATCTTGGGGATGGTTACTTACGACTTCGCATTGGCATCGGACATCCCGGAGACCGCAACGATGTAATTGGGTACGTTCTGGGGCGCCCTACTCCGGAAGAGTATGAAGCTATTGACGAAAGCATCACCAAAGCGCTTGGGGCGCTCCATACTTTGGTAACGGAAGGACTCAACAAAGCGCTACAGCAACTTCACAGCGAACCTGAGCAGCGGTTCGACCGAAATATTTCCTAACCCTCATAACCGCCTAAGACCATGGGGTATAAAGGAATCATTCTCGCAGGTGGGACCGGTATCCGGCTTCATTCCGTTACCCTAGCTGTCTCGAAACAGCTTGCCCCCGTCTACGACAAGCCCAGAAAATTCCAGCCCTGATGCAGTCGCACGGCTATGTACGCGCAGTAACCGATCAGGTTGGAACTCCGAACTGTGGTTTCGGCGTGTCGAATGTGATATGGCAAGCCCCAGGAAGTGGTCTCCACAGAATTCATCACTGGACAAACACTGGTGCCGTTAGCAGGTATGACTTTGCAGCGGCTGTCGCCGAGGAGGCCTCGGCATTCGGCCTCCTAAAACGTGTGCCCATGGTTATACCCATTAGCACAACCGGTAGCACAGCGACGACCCCACGCCCCACCTATAGCGTTCTCGACAAGGAAGCCGCGTGGGAAGCACTTAAAATGAGGCATCCACACTGGCACTGGCGCGTACACTTGCGCCTCATGTTCAAGGAGCTTAGCGCGGCCGGGGAGTGCACCGGCGATGCGTAAACTGCTTGTTACAGGCGGAGCTGGTTTTATCGGCGTGAACTTTATCAGGCATCTTCTGAAAAACGATCAGAATGTCCAAATCACCAATCTCGACAACCTCACTTTCCAAGCCTGCAGGCAAAACCTTGCCGACATCGAATGCGAACGGCATCAGTTTATCGAAGGGGATATCTGCGACCGCCCTCTAGTCGATCGGATACTGCGGGAAAACGTAATTGACACCATCGTTCACTTCGCCGCGGAGAGCCATGTTGACCGGTCCATCGTCAATCCTGCCGCAAGCGTGCACTCTAACCTGCTCGGAAGCTTCACGCTCCTAGACGCTGCGCGTTGCTATTGGCTTGAGGAGCCGACCTTGGACTTGGGCGCAGTCCGGTTTCATCACGTATCAACAGACGAAGTGTTTGGCTCACTCGGCTTTCAAGATCCTCCGTTTACCGAAGCGGCGCGTTATGATCCACGGTCTCCTTACTCCGCCACCAAAGCAGGTGCCGACCACCTAGTACGTGCCTACTCACATACTTATGGCCTGCCCGTCACGATAAGCAACTGTTCGAACAACTATGGCGCGTATCAGCTACCGGAAAAACTGATTCCGCTAATGATCCTGAGCGCTATACATGGTGAACCGCTTCCGATCTATGGCGATGGTCGTAACGTACGCGACTGGCTCTATGTGGAGGACCACTGTCGTGCAATCGATTTAATTCTGCGTCGCGGGCAACATGAAAAGACTTACAACGTTGGCGGCGCTAATGAATGGCGCAACATCGATCTTTGCAGCTTCCTGTGCAAGTTAATTGACGTTTTTTTTCAGGACAACGCGGATCTTGCGTTGCGCTTTCCACATGCGGTCGCCGCTAACGGTGATGCCTCTTCTTCACTGATCAGCTTCGTCCCTGATCGCCCAGGACACGATCAGCGCTATGCCATCGATTCGACGGCAATCCGGCAAGAACTAGGATTCCGTCCGACGGAGGCTTTTGAAACAGGCATCCGAAAAACAATAAACTGGTATCTGGAGCATCCCGACTGGTGGCAACCGCTCTGGTCAGCCTTTCGGGATGATCGCCCCCTAGCAAAATTACCTAATCCACGTTCATAAAACGACTCGCGCACATGAGTATTCAATGCGGCATCATTGGCCTTCCCAACGTAGGCAAATCCACTCTTTTTAATGCACTGACCCAAGCGCAAATAGCGGCCGAGAACTACCCCTTCTGCACAATAGACCCTAATGTCGGCGTAGTTCCCGTACCAGATAAACGACTGCACGAGCTAGCCGCAATAGTTAAACCACAGAAGATTCTGCCTACAACCGTTGAATTTCTGGACATTGCCGGCCTTGTCGAGGGAGCGTCAAAAGGCGAAGGGCTTGGGAACCAATTTCTGTCCCACATACGCGAAACAGACGCTGTCGCACATGTCGTCCGCTGCTTCGTGGACAACGACGTAGTTCACGTTTCAGGTCAAATTAATCCAGTGCGTGACATAGAGGTTATAAATACGGAACTGGCGTTAGCCGACTTGGACGTGGTTACACGGGCTCACGACCGAGCCGCAAAGCAGGGAAAAAGTGGGAACAGGGACGCTCTCGCACGATCCGGCGCATTTGAGCAAATACTGGCGCATTTGAATGACGGCCGACCGATGCGCTCCTTTCACGCAAAGACTGTAGATCAAGCTCTGATCAACGAACTGAATCTAATTACAAAAAAGCCTATGCTCTATGTTGCCAACGTGGACGAAGCCAGCCTAGCCGGCAATCCCTACGTCGACCAAGTAATGGCGGCAGCCAAGAAAGAACTGGCTGAAACGGTTGTTGTCTGTGCCGCCATTGAATCGGAGATTGCTCGCCTGAACGAGGAGGGGCGAGATGAATTCCTGCTTGACCTCGGCCTTAACGAGCCAGGCCTTGATCGCGTTATCCGCCAAGTATACAAACTGCTCGGGTTGAGGACCTACTTTACCGCCGGACCAAAAGAAGTGCGGGCCTGGACAATTAAAGTCGGAGCATCGGCATCCCAGGCCGCCGGGGTTATCCATAGCGACTTCGAGCGTGGTTTCATTCGCGCGGAGGTTATCAGTTTCGCAGACTATATCTCCCACGGGGGCGAACAGGGTGCGCGCGAAGCGGGGAAATGGCGGCTCGAAGGGAAAGACTATATTGTTCAGGAAGGCGACGTCATACATTTTCGCTTCAATACATGAACAAATCCTAAAACCGTTTATCCGCAAATATCGGTTTTTGGTAAGCAGGCGCCAGGGCACGGAAAAGGCGCCCTAACCGAGTTAACGCAGAGACTCTTTAGCAGAAAATCGCGACCTAAGAAATTCAGCAGGGGAATACACCCCTGGCCCCAAAAAAGCGAAGCTTGTTCTATGCCCCACGAAACGCCTCGGAGCTCAGACCAAAGCTGTTACCAAATTACCACCCTTGGCAAAACCCTAGACATCATGGCCTGGCGCGATCCGGCAGTCGGGCGATGAGGCGAGCGGGAATAAAGGGGTCTGCCTCCGGTATCGTGGATTGCGCATCGTTTGGATGCGCCGAGCCACATGCAGAAGCGCTAGCTGACGCGATCTGCAGGAGAAGCAGGAGGCAGACCATGCAAGAGGGTATCAAGTTTTTTGTTGGTTTGGACGTACACAAGGATTCGATTGCGGTGGCGGTAGCCGAGGACGGACGCGAGGCACCGCGGTTTACCGGTACGGCGGCAGCGGATCTGAATCAGGTGCGCCGCGCGTTGAGCCGGATCGGTACGGCGAAGGAGGTGTTAGTGGTGTACGGGGCCGGACCGGGCGGCCATGTACTGTCTCGGCATCTATTGCGGCACGGCTATCGATGCGAAGTCGTTGCGCCTTCGAAGATTGCACGCGCGGCGGGAGACCGGATCAAGACCGACCGGCGCGACGCCATTCTGCTGGCGCGCCTGTCCCGCGCGGGGGAGCTGGTGCGCGTAACGGTACCGGATACCCGGGACGAGGCGATGCGGGATTTGTCGCGGGCACGGGAAGACGCGGCAAGTGCCCGCCTCAAGGCGCGGCTGCCACTCAAAGCGATGCTGCTTCGACATGGAAAATCGTATCCGGGTAAGGTCAAGTGGCGCACTGCGCACGAGCGCTACCTGGGCACGATCGGTTTTGAGCATGCGGCGCAAGACATTGCATTTGCCGAGTATCGACGGGCGGTCACCGATGCCGACGAGCGGATGGAGCGGCTCACCCGGGCCCTGCGGGATCAGGTCGCAGAATGGCGCATGCGTCCAGTCGTGGAAGCGCTGATGACCCTGCGCGGGATTGATGCGTTGGCAGCGATCACGCTGGTGGCGGAGCTGGGGGATCTGTCGCGGTTTGCCCGTGCGCAGGAGCTGATGGCGTTTCTGGGTTTGGTGCCCTGCGAGCACACCAGCGGAAACAAACGTCGCCAGGGCGCCATCACCAAGGCCGGCAATGGACATGCCCGGCGCATGCTGGTCGAGGCGGCCTGGAATGACCGCTTCCCTGCCCGAATGAGCCGGGCTCTGCAGGTCCGCCAGGAAGGCCGCCCCAAAGGAGGTACGCGATATCGCCTGGCGCGCGCAGCTGCGATTGTGTACCCGCTACCGGCGGCTCAAGCTGCGGGGTCTTCAAAACAAGACCTGCGTGGCCATCGCCCGTGAGCTTTCCGGCTGCATCTGGGACATTGGACGCCATGTCGCAGTCGATGCCTGAGTCGGCTTGACCGTATTTCCCACACAGGAGATCAGCCACCGCCGAAACGACGACCGTCAGCGCAGCGGAAACGCGATGCGTGGGCACGATGAGGGGAACCCTCGAGCGGGTTATGTGGGCATCCACCGGATGATCTCCGATCCCTGGAGCAGGGGCAGCCCCGCGACGAACCGATGAAATGCGGTACCCAATCCGCGGATATCAGCAGGATCCATCGTCGACAGACTCGCCCACGCGTCGCGTTTCTCCTGCGCTTCCAATGAGTCAAAGCAACAGCGCGGCACCGCGAGATTGACCCCTGCAGCCGGTTGGCACATCAGGCCATATCAGCCAGCTGCAATCACCAGCGCGACGAGTGTCAAGCCGGTCACGATCACCGCCAAGCCGAAAATCACCGAGATCGTGGTCAGCCACACCGATGGTGGCGGTACAATTAGGCGCTCTAGAGTCCCCTCGTTCACCAGCCGTTGATACTGCAGTGGCCGCTCCTCCTTAAACCGGTCAAGCGGCACACGGCCGGTTAATATCGAAACGTCAATCGGAAACTTCTCCGGCCGCAAGTGGTTATGGAAGAAGTGGAAGATGAAAATGAATCCGGTCGCAAGGATCGCCTCCTCGGAATGCACGATGAAAGCGACGTTAAGCCAGATGCCGGGGATGAAACGCGTGAAGAAAACTGGCGCTGCGAGCATCAATCCCGAGACGCCGATGATTGCTACACCCCAGAACACGGCCCAATAATCGAACTTCTCCCAGTAGGTCCAGCGATCCATCTTCGGCTGCGGTCCCAGGTATACGAACCAGCGGAAGTTGCTCCAGATGTCCTTGATGTCCGTCCACGTCGGGACGAGTGAGTCGACGCCAAAGATCCGGTAGCGCTGCTTCTTCACGAGCACGCGGTAACCCATGTAGCACAGGTGGAAGAAGAAATACGCGAAAGTAATACCACCATTCACTACGTGCACAATGTGCATCGTGTGTACACCACCGAAGAATCCCGTAATGGCGCGCGCCCAACCATAGCCCGGATGCATCAGCGCGAGGCCAGTAAGTGCGAGCAGCATGAAACTCAGAATGACGGTGAGGTGGGTCAGCCTGTCCACAACGGTGAAACGCAGGACATGCGGGCCACCGAAGTGCTTAAGCGGTGGCAATTCGCCGCGCAACCGACCGACAAAACTGCGCTGCAACCAAAGAAGGGTATGAAGCCCGAAAAACCCGAATACCCCAACGAGTAGCGCCACCATGAAGTAGTGCACCCCCGCAACCAAGGCCGAGCGGGCAGGATTGCCTGGCTGGGGGTGGGGATCAAAACCGGCAAACTTCGGGCTGGATGAGGTATGACAGCCACGGCAGGTGGCGGTCCGGTGCTCGGGCGAAACCCGGGAGAGGGGATTTGTTGGGGGTAGCGCGAGATGCGGATTGTGGCAGTTCGCGCATGTCGGCGCGCTTGCGAGCCCCAGCATCGCGGCCTGGCCATGCGGGGTGCTCATGTAACTACGAAAAGCGTGAGCGTGACATCGGGCGCAACCGTGCGAAATGTCACCCCGAAAGGCAGCACTCGTAACCGGTACAACGCCGTGTGTGCCGTGACAGGTCACGCAACTCGGGGCACTATGTGCGCTTGAGCTCGAGGTTTGCGTAGCGGTAAACCCAGGCATCGTGGTTGCCGTCCTAGCATGGGATCCCTGGCTCAACTCGCGACCTTGAAACTGGTGACAGCGCGCGCAGTTGACCGGGACCATGGACGCGGCGACGGAGTGCGGGATGCGCTTAACCGCAGCGTGACAGCTGACGCACGAGAGTGACGCGTGCACAGAATGGGATAACACGTTGGCGTTGATTTTGGGCGCACCGCCGAGCCCTCGAGCGTGACACAGTAGACAGTCGGAGCTCGGCAGCTTAGCCTGCGCGCTCGCCGACACCGCAGGATGCAGTGGCCGCGACGGAACCGCGTTGGCTGCGCGGGCCGGCACGGCCCAGACGCCCGAAAAAGCAAGGCACACCCCGAGCAGCGCCATGTGCCAGCTGATTGGTCTCATTATGGGTGGGGTCAACCTGAGAGAAGGTATTATCCACCGCGCTGAATCGAGTAGCTCGAAGGTTCCGCCGAATCGACCACGGCACAGATTCGCGAGCTGAAAGGGGAGGCACTCGACCTGCCTGGCGCTGCAACGTTCGATGCACTTATGCCCGAAGGGGCTCATCTGCTCTTCAGACCTCCATGCGCGTAAATGCTCGCACTCAATTCTCGCCCCAGATGTATACGGTGTCTTTAATCTATGTCAAGACACCGTATACAAATTAGTCTCGAGTTGTCGACGTTGAATGACAAAGATGGATTAATGCCGACCACCAACAGGACGGCGGGGCACCATCGGCAGTGGAACGATTTGCGGACCCTTGGACCGAAAGGGATGCCTACTGCGATCATGTTGTCATCCACTAAGCCATGCGCCTGATGCGTGGCGATGCCTGCTCTTTCGGCAGCGCGCCACCAGGCGCCTGTTTGAACAAAGAGATGACTTCACAAGTCAATAACCAATAAGCGATATTCAACCTGCGGCGTCGGGAGTATTCTTCTGGCTGCGATAGTTTAGAGTCGGTATACGGAGAAACAATGCCTGCTCGGGAAAACTTAGCCAAGATCGATAGGCGCGGTTCGGCTGATTCGGTTGGTTATCTAAGGGGTTTTTAATCATTGCAGATGCAGGTTTCCGTCATGACGGAAAAAGCGCGTATCTTAGATTCTCTGGGCGAGCGAACGCTATTGCTGCCGAGCTTGGTTAACATGGCGCTGGCTGCCAATGACCGCATTAAATACCGATTGGCATTGTTACAGACAGCTGTGTCCCATGCTGACCAACCTGATGCGCCTACCTCTAATCTGCGGACGGAACGTCTTGCGGCCGGCGTACTTGAAAGTGCTCTGGATCAGGTCATAGGCAGCGCACAAAAACTCGACTCCGACCGTTACCATATCTCCGGGTTTTGCCGTCTACTCGCTGATCTTCGCAGTGACACGTCGGAAATGTTGGAGCCCCTGAAGACAGCCGGCCTTAAGAAAGCTGCGGGATACTCCAAGCGTTTCAATCGTCTTTCACCAGCCGAAAAACATGATAACGAGGTATCCATTAAAGAGATCCGGGCCCTTACTTCCGGAGACCGGGAACTGGGCGACAGCCTGCACCTACTTGTAATGGATATCCATCGCGCTTTAAACGCGTTGCAGTCAAGCATCGCGGGCGAGGCCGTCGATGGCTGCCAGACCTATGGAATACGCAGTTCCGATCGCCCACTGGTTGCGGCTTTCATGGTCGGCGTTAATGGGACTGCCCCCCTGAAGTTTGATCACCCCGGACTTGCCGCGACCGCGACGCGGGTTGGCGATAAGCTGGTGCTACAGAATGACATTGGCGCGACGGATGCCCACGTGTTGGTGGTACATGTGTGCGGCCGGATGGTTGCAGTGACGTATACGGACGTACATCTGCGAAGACTATTATTTTTTCAAAGTCTATTCGAACGCTATAAGGTGGATTGGAGCGATACACGTTCACGCAACGATTCGTCCGTAGGTGGAGGCATCTACCATCTCTGCGTGGGAACATTCCGGGCGCGGAACGCAATTAAGCTTCGCGAATACCTTGAACACCTTGGTTCCCGGTTAGTGTTTCTGATCGACTGGAACAGGGCGCGCAAGCGCCTGCGCCTGTTCGTGTCACCAGCTTCCACAATTGAACTTCTCCGCTGGGCTGCGCAACGAAACATCGGTCATATGGCTTGGCTCAAGGCTGGCGGTGAACAGTTGGTATTCGACGCGATGAGCTTCGCATATGCTGAACAGATAAAACCCGGCGAACGATTGAATGAGCTTCTTTCCGAAACCCAGGCGACGCTATTTCTACAATTCAACTTAACCAAGGCATTCGAGGGACTCCGACACGGGCGGCCCGTTTCGCTAATCGCAGATGAGATTCGAACCGAATTGGCTTCTCTGGTCCGTTCTACCGAGGATGCGCTTCTGGACATGGCACTGGAGCAGGCCGGACTGATTGTCGAATTGGCAGATACCGTGCGGAGCGCTCTAACCGCGCTGCGCGGGGGCCACGCAGAGATGGTGCCAGTGATGGCTGACAAAGCCAAGGCTTGGGAGACCGCAGCCGATCAGGAGTTGAACAGCGCACGTGAGTCGTTGCGCGTGGGTGAACATTTCCTGATCCAGCTCATGCGCGCCGCGGATGACGTAGCGGATGATCTGGAGGAGGCCGCTTTCCATCTCACCCTTTCACCGAAAGCGCCGGCCGTCTCGATCTCGGAACTGCTGAATCTTGTGGAGCATGTCTCCGGCGCAAGCCGCGAACTAGTTAAATCCCTGGCTGCGTCCCGCTACGTACGTCGCGGCGTTCCACGTGAGGACATCGAGGACTTCCTGCAGGCCATCCATGCGGTTCGTACGCTGGAGCATGCAAGCGACCTCGCCGAACGTGAGGTCAAGCGTGTGCTTTCCTTTGGACCCCAACCCTTTTCCGACGTGTTTGGTGTCGTTGAGGCGGCACGTAATCTGGAGGAATCTGCCGATGGATTGATGCATGTCGCTTTGCTGCTGGGAGATCACGTCCTGGAAAGGGTAGAGCATGAGTAGACGTCGGGTCACCGCGATTCCACCGATCTTTGGTTTGAACAACTTGGACGATGTGCCGGACGTAGAGGCTTGCGGGTTTAAGGCGCATAACCTGATCCGCATGGTCTCTGATGGGCTGCCTGTCCCCGCTGGATTCGTTTTGGGCACGGCGTGGTGTAAGGCAGTAACGCAGGGCACCAAGGCAGGTGCGTACTTGCCTGATGCGCTTCAAAACAGCATTCGTGCGCTCGAACACCAGACCGGCCTTGGTTTCGGCAGCCGTCGTCGCCCGCTCTTGGTATCAGTGCGTTCAGGTGCCGCTGTGTCGATGCCGGGCATGATGGACACTGTGTTGAATGTCGGCCTCAACGAGGAGTCACTGGCAGGTCTCTTGCGCCTGACAGGCGATCACCGGCTAGCGTGGGATTCGTATTCACGCCTTATTTCGGACTTCGCCGAAA
>OFHJ01000317.1_pt1 | contig 19699 bp, 23 predicted proteins | sample 1522001 | NCBI WGS metagenome assembly OFHJ01 (sample SAMEA2464838, study PRJEB22497) | soil metagenome | biome: Grassland; feature: Farmland; material: Clay | place: Australia | collected 2013-02-01 | depth 1.2 m | reverse complement strand
TCGCAACTCCCGTGAACTGGGAACCCGGAGACAAGGGAATCGTCGGTGCGCCTAACACCTTCGAGGCAGCACTGGTCAGGGAGAAGGAAGAGGGTGCCGAGAGATGGTACCTCAAGAGGGCTAAGGCATAAGGAAAGATCCGGATGACAGATTGCGCCATGTTCAACATCACGATGGGAGACTACCACCCATCCACAATTTGTGTCGAAATGTCAAGACTGAAAGATTCTCTTTCAGGCCTTATTGAGGTTACCAAGTCCGACTATCCTGAAGAAAGCATGGCGGAATACATCGAGGAATTCGCCAGATCTGATGAAATACAGCCAACTGATCGAACCCTGGGATTCGTTGTCCTGAATAAGGCCAAGAAAGTTGTTTCTCTGTCATTCAGTGAGATGAACGGCGATACAAAGGAAGAGATCGACAAGGTAATGAACAGTTACAGAAGTGAAGGTTTTCAGGTAGAGCTTGATTTGCCTAACTGAAGCCTGAATTCTTTTTTTTACACTTCATGGAGAGAGGCTTTTTTCAAGCGTATTACGGATTGAAATATTAACCGTAAAAAGTTAAATAACTACTTATGATACATCGATGATGTTCAGCATCGAAGAGATACTCATAATTGCAGTCGTCGGCCTTATTCTCTTTGGTGGCGCAAAGAAGATACCCGATCTTGCGAGAAGCATGGGTCGTGCCACTGGTGAGTTCAAGAGAGGACAGCTGGAACTTGAGAAAGAAATTAAGAATTCAATGTACGCAACTTCTTCAACAGCCCCAAAGGACGGAAAAGTCGATTTCCGGGAAGTCGCCAAGAATATGGGAATAGTGACAGACAACAAAGATGAGAACCAGCTCAAAGCTGAAATTGCCGAGAAACTCAAGAACTAAAAGCAATGAGCGATGAAGAAGTATTTCCCATCATCTTTAGAAACCTGGATGAAATCAGGGTAAGACTTACACGGATACTTATAGTATTCGGCATTTTTGCAGCAATTTTTTTAACTCTCAGGATACAGGAAGTAACTCTTTTTGGCCACACATTTATCTTTCTGTACCCCAATTTCTACCACAACACCGCGGCACAGTTCCTTCTGCTTATAGAAAATCACATACTACCCGCGGGAACCACAGTTTTTGTGCTTAAGCCTGCTGACGGAGTTCTGGCAGACCTCGATGTTTCAATGTTCCTTGCATTGCTCTTCGCAATGCCCATAATAGTAAAGGAGATCGGGGAATTTCTCGGCCCTGCCCTCAAGAAACGCGAGAAAGACGCCCTGAGGTCGGCCATAGTTCCTGCAACAGCACTTTTCACCGCTGGATCTGCCATAGGGCTCTGGATTGTCGCCCCCCCGCTTTTCATAATATTCAGCGGGTATGATCTGGGCTTGGGTGCAGCAGAGTCCCTCAGCCTTATGAGTTTTATCTCATTCACTTTTATATACACAGTAACTTTCGGGATCTCCTTCGAGGTTCCGGTATTCATGGTTGCGCTTACCAGGACTGGAATCGTTTCAGCAAAATTCTGGGAGGACCACTGGAGGCATGCGGTTATAGGCGCCCTCATTTTCGGCATGATATTCTCCCCGGGAGTTATTGGTTTCACCATGGTAGTCATGGCTGTCCCGATAATCGCCCTGTACATGGGGGGGATATACTTTGCAAGAAGGGCAGAAAGAAAGGCTGAGGCCGAAAAAGTAAATTCAGCATCAGAAATATCGTAGACCGGTCTGATCTCCTCAAAATATTGGGGGGCACAATCATTGAGGTTGCGCTTGAACAGGACGTGAAACAAGGCATGAACAGCTATGCCGGATGCATTGGCGCAGAAATAGAGGCATGGGGCTGCACACGGTGATGTCAAGCATCACATGGATGACCGCCGCCAGAATGACAGATTTGGGAAATCAGTACATGGTCAGGTTATATTTTTTGTCCATTTTCTCATAGGTTTCCAGGGAATCTATGCCCATTACATTTGAGAGAGTCTCCATGATCCCGGAGTACTTCCTGTCGTATACCTCCCTTCCAAGTTTGAGCCTGCCGGCCTCCCTGTCAAAGAAGATCTGCTCACCATACTTCTTCATGCAGTGAATGCACTCGGCCGCTGATTCCTCTGTACTTTCGAGGTCCTCGTAGCATTTCTCGAATGTGTCTTTCATTTGTCGTCACACCTTTTTCCGTCAAAACTCGGGTACCTAATGTTGTACCTGTCCGCGGACAGCTGTACATAATACAGGAAGCTGTCCAGAAATGTCCTGAACTCTTCTGGATCAACAAACATGTCCCTTACTCCGGGGATCTTCTCTATGTTCTTCCTGAGCTCGTCAAGCCGGAAGTCGCCGGACAGGTACCCCATCAGGGATTCGAGGAACCTGTATCTTGCATCGTACTTTGACTTCTTTGTGACCCTTCTGTAGATCTCTATCCTGTGCATTGCCTTCCGGATCCAGTCGGCTGCATCGTCAACTTCTCCGGCCAGAAGGGCACTCTTAATAACTTCAACATCAAGTTCAGCTTTGAGCATTTTCTATCACCCGAATAATCCCGGCGCCACCGACATGAGAAGGTACACCATCTGGAACGCCACTCCGAGGCCAACCGTGATGAATGCCGTCGCAATGACAGGAATCCTGACTGAGGTTGAAAGGTTGAAATCGGTCTCCCCCACCGGGTCCTTGAACATGTAGAGGATCACGCGGAAGTAGTAGAACACTGAGATTGCACTGTTCAGTATGGCGATGACAGCAAGCCACCAGAGCTGGCCCGTTATAAGTGCGAGGAACAGGTTGTACTTGGCGAAGAACCCGCCGGTAACAGGGATTCCGGCAAGTGCGAGAAGAAGTATTGAAAAACTCACTGCCACGGCAGGAGACTTTCTGAAGAGACCCGTCACATCCGAAATTTCAACCTTGTCCTTCTTCACAATATTCATTGTAAGGAAGGCTCCTCCCTTCATGAATATGTATACGACTGAATAATACATACCTGTGGCGACTGCCAGGGTTACTGCGTGCGAAGAGGTGTTCCCCACGTAAGACACCTGTGCAAGCACCAGGATGAGGTAACCCACCTGGGCAACGCTTGAATATGCCAGTATCCGCTTTAGGTTGTCCTGGGACAGGGCTGCAATGTTCCCGTAGGTCATTGAGGCGATTGCAAGGATGGTGAAGAGGTAGAATACAACTTCGAAATCCCCGGAAAAGCCCACGAGGAATATTTTCAGGATAACTACGAAGGCCAGGATCTTGCTTCCTGTGGAAAGATAGGCAGCAATGGAGTTTTCAGCCCCGTCGTAGGTATCAATCGCCCACTGGTGCATCGGGAAAATTGCCATCTTGAAGCCGAATCCAACTGCGAGGAAGAGAAGGGCTATATCCATAGACTGGAAGGAAGACACTTTGAGGCCGGCAGTCAGGTCGAATGTCCCGGTTGAGATGTAGAAGAACGATGCCCCGAAGGCCGTAAAGGCGGTGGCGATTGTGCTCGTGAAGAAATACTTGAGCGATGCTTCAAGATGCCTCTTCTCCTTCCCGAATGCAGCCATTATGTATGTCCCTATGCTGACGGCCTCGAAGGACACAAACATCACGAGTATATTGTAGGAAAAGGATGCGATGATTATGCCTATGTTGACGAACAGGAGGATTGCATAGAATATGTCAGCCTTCTTGCTCAGCCTTCTTGCCGCCGGGAAAACAACGAGCAGCGACGCAAGAATCATTATCATTGCGAAGTACGTCCCGTACCTGTTGTAAATGGTCGTGCCTGACATCACCAGGTTCGGGTTTCCCGGAAGGAAGTAGAGCCAGAAGAATACTATTGCAAGAGCGCCCGCAGTAATGGAGGCAAAGAGCCTCGGATTCTCAATCCTGATCCCTATTGCCAGGATGACAAAGGCGACGATTCCCAGAAGGAATAGCGGATAAAGGTAATTGAGGTTTGAAAGTCCGGTATTAAGTGCTAATTCTGTTATGAAGCTGTTAACGATCATATTAATCCTCCAACGTAGGCGGTAAGCAGTCCATCAAGCAGGTTCGGAAAGACCCCCAGGACGAATATCAGGACCAGCAGCCCGCAAAGGGTGGCAAACTCCTTTCTGTTTATATCCCTGATGTGGCCGAGGTGTTCATTGTATGGGCCGTACAGGGCTCTCTGGGCGACCCAGACGTGATATGAGGCAGTAACTATCATCCCGAGGATGATGAAGAATATCCACCACGTTATTCCCTGGTAGACGCCTACAACTATCGAGAACTCGCCAATGAATCCCGCGAGGCCTGGAAGGCCCAGGGATGCAAAAAGCCCTGCGAGCATGAAAGAACTCAGGAGAGGGGCTTCCCTGTAGATCCCTCCAAGGCCGTATGTCATTTCTGATCCGGTATTTCTCCTGATGTAATACAGGGATGCAAATATCAGCGCCATTATGAAGCCGTGTGCTATGATCTGGAACATTCCGCCGGAGAGCTCGAGAACCTGGGTATAGCTGTGTTCCAGTATCCCGACTGCGAATGATATTGTCACGAATCCCATTGCGGCTGCACTGGCAAATGCCATCATCCTTTTGATGTCCTTCTGGAACATGGCGACGAATGAGAAATAGACCAGGCTTAATATACCCAGGAATGCAAGGAAGTAAAGCAGAGTTGAGCTGAATATACCTGACGCCGGAAGGAGGATGCCGAACAGCCCGTATCCTCCCATAAGCGAGAGCCCGCCCGCAAGGATTATGGTTCCGGGGTATGGCGCGGTCTGGTAAGTATCAGGCAGCCATGAGTGCACCGGGAATGAAGGAAGTTTCACAAGAAATCCAATAAGGAATCCGAATAACATGAAGTCTCTCCAGAATACTGGAATATGGCCCGTAATGAACGCAGTGTTCATGAGTGTCCCCATGTCCAGCGTGAACTCTCCCGTGCTGAGGTAGTAATAGTTGTAAAGCGTGAAGAACGCCAGGAGGATAAAGACCGACCCAATGTGCGTATAAACAAAGAATTTCAGGCCAACGCGGTCTCTTTTTGCCCCACCGAACCTTATTATCAGGAAGTACATGGGTATGAGTACCACCTCCCAGAATATGTAGAAGAAGAGGAAGTTCCTTGAGATCAACAGCCCGAAAAGCCCCACCTCGGTTGAAAGGATGAGGCCGTAGATTGAGTTCTCAGAATCCTTTTCCACGACCATGAGTGAGACGAGTATTATGACTGCAGAGAGAGCTATGAGTGCTCCTGTGAATCCCGTAACTCCAGTCGTGAATGATATCCCGATGGATGGCGCTATCTGGAAGTTATACTGGCTGACGATCCCTCCATGATATCCGCCCCCGAAGGTCATGTATATATATATCCCGACGAGGATTGCCATTAGCCAAGCAGATGCGATAGAAAACAGCCTCGCCTTCTTCCCCATGAAGAAGGAGGCGAATGCAAGAATCATTGAGAGGAAGAATGTTATTACCATTAGCATTCAGATCACCACCTTGAAAAGCTCCACAAGGAGAAATACGATTGATATGCCTATTATGAGGACAATAAAGTAGTTCTCAACCACACCATCCTGCATTCTTCTCAAGAGCGTTCCAAAGCTGAGCGCACCGGACCCTGTCCTGTCAACACCGCTGTTATAGGAATTCTCTACTGTGCTGAAGGCTGCAGATACAGGGAGAATTATCCTTTCAGCGATTATTCTTGTATAGAGGACGTCCATGTAATATTTCCACTTCAGCAGGTTGTAGAAGAAATTCCTGCTGAGGTCGATCGATTTCCACCTGCTTGTCCCGTAGAGGTATAGTGCAACCAAGAATCCAATCGCGACGTATATGAGAGGTATATCTTCGATGTATGCCGGTATCGAAGGGAGTGTAACTCCTGTTGCGAGGTAATTATAGAACGGGACCTGGAACAGGTACCCGCCGAAGAGTGAGAAGAATGCCAGTATGAAAAGAGGGATCAGTGCGATGATTGGGGCCTCTTTTGCGTGCTCCGCGAGATGCGACCTCGGCTTTCCCACTGCCACCAGGAAGAACATCCTGAATGTGTAAAGGACAGTCAGCAGGGCCCCAAGGCTGAGGAAGAGCCATGGAAGGAAGGCCTGGAAACTTCCGTAGTGGGAGAAATAAAGCCATGATGCTGAAATAATGGTATCCTTGGAATAAAACCCGGAGGTAGGCGGAATCGCAGCCAGCGCGATTGAACCTATGAGGAAGAGTGTTATTGTTACTGGCATCTTTCTCCACAGGCCGCCCATCTGGCGGACATCCCTGAGGTCCATCAGTGAGATGAGTATGGCTCCCGCAGTGAGGAAAAGGAGGGCCTTGAACATCGCGTGTATCACAAGGTGGAACATTCCGAAGGATATTCCGGCAGCACCGATAACGGGTGCCAGCCCGATAGCGGCCATCATGTAGCCCAACTGGCTTATTGTTGAATAGGCAAGTATACGCTTCAGATCGTTAACCACTATTCCAAGAGTTCCGGCAAATAATGCAGTGAACGCCCCTATTATTGCAACTGAATACATTGCGAATGGGGCTGAATAGAAGAATATGTTGTACGTCCTGGCTACAAGATAGACACCCGCGGTTACCATTGTGGCAGCATGGATAAGAGCCGATACAGGCGTAGGGCCTTCCATTGCGTCTGGTATCCATACGTGAAGGGGGAATTGTGAGGATTTTCCTGCAGCGCCTCCCAGCAGAAGGACCGCGGCGATTCCCAAGTTTGTCGCACCCATGTATGAAGCTATGCTGGATGCGTTGTTGATAAGGAAAGGTATGCTGAGGGGGCTGTTGCCTCCAAGACCAGGATAGCCTACGAGAGCGTTGTAAATCACGGCCATGCCGATCAGGAAGAGCAGGTCCCCCACCCTGGTCACTATAAATGCCTTCTTTGCTGCTGCAGTTGCGTTAGGCTTGAAGAACCAGAAACCAATGAGCAGGTATGAACAGAGCCCCACAAGTTCCCAGAACAGGAAGAACACCACAAGGTTCGAGGAAACAACCAGCCCGAGCATTCCTGCGGTAAAGAGGGATGTTTCAGCAAAGAATACGTGCCTTCCCGGGTCCCCCTTCATGTAATACATTGTGAAGAGGTGGATTATGGTCGACACTAGGGAAACCATAAGCACCATTATCAGCGTGATGTGGTCTACATAAACTCCAATTTTTATGTTGTAGAACCACTGGTAGCTCTGATACAGAGGGTGCCCCAGGCTGTTAACGTAGAGAAATGTCTCATAGGATGCCAGAAGGGAAAGCCCAACCATGAATGATGCTATCACACCGCCAAGCATCTTCCTGTATCTGCCTATGGACCAGGAGAGAACGAACCCGATAAGCGGAAAGATGAATATTAGCCATGCCCAGATAAACATGTTACCACTTTATCTCCTTAATGAGCGAAATGCTGATTTTGCCGTATTTTCTGTATATGGCAGCCATGAGGCTCATGCCGATCACTGACTCGATCACGCCTATGGCAATGACAAAAAGTGCAAAGACAAGGGGGCTGCTCGTGTTGAAGAGTATGCCTGCACCAATGAGGCTCAGAATGGCGGAGTTCAGAAGAATCTCAATTGAGATCAGCATCTTGATTCCTATGTTGGACGTCATAACTCCATACAGGCCTATACTGAACAGTATCAGGGAAAGTACATTCACGAATTCTATCTGCATTATTCATCCCTCCCGGCGATGTAGAACATTCCAATGATTGCCCCAACAAGTATCACCGACAGAAGCTCGAAGGCTATCACATATGGCCCGAACAGGCTCCTCCCAATCCCGGCGATGTCCTGAGATGTTGGGACAAAGTTTCCGGGTATCTGGATCATGGCAAAGAAGAATACCAGGAAGAAGAATATTACTGCAAGCCTGGACAGGTTCTTATTCAATCTCCTTACCCCCCGTAAGCATAAGAGTGAAGATCAGAAGCGTAATCACTGCACCAACATATACTAGCAGCTCAATGCTTCCCACAATCGATGCGCCTAGGAATATGAAGAGTGATGCGAGCACAAACAGGAAGACCATCAGGTACACCCCTGAATGAACGAGGTTCTTTGCCCTTATTGCCTGAAGTGCAAGAGGAACAAGTATTGCTGCGAATATTATGAATATCAGAGTGTAAGCTATCATCTTTTTACCTCGTCCTCCGGATTCTGAAGCTCCTCTGGTGAATAGGTGAAGCTGTTCCTCGTCCTGGAAGTCTCAAATTCATGGGTGAGGTAAATTGCGTCGGTGGGGCAAATTTCCTCGCAGTTCCTGCATACAGTGCATGTTCCAAAGTTCACATCAGGGTATATTTTTCTCTTGTTCCTGGGATTTTCCCTGTCGACTGGCTGCATATGTATAGTCAGGTTAGGGCAGACCTGCTCACACAGAGTGCAGCCGACACAGTCGTCAAGACTGAGGAAAATCCTGAATTTGAATCGTTCAGCTATGTAAGGTTTGGTCTCGGGATACTCAACAGTAGCCGGTTTCTCAAACAGGTGCTTCGCAACCAGAAGGATCCCTTTCAGTGAGCCGACGATGGGAATCTGCTTTTTTGGTTCTTCCACTTCTTTTATTCCAATCACAATGACCACCCAAGTGTAAGAATGCCTGCAAGGATCAGATTTATAACTGATGCCGGAAGCAGGTATTTCCAGCCGAAGTTGACAAATTTGTCAATCCTTATTCTTGGCATTGACAGCCAGATAGTAAATGATATCAGGACAAGTATCCAGGTCTTTATCACAAGATATATGAAGCCAACATCCCCGGAGAAGGGCCCGTTGTATGCACCGAGATACAGTGTGGATACCATCATGGACCCCAGGAATATGCTGCCGAATAGCCCGACATAGAATATTCCGAACCTCATCCCAGTATACTCTGTTGAGTGGCCCGAAACGAGCTCACTGTCGCTCTCTCCCAGATCAAACGGACTGTAGGATGCCCTCGCAATCATGGATATCATGAATACGCCAAGGCCTATCGGCTGAACCAGGCCGTATGCAATAAATGCCCTGGAGCTTGAAGCTATGGAATCTATGTTGAGAGGGGACGAAGTCTGGCCTGATGCCATCATTACAAGTGCAAGGATGGTGATCATCATCGGAACTTCGAACGATACATCCTTTGCCACTGCCCTGAGTGCCCCCACCATTGCATATTTGTTGTGGGAGCTTATTCCCGCCAGTATTTCTCCAATTGGCATTATTGCTATGACCGCTATTAGAAGGACAAGGCTTACTGACGAGTGGGTAACTGTCAGGGAACCTATGTAGTAGAAACTTCCATAAGGCATTAGCGCGAATCCTAGGAAAAGGCCGAGCATGACGACAACGGGTGCCACCTTGTAAGGAAGATCATCCCTCTTCTTCGGTAGGATCGACTCTTTCTGCACCAGTTTCATCATGTCAGCGATCATCTGAAAAATGCCGAATTTCCCCACCCTGTTTGGACCACGGCGAACCTGGAGCCTTGCCATATATTTTCTGAAGATGTATATTACCGCCACAAGTGAGATTGTGATGAAAATCAGCATGAATAGAGTTTCGAAGAAATATGCCAGGATGTAGGCTATATAATGTGTCAAGGGAGAGAAGAAATTCGCAAGCCTCAAGAGTACGTTCATCTGTCGACCTCCCCGAATACCAGATCAATTGTCCCGGATATGGCTACCACATCCGCTATCATCTGGTCCTTTGCAAGATATCTGAGAACTGAAAGGTTTCTCAGTGTCGGGCTCCTGACCCTCAACCTGTAAGGCTTGACCGAGCCGTCGCCGACGATATAAACTCCGAGCTCGCCCTTGGAGGATTCCGTTCTTGCGTAGACGTCACCCTCACCCCTCAGCCTTATCATGAGTGATTTCTTTGCCTTAGGGTTGAAGAACGGTCCTTCCGGAAGTTTTGAAATTGCCTGCTTGACAATCTTTATCGATTGCCTCATCTCCTCAAACCTTACGAGGAACCTTGCGAGATTGTCTCCCTTCTGGGAAACAGGTATGTCAAAATTCACTTTGTCATATACGAGATAAGGTTCAGCTTTCCTGACATCGTACGGAACCCCTGATGCCCTGAGCATAGGGCCGGTAACTGCATAATCGAGAGCAACCTCCTTTGGAAGCACTCCAATGCCCTTGTTTCTTGAAATGAATATGTCATTCTTTGTGAACAGATCGTACATGTCCTCGAGCTTCTTGGGGAACTGGTCGCAGAATTCGTTGATCTCCTGCACGATCTTTTCGTTAAAATCCTGATAGACTCCACCTATGCTCATATAGTTGACTTCCTGCCTGGAGCCTGATACTTCCGTGAATATCTTCAGAATCTTCTCTCTCTCGATGAAAGCGTAGAAGAATGGGGTCAGCATGCCAAGGTCCAGCCCGAAGGCGCCGGTCCATACAAGGTGTGAAGCAACCCTGCTGAGTTCTGCCATGATTACCCTGATCCATTGAACTCTCTCGGGTGGAGGTATGCCAAGCAGCTTCTCAGCGGCTTCAAGGTACCCGACTTCCATGTTCATGGCTGCCACATAGTCCATCCTGTCAAAATAAATAATAGAATCACAATAATAATCAAGCTCACAGATCTTTTCAGCATTTCTGTGCAGGTATCCTATTACCGGCTCAAGTTCCTTTACAATCTCGCCGTCAAGCTTGACTTTTAGCCTCAGTACGCCATGGGTAGACGGATGCTGCGGGCCCATGTTCAGGTCGACCCATTTCTGCCTCTCTTCGGCCTCTGTCATCACCAACCATCTCCCGGATCGAATGTGGCGTAATCGTTTCCCTCATCGTCCATATTGATGTACTGTACTTTGCTGAGATCGTAATTTTTCCTAAGTGGATGCCCGGTCCAGCTCTCCGGGAGGAAAAGCCTCCTCAGGTTGGCATGACCGTCAAACCACACACCCATCATGTCCCACTGCTCTCTTTCTTCCCAGTCTGCACTGGTCCAGAGATGCACTACGCTCGGAAATACGTTGTTGAGGGTGTCTGATTTTACGACCACATAATTGTCATTTTCCATATTGTGAAGGTGATAGACTAGTTCTATCCTATCCCTCCAGTCGACAGCGGTTATCAGGGACAGATGATCAAACCCCTGCTCTTTCAGCTCTTCCATTAACTGAAGAAAATTGTCCTTATCGACTTTCAGTATTCTTCTCCCGTCTTTTCCTTTAGTCTCTTCAAGTATTTCAGCCACTGAAATCACCTGTCGGTTTCTCCCCTGATCTTCTTCTGAAGAGTAACTATTCCGTATGTCAACGCCTCAGGGGTCGGAGGGCAGCCCGGTACGTAAACGTCAACAGGAATCACCTTATCGACTCCAAGCACGACAGAATAACCCTGATTGTATGGCCCACCCTGGATAACACATACACCCATTGCTATGGCATATTTCGGGTAGGGCATTTCATCATACAGCCTCCTGACCCTTGGTGCCATTTTTTTGGTAACAGTCCCCGAAACTATCATGAGATCAGACTGCCTGGGTGAATTTCTGAATATTTCACTGCCGAACCTGGAAATATCCAGATTCGATGCCTGCGTTGCCATCATTTCAATGGCGCAGCAGGCCAGCCCAAAAGTAAGCGGCCATAGAGAGTTGCTCCTTCCCCATTCAAGGGCCTTTTCAATCGTAGTTGTGATGACCCCCATATCACCGGTTTTCATTTCAACCACCTCAAATATCCTTCCTTCATGGCATAGAATACCGCAAACATGGGCATGGAGAGGAAAAGCAGGGTCTCAATGAAAGGAATAAGGCCAAGATACTTGAAGTCGAATGCCCATGGCAGCAGCAGCGCCATATCAATATCAAAGAGAGCGAAAAGCAGAATCACGATATAATACTGGACGTTCACGTATTTGCCAAGGTCACCTTTGGCAACCTCACCGGATTCGTAAGGTTCCAGGTATCTGGTATCCTTGACAGGGGGGTTAGATTCATTGACAAGATTTTTGAGAACATCCGCGAACTTGAAACTGATTTTGCCCGATGGATCGTACCTTTTCTTGGAAATTGAGGGTAATATTGCAAAAATGGCATAGAGGGAAAGTACCATCAGCACCAGCGTTATCAGCAGTGCTATATACCCATCCAACATATTCTGTAATCGTCACGCGATATTTAAGTATTGTTTACAAGCTTTTAATGGAGCTTAACAGCTAAAAAATTGGAAATTGTCAGTATTAAATTTCTTTGACTGACTATTTAAATTTTTCTCAGATAGGACACTGTGATCATGTCAACAGGAGAAAATATTATATAGTGATTAAAATAAATCACTTAAGCTTCTCAAGAATCTCGATTGCTTCCTTGGGATCGAAGGACTTTTTCGTCTTCTGCTTAAGCATCGCGATCAGAGTTCCGGGCTTTATTTCCTTGCCTGACGCATCAGCGATCTCCTTCACCAGGACCATGAGATCTCCTTCCGACAGTGAGGCTTCCTGTACTTCCTTTGCACTCTGTTTGGCGTCAAGTTTCCTGGTGAGCATTACCTCCATGGCATTCTCAAGTGTGTTCCGGGACCAACCCATTTCTGTCGAGATTTTGAGGAGCCTGTTGAGCTCCCCTGTTTCGAAACTGGCTTTGTGCTTCTTCTCCATTTCCGGAATTGTCTGCAGCATGATCCTTGCGGAGAGTTTTCCGTCCTTTGTTGTTTCAGTCAGATCGCGGAAATCGTCGAGAAGAAAGTTGGATGCTATCGTCCTTGCGTCCTGCAACGAAATTGAAAACTCTTCAGAGAGGTCCTTAGCGATCTCCTCCTCGCTCCTTGGAACGAACTCGCTGATTCTCTGGCGTGCATCACTGCCAATCTGGACAATAGGGACATCTGTTTCGGGATACATTCTGTCCTTCCCTGGCAGCGGCCTCAGGAATTTTGTGGACCCGTCTTCAAGTGGACCCCTCGTCTCGGAGAAATCGAGGCTTGACAATTTCTTAATTCTTGAGGTGAAGGCGTCTGAAAGTTTGCCCGCTTTACTTTTGTCTGCTATAACGAAAATAATTGCGTCCTCATCCCCTGGTGAAAGCTCCTCTCTGGCCATCTCCACTTCCTTGCCAGTTATGCCGAATGCCGGAAGTTCGTCGGTATGGAGAATGCCTCCGAGGCCGAATGCCTTGGCAATATCGGAAAGGTCCTTCCCTACCCTGAACTGGTCATTCTTGAGCAGGCCGTCCAGATTGGACCCTACTGATGCGTATATGGACAGCCGGTTCCTGAATGCATTCTTCAGCATCTTAGACTCGGTTTTCTCAAAATATTTCCCTGCTTCGGAAAACATTATGGGCCTTTTCATGCCTCCTCTCTTTTTGAGAATCTCCATTGCATCCCTCATATTTCTCTGCCTTTCTATCTCATGCGAGATCGATTTTCCAATCAGGGACAGTTTCTGGATCCCCTTAATTTCAACCCTGCCGAAGCCGAGTGAAATGTTCACGTCCTGCCTTATTGAATCCACCTGCCTTCTCGATCTACCAGTGGATGCGACTATGAAGCCTATCGACTTGGCCACTTCCACTGCATGTTCCGCATCGAGTATATCCGGTTCCGTTACAATTTCAAGAAGAGGTATGCCAAGCCTGTCCAGAGAGTAAAGAACGTCCTCCTCCACCTTCCTGTCCTGTTCTATTTTTCTTGCCGAGTCTTCCTCAACGCAGACACTTGAGATTCTCACAGGCCCCCTGCTCGTTTCCATCTTTCCGTCGAAGCCAACAACCGCTGTTCTCTGAAATCCAGAAGTGTTTGAGCCGTCAACCACGACCTTCCTCATGAACATCACTGAGTCGAGGGGCCTGCAGTTTAGCGAGCCTGCAACCATCATACCCGTTGCAATAGCATCTTCATTCGGCGAATGAGGAGGTTCCTCGTCCGCTTCAACCAGGCAGCTGTTGTCTGTGGAGACATATCTGAACTTCCTGTCCCTCGTCTTCTCATATTCTGCTGCGGGATCGTAGAAACCCATTTCACTTGCAGTTGGAGAAAGTATCCTCTCGAAAGAGGTTTTCTGCACGCCGTAGCTCTCGGTACTGCAGTCGCAGAAGAGTTTCTTTCCCTTCAGCTGGAAATGTATTTCCAGTCCGATCATCACTTTGCTTTCTTTGGGTGCTTTTCCCTTTTCTCCTGACGCCATGGGATCACAACTCCTCCCTTGTGAGCAATTCCCCTCTCAGATTTGTCTTCATTATTTTCCCAAAGTCATTGAAATCGTAGTTTGCCAGGACATACATCGCCTTTACGTATGCGATCTCAGGGACGACGTTCCCCATTTCCAGAACCCCTGCGTCAAGGAGTTTTCTTCCTGTTGAATATACGTTCAGGTTTGTTGTACCGCTTATGCATTGAGTGGTCATTACTATCTGCTTTCCCTCTCTTGTCATTTCCCTTATGGGACCAATAAGCCTGTCGGCAGCATGGCCCAGCCCCGTCCCCATCAAGATTACAGCTTTCTTGTTTTCACTGTAATTCATCAGATCTTCAGGGCTGAGTGAGGGATGAAAATACATAAGGCCGACAGAACTGTCGAGGCGGTCATTGATGACCGTTTCGTCATCGGGCCTCTTGCTCAGGCGGTTTATCACCACACTGCCGTCGGAGTAGAATGCCATGGGCTCCTCACCTATTGAATGAAACGCATCCCTCCTCGAGGAGTGCATTTTCCTTGACCTTGTTGCCCGGAGCAGTGAGATCTTGTTGTCTGAATTCCCGCTGTGCATCGAAATGCCCACGTCACCTATTTCAGCGGATGCAAAATGTATTGCGGCCTCTATATTGGTGAAGGCGTCGCTGCTGGGCCTGTCCGGGCTCCTCTGGGAGCCTACAAATATAACCGGTCCGGACTGCTTCTCGAGCATGAATGACACAGCGGAAGCGGTGTAGGACATTGTGTCTGTCCCATGGGATACTATAACCCCGTGCGACTTCTTCAGGCCTTCCTTGACCCATCTCACAATGTTGACCCATTTCTCCGGGGTCATATTTTCACTCAGGATGTTGTCCCTGCTTTCCAGCTCAACCGTGAACCTTCTCTCGAGATCTGTCACTGTGGACTTGAGGAAGCTGATGTCGTTAGAGGGAGTGACCGCCCCTGTTGAGTAATCCACCCGGCTCGATATAGTTCCGCCTGTTGCAACTATCGTGACCTTCCCGGGGCCGCTGCCGATGAAGGTGTCTTTTGAAGAGCGGGCCTGTGGAGCCTCTTCAAGCGATTCTTCTTTAATTTCCACGGCCCCCTTTTCTGCAACTATGTTATATCCGCTTTTCAGTTTAATTGTCAATAAGCCGGAGTTTTCATGGATAAGGGTGCCTTCCTGCTCCGCCCCCTTGTACACAAACCTGATTTTCCTTAACTTCAATGACTCTCTGTTATCTGACATATAACTCGAACAGGTAGAAATATGAGCTTATGATAAATAATTAGTGTGTCGGCCCACAGTTGAGTGCATCGCTCAAGTGCAGGATTATATCAGCCTTTTCTGGGGGGTGTCCCGGGGCAGTCCGAGGAGGGTTGAAAGTGCCATTGCGTTCCTTGGAGCTTTTCCCCGGGGGTGATTGTTGAAATAAATGAACGCGTCCTCATACTTCCCGATGTTCTTCCTGATGACTTCCGATATCGGTTTGAGGTCTTCTGTCGAGTATTCATAATCGTATCTCTCCGAGGGAGTGTCAGTTTTCCTGTTCCAGAGGTCATAGTTCCTGCCATGAAGCCTCATGTAGAAACTCTTTCCAGTGGATGAAATGTCCAGGAACTCTTTCTCTGGCCCGTCTATTTCCACAACACCTGCACCAGCGCTGGCAATCTCCTCCCGGAATTGACTGTTGCCGTAGAGCGTTTGATGCCGTGGTTCAACAAAATACCCTATCGCATCGGTGTTGAGGCTTTTGAGTAAAGTGGCCAGCCTGTGCGTGCTCTTGATTGTAAAATATGGCGGGAGCTGAAGAAGTACAGCCGCGAGCCTGTTTTCCATGGCCATAGGCTTGAGGTACCTCTCTTCAAAATCCACTGATGTTGTCACCGCCCGTTCAAGGTCGCCGAGAATATCTTTATGGGTCACCTGCCCGGGAAATTTTACGGAGAACTTGAAGTCCCTGTTTGAGACCCGCTTCATCCATCCAGTGACCATTCCCGCGTCTGGGATTCTGTAGAATGTGGTGTTTATCTCAACGGTGTTGAAGATTCCGGAGTAAAAACTGAGCTTTTCGGTAGCCTTTCTAGGGTAAAATGGGCCTACCCAGTCAGGATAGCTCCAGCCTGAGCAGCCCAGATAGATCATGGAACATCACTTGCCTTTCAGTATTTCCCTGGCTATTATGTCCCTCTGGATCTGATTTGTCCCCTCGTATATCTGGGTTATCTTAGCGTCACGCATGTGCCTTTCAGCGTCTAGGTCCGTGGTAAATCCGTATCCACCGAATAGCTGAAGAGAATCTGTGGTTACCTTCATGGCCATGTCGGACGCAAACATCTTGGCCATGGACGCGACCTTTATTGTGTCTTCATGGTTCGTCCACATGTCCGCAGCCCTGTATGTGATCAATCTAGCAGCCTCCAGCTGGGTGGCCATATCTGCGATCATGAATTTTATGCCTTGAAAGTCCGAGATGCTCCTTCCGAACTGCTTCCTGTCCTTGATGTATTCCAGTGCCTCGTCGAAGGCTGTCTGTGCTATTCCGAGGGCCTGTGCAGCTATGCCTATCCTTCCAGCGTCGAGAGTTTCCATGACCACTTTGAACCCTTCGTTGAGCTTCCCAACCATGTTGCTCTCGGGTATTTCAACGTTGTTTAATGAAAGCTCAACGGTGCTGCTGCCGCGTATTCCCATCTTGTGAATTTCGCGCCCTATTTCAAACCCCGGTGTACCCTTGTCAACGACGAAGGTCGTGATCCCCTTGTAACCTTTCTCCTTGTCTGTTACCGTATCAACAACAAAAAACTCAGCAATGCTCCCGTTTGAAATGAACATCTTGCTGCCGTTGATGATGTATTTGCCTCCTTTCTTTTCGGCAGTCGTCTTGATTGCAGCGGCATCGCTTCCTGCAGAAGTTTCCGTTAAAGCAAGCCCGCCGACTGCACCCTTTGCAATCCTTGTGAGGTACCTCTTCTTAAGTTCCTCTGACCCGAACATTATCAGGGGCTCTGCGAAAAGGGTAAGTGCACCGTCCAGGACAAGAGCTGTGCTCGGGCATGCCTTGGAAAGTTCTTCTATGACTCTTACAAGAAAACTGAAACTCAGGCCTGCCCCTCCATATTCCTCAGGGATATAACTTGCAAAGAGGCCAAGTTCATTCATCCTGTCTATCAGCTTCCGGGGAACTGTCATATTCGCGTCAATTTCCCTTGCGAGAGGCTTCACCTCTTTCTGAGCAAATTGTGTGACGTACTTCAGAACATCTTTTTCAGGCTCAGACAAATGAATGGTATCCATATGTAATCAAGTTTAGATGGGGCTTCACTTTATTATGTTTTCTTTAGAGTCACCGGTAATGTTACAGCATAGCATATGGTGATGCTGCCGCTCGGATAACATCAGGAGTCCTGTGGAATTCTATCAGTTCGGTAAAAAAAATATTGGTTAGTGATCCTGCCTGAGTTCTTCCTTGAGCTGTTCAAGAAGCTCAGGCGTTATCTTTGCAATCTCCTGGTACGTCTTGTGCCTTGTCTCAATGTACACGTTCTTTGAAGTGAGAAACTTCTCCAGAAGACTCGATGTAAACTGGAACTTCAGGTACTGCAGTGTTGATTCCAGGACTTCGGTTGACCGCCCTTCTTCTGGGATTCCCCTCAGTTCATTCCCATCAAATGTAAGGTAGACGGACTGCTCAATGCCAGCCAGTCTTGGGAGTTCCTTTACCATCTGGTTTTCGTCCTCAAACTCGATAAACATTGAAACACTCAGTTCACTGTCACCAGGCAGCTGTTCACTGTACACTTCAATCAGCCTGTCAATCTCCTCTTCATCCTTTATGTTCTCAAGGAATACCATCTCATTGATCTGGTTAAGAACCGTATCCTTGTCTTCAAAAAGGAAACTGAAGGTCTTTGTTGTTAGACGCCTGAGCTTGATTTTCTTGATTACCTCTGCGTTGACCTCATTCCTGTTTTTCGAATAAGTGTCCGGGGGAAGGATATCTTCCCTTAGTATTTTCTGTGACATATTTACTGTGACTGCTGCAGTTTCTCAAGCGTGTCTTCATACTTTTTGGCGTGGGACTTTTCTGCCTTTGACAGAACTTCAAACCAGTGCGCTATGTCGTCAAAGCCCTCTTCCCTTGCTGACTTGGCAAATCCAGGGTACATCTGGGTGTACTCGTAGGTCTCTCCGGCTATGGCAGATTTGAGGTTCTGTTCCGTGGTTCCAACTGGTTCTCCTGTTACAGGGTCACCCACAGTTGCCAGGTACTTCATATGGCCGAATGCATGAGCCGTCTCACCATCGGCAGTTGAACGGAATACCTGCGCTATTTCCTGATTTCCCTCCTCGTCAGCCTTCTGGGCGAAGTACAGGTATCTCCTGTTCGCCTGAGATTCGCCTGCAAATCCGGCTTTGAGGTTTTCCAGAGTTTTGCTGTTTTTAAGCTCCATTTATTCACCAGGATCTTGATTGAGACTCCGGTAATAAATATTTCTGATAGTAACTATCAATCAATATTTCATATAAATTGTGCTTTCCCCGACAAAACTGAGTACAACGCCACATGAAGGGGGACGGTGTTTTTTCCCCTGGCAAGCTCGTGCTTCTCGTCAAGCAGTGATATCTTGAAGGGTGCAGGTACTTCTATTTCCTCTTCGCCCACTGTGAAAATTTCGGGTATGCATTCCATCAAAGGCTCGAAGCTTGGCAAATCGTCGAGCGCCACCTCCTTCACCTCGAAGCCTGTCTTGCCATGCAGGCTGCCGGGATATCGGATGAGCCGGTGGACATCGGTTGTTACAGGTTCGTCTATCTCGGCCATATTTGCAGACTTCATCTCCTCTATGGCCTTTGCAACTGCTTTTTGCTTCCTTACCCCTGCAGACTTGAGGTCCATGACCTGATCGGAGATTTTACCGTTGCCTGAGGGAGATGGGCCCATTTCAGAGAGAATTGTCCAGGCTACTTCCTGTGCCCACCCCCCATGGTCCAGGGGTGTTGACTTGTAGGTCTTGAGAAATTCATCCAGCGTGACCCCTTCACCCCTGATGTAACTGGCGATCTCCCTCCTGGAATCTGAAGTCATTGAGTACACCCTTTCACTTAGTATATGTACATGGTACCCTCTGCCCCCTGAGAAGAAAACCTTGATCTCAGATTCATCGAACCCGAGTGTTTTTATGAGAAACTTGTCAATCAGCCTTATTGTATGCTCTTTAATAAGAGCAAGAGTTTGCTCATAGGTGATCTTCCTGCCAGTTTCAACGTGATCGGCATCGAGATCAAAGATAAGCTCAGCGCCAAGCCATTCCTTGTCCTGCATTCTCTTTTCATCGGGTTTCCTGTAATAAGCTGACGAATAGTAGAGGTGCCTTGGCACCGCAGACTTGACAAAACTGTCCATCTCTTTAGTGCTGTTAACCTTCCTGTGCCTGGTCATTGTGCCGAAGAAAGGAATATAACCTATCTCTCTTGACTGGAGAAGTTCAGGAGATCTGAGAGTCCAGCTGTCATAATACTTGAAGAAATAGTTTTTCAGCTTAAATTCGGACTCTCTTTCGCCCATGAAGCTAAATAT
>OFHJ01000316.1_pt1 | contig 19741 bp, 16 predicted proteins | sample 1522001 | NCBI WGS metagenome assembly OFHJ01 (sample SAMEA2464838, study PRJEB22497) | soil metagenome | biome: Grassland; feature: Farmland; material: Clay | place: Australia | collected 2013-02-01 | depth 1.2 m | reverse complement strand
GAAGAGCTCAAAGAACGCATAGACCAGTATTTCGATGAGCTGAACAGGTCACCAGTCATATTCAGGTGGACCTACAAAATGGATGAAACTGTAATAGCATAGAAATTAAGAGAACGCTCATCTAGTAGTCTATGCCGACCCATCCAGACCAAGAAAGGAATGCAAGTAGGGGTGGTTGCTCAGTATTGATATCATAAGATTCTGTATTTCTATCCTTAAATTGATTTGTTTGTCGATGGGGGCGCATTGGTCCGTTGTTCTGGATGGGGTCGACTGCGGCAGCAATTACACTTTGAATTTGTCTCAATATGATAAGGGAATTGCCTCTCCTGCCTTTTTATTTACTATGGGTCGAAGTTCAAGAGCTTCCTCAAATGTACTCGCAAGGAGAAATTTATTTGCCAACGCTTTGTAATTCACAAATGTTCCTGCATATCCAAGTACTCTCCTTGCATCAGCTATCATTTCCAACTTCTCTTCGGTCCACAAACTAAGAGTTCATTTCCTTAAATAGTTCATGAAACGGCTCTTCACATTTGTATGTGGAAGATTATATATGTCAGTAAAAGAGGCATTCCTTCCAGTTTTGGACATCAACCTTGTAAGTTTCATCTACTTTTCAACAATATTTTCATGAAGTTGTACCCTCAATAATTATAGTGTAGACGCATTATCTATTGTTAATGGCTTACAAAACTTGCGCAATATGCGGGAGAAAAGTTTATCCAGGAACCGGTATGTTTTACGGTGGTAGGTTAATACATAGAACTTGTAAGGGCGTAGCCATAATCCAACGATTCAAACTTAACAGAAGATGACACAATGTAGGATAGAATCAACGCAATAATTCAAATCCCAAACTGGTGTCTGAGTAAACGTCGCAACCGCATGTTTTGATTCTTGCTTCATCTATACCTCGTCGGGCTAGAAACCTAAACTCGGTCTTAATTCTAGTAAACAGAGAACCAGCATAACCCAAAGCTTCCATTGCTGGTTCTCCGATCAATAGAATGAAGGTAACCTTCACATTGCCTGTCCTCAATCTGAGATTGGGAAATAGTCTGATGATCTCATTCTCTAGTAACCAAAGGGAACCTTCAGCCTTGTTTTTCACGGTTTCAGGTGAAATGACATTGGCTACAAAGTCTGGGTTAGGGTTATTGACATCTCTCAGCTCTATCAAATAAACTTCCGTATTGACGCCGTTTCTACCAATAAAAACCAAATCGCAATGCATATTCCCATTGTAGTTCAGCACTTCTGCGTTCAGTACGGCACTTGTTTCAATTTCAGGTAATTTAACTGCGCAAGTTTCCCTCGTGTCATAGTAGTATATCGAATCATCATTTCTATAGGTCTTTAGTTTCGGCATTGTTATCACCCGATGCTTTCTTCCTTTCCTTTGAGGTATTTGATCTTTTTATTAGTTCAGAAACCGTCCATTTATAAAAGGAATCGACCGTACTGGATATTCCCGGCACACTTTTGTCTAATTCTTCCCTTCCGATTATACGGGATTTTCCATTCTGTTCGATGAAACATGAAATTGAGTCTGTACTTCTGTTCATATTAGTTATAGCGCTGGCCAACCAACGAATCTGATGAGATCCTTTGTTTGCAGCTGGCAATAAACTCTTAATTAGGGAAATAAGGCTTTCTTCTTCAGGGCGGAGTTCTAATACGTAATGTATCACTAATGCCAACAGATCACTATGTGTCGATATAACTATTTTCAGATTCTTCTGTGCAGCAATTGCAATTAACAATAACCCCATAAGAATCTGAGTACTAACATGAAGCTGTGCCTCTGGTTCTTCTATTAAAATCAGTTCAGATTCTGATGCAGAAAGCAGAGGTAGCAATATTCCAGCCAATTCTTCCACCATCGCAGAAGATAACCCAAGGTTGACCCCCTCTCCTTTAGAGTAGTTATAAACCAATGCCCCACTTTCTTCTAAGTATGAAATTTTACCTCCAAGAATGGGCTCAAATAAGCCAATAAATTCTTCAGGTGCATTATTTATCAATTTTTTACCTTCAATTGCCCACTCCAAATAATTGGCAGCTGGAGTAGAATCAATACCTCTCAGAATGTCTATTATCTCATCAGAGTCATAATATGGATTACCAAATGAAAGGTTTGCTAGTTGCATAACTAAATTCCTTCCATACGGGAAGAACTTAACAGATTTGAAAGAAGTAAGGTTGTAGATCTCGTTACTAACCTCATCGAATGCCAATTGCATCACGAAGTCGTGATATTCCTTTGTTATATCTTCTAAAATTTGTGTTGAAGAATAGTTGATAAGGTTCTCTTGATCTTCTGATGTAATTTTCTCAAGCACGTCGAGGTATCTGTCAAGTGGTACCCTAAGCTCTCGCAGGTAACTATGCCGTTCATACATCAGATTTGCCTTTTCCAAATCAAAGTGTAATGAAATTGATACAATCATTCTGACTGAGTTTGTTTCTACTCCTATTATCTTCCCATCAAAATCAAACAAAATTGGAAAGTCATGTCTTAAACGTCGTATTGTGTAAGCAATAGCTGAATCATTTGAGTTAGAAAACTCTGGGAGAAAAAAATGGTAGTCTCTGCCGGTTATTATATGATCTCTTTCGGGGACTATAGAATTGATTGCCCTTTTCAAAACCTGCTGTAAATTAGAATCATTTATCATTATATGATCTATGGCACCACTTCCCACAAATTTGTTGAGTTCCTTTACATACAGCTCGGATATGTTCTCATATAGCTCCTCCCTTGGTATTCTAATTTCAATCTCCATATCCTTCTGAAATGATTCTATATTCAATTTTTTCAAGGGTCTCTTCCGACTTTGCTCACTTTGTTCCTTAGGTTTTTCCAACGAATATTCTTCTTTTAACTGTTTCAAAACTTTGATCAAATAATCAAAAAGTGGCCTCGCAAACTCATTGAGTTGAAACGAATTTAACTCGGGAGTTTCCAAGCTGTATGCTGTTCCATAGCTCTGCACCAATCTTATCAAGGCTTTCTCATCAAGACTCTGGAGAAACCAATAGATGGACCTCAACGAATAAGATTTTCCAGAATTTGGTCTCCCAAGTAGTAAAGATAAATCACGAAGTGGAAGTTCTAGTTTCTTTATAGGTCCAATCTCCTTGACAATAACAGTGTTTCCTTTTCTTACAACGTCCTTTTCAAATTTCGCCGTCATTCATCTTACCCCAATAGTTCTTCCAGTTCTTTCAACTTTTCAGCTACCTTTTTTCCTTTTTCAGTCAAAGAAATCAAGTTCTTTGGTGGATATGAAGAACTCTCAATCCTTGCTTTTATTATACCAAGATCCTTTAACTTCTCAAGTGCTTTGTATCCTTGGTTTATAGAAACACCAGAATCTGGCCATATTCTTGACAATAAGTATTCGTCCTTGTCTCTGAGAAACAATGTAATTCTAAGAATACCTGACTGTTTTTCAAGTTCTCCAATTGAAGTCAAAGCGTATTGTTATATCTTACTTCCAATATAGATTATAGCTTCTATCTTCCAAATCAGAATATACTTATATTTGTTTCATATAACTTCTATATTGGAAGTTAGAATATGAATTCGCAACAGTCTATACCGATCTTGACAAAGAGAGAAACTCATTCTCTATTGAAAGAGTTAAAATTTGATTTTAGAGTTGATTCTCTAGACAAAGTCATTAAAATCTTGATTGAAGAACACAGACGGAGGAGTATTTCTTGAATGAAAGGGATTTTCAAAATAAACTCCAGGAATATCGGATTTGGGCAATGACAATGGGGAGATACTCTCCTTCAACTGTAAAACGAGCCTTAAGAAGAATACGAAGTTTTTCTCGTTTAATTGACTTATTTAATCCAGATCAAGGCAAGATTCTAGATTTTTTTGCCTCTGAAATAGAGAACAGGACAAAGCCGCATACTATTAACAATCAGAGGAAAGATCTATCATCGTGGTTCAGATTTCTCGGTTTAGATATAGAATTGCCCAAATTAAAAGAACCTCCGGTTCCAGATCCTTGGATTCCAACAAATACTGAAGTAGAGATAATCATACAAGCTGCCGGTCATATGAGTACAAGAAGGGAGGTCAATATCAGAAATTCAATAATTGCGCATATTGCTTTCTTTGGTGGTGCTCGAATAGGCGAAATTGTACAGATAAACATCTCCGATATCCAGGAAAATGGAATAAGAATCAGATCTGAGAAAGTAGAAGCAGAACGTATCATAGGCCTACCTGATAAAATTATGAACGATGTCAGAAAGTATATCAAAGATTACAGGCCAAACACAGATCAAACAGCACTTTTCACAACACCAACAGGAAGAATGACCTATGACTACATCAGAAAAATCGCCAAAAGGATAGGGGCTTTCACTGGCATCAAAAAATTCCACTGGCACGCTGCGAGGCACTGGTGCGCCACATCCCTTCTAAAAGGGTATCACGGAGCAAAACCACTGGACATTCGCATGGTCCAAATCCATCTCGGACATCGGTCACTTCGGACCACTCAGCGCTACACCCACTTTTCTCAGTATGAAGTTGCGGAGGTGGTAATATCCCGCCTCAGGGATATATTTCAGGGAAGTGGAAAAATGACGGAATTGGTATCGATGTACGAATCTGGTAGTGGACCACATGGGGCTGCCCGGATTTGGACCGGAGTCTCAGGCTCCCAAAGCCCGTAGGATACCAAGCTACCCCACAGCCCCTTTGTGATATTCTGGAAATGCCGTCCGAATAAAAACTTACCGCAATATGATGTATTTACTCCCGCATCAGGACTCACTTGTATTTGAAGGGGAGAAGATCAAGAACGTCGGATTTGCGGAGTTTGCCATTGTCGGGATAGATAACCTTGGCAGTTCTGTCATAATCGGAGACCAGTTCACGGCACATTCCGCATGGTGAAACTACTTTCATTGACTGATCGGGATTTGATGGGCGCGGATGCTTCACGGCAACTATTGTATCAAACTGGCTGCTTCCATCGTATAATGCTTTGGCCACAGCTATGGCTTCTGCGCAGACAGCTATTCGTCCAACGCTTGCTTCAATGTGGACAGAAGTGAAGATTTTGCCATCCTTAGTTCTCAAAGCCGCGCCAATAGAGTGCCAATTTTCCAGGTACCTGTCTACAATGGCCTTTTTTGCCATTTCTACAAGCTCCTCGTCTTCCTTTTTAATCTCATAATCCACGGTCATCAACCTTTCCCAGTATGCACAGTTAGGTTTTATGAATACTTATTCAGGCAAAAAGGAAACGGTGATATATTTCTCAGCAATAATTGATGAGCCACTGTGATGAATTCAGCCTTGACTGAAATTATGATGAAAGACGGGCAGACTGAGTGGTTTACATACATGTGAATTTTGTGGAATGCAGTAATCAAAATGCTCTACATTCACTTAATTTCTGCCAAATTTATATTTCAAAATCAAGTTTTTTAGTAATTCTAGAAAAGATTTTTTTAGGTTAGCCTAATATCTGAATTAATGTGCTCCCTAGAATATGATTCGAAATTCCCCACTGAAAGGGTGGGGTGAAAAGCGGGCATGTATAATGTATTCAAGCATACCCGAACTGGGAGACACTCCTTCCTGGCTTCCTTTGGGCCTGCGTGGATCGTAATGATTGCGGATGTCGACGTAGCCAGCATCGTAACAGGAATACAATCAGGCTCGTCATTCGGTTTTCATCTCATCTTCATCGAACTGATGCTCACAGTTCCCCTTGCAGTCATACAGTTTGTATCAGGCAGCATAGCAATAGCTACTGGGAAGGGGATAGCAGAATCAATCAGGGGAACATGGGGCTCAAAATATGCCTATATTTCTGCGATTCCAATGGCGCTCACTGATTTTCTCTCTTATGTCACAGAATACGCCGGAATAGCCATCGGCTTCCTCCTAATTGGCCTAAACCCGGCAATAGGGATATTAACAGCATTCATTCTGCACAATGTTCTGGTTATGACCAGACGTTTTGAAACTGTTGAGAAGCCGCTTCTCATCATAAGTTTTGTACTGGTTGCATCTTTTGTCATAGCTGCAGTTATGTCCTCACCGGATCTGCACAGCCTCGTATTCACCGGACTTAGTCCGATTCAGCCGTACGGAAATTCAGATTACACTTACCTGGCGGTCGCGAACATTGGTGCTGTAATAATGCCCTGGATGATATTCTACCAGGCAGGGGCCAGCGTTGAAAAGAAGATTCCAGCAACATCCATTAAAGGTCAGAAGAGGGAAACTTACATGGGTGCCCTAGTAAGCGAACTAATCATGGTTGCAATAATTATAGCATCTGCAAGAATAAGCTCTTTCGGAACTTTGGACCTTGGGGACATTTCTGGTGCTTTCTCGTATATGGGGCCAATGGGGCATTTCCTGATGGCAATAGGATTCATTTCAGCGGCTTTCCTAGCACTTGTCGTAATATCACTCTCGTCTGCGTGGGGGGTATGCGAAGCAGCAGGCATCAAATTCAGGTTCTCCGAGAAAATCTCCCGCCGCAAGGGTTTCTATTTCATCTTCCTCCTTGAAAGTTTCCCGGCGATGATCCTGAGTATGGTTGCATCCTCAGGCCTCATCTCCTTGATGCTCAACCTGATGGTGATCTACGTCATCGTCGACATACCTGTGCTAATTATGGTAGGAATGATTACAATAAAACAGAGAATGGTCCAAAGGGGGACACTCTCAAGGAAAACCATGGCAGCTTACTGGGCTTTCTTCTTTCTAATAGAGGCTATGGGAATATACAGCCTGCTCACGTCCAGCCTGGCTTTTCTTTGATACCATTGACGGAGAATGGTATGTTGGGAAAAACCTTATCGTACCCTTTCAAGCGTGAATGATCCGAGATCATAACCAGTTTCGGAGGGATACATCTCTATCCACTCCCTGGATCTTGCATTTCCTATCCCCTCAATTCTGATGTAATTGTCAGTAAATGTCTTTCTAAGGTGGATCGCACCATCCATGAGGTAGCTCACAGCCTCATACATCCTGTCGTCAAATAGCCCGTCCTCTAGTATGTAAAAGGTCAGGGATCCCTCAGTCTTTCTCTTCTGTGAAAACTGCTGCAGAAGCCTGAGAAAAGTCTTCTCGTCGTGCTGAGTAATAAATGTTGTGAGGGATGTAAGAAGGAATCTGTAGCCTTTGTGTTTCTGGCACACTTCAGAAGTAACCGAATCCACAGTCTTGATCAGCGAACTCAGGTTGTACGAGTCGACTTGGACAGCATGCTTTGACCCGACTTCCGCCTGGATGGACCTTGAATAAGCGTCAATAAATCTAAGGAGCCCTGACTCTTCGGCTTTTTCAACATCACCAGCGATCTTTGAAAGCGACTCTTTCATCTGCACAATATCCTTGTCGGCAGAAAGGACAATTACCGGTATCCCGTCTCTCAGAGACTGTGCAACGAAGTTGTTTGCGATGATAAATTTGCCGCTGAATGGGGGGCCCCTCAGAACTATATTGCTTGGAGGGGCAATTCCACCATAAAGGAGAGAATCGAGCTTGCCATTGCCCGTTGACATCTTCTGGCCTTTCACATTCTCAGAGACGGCCTTGATGAGGGCCTCCCTGGCAACTGAATCGCTGCTAGTGCTTTTGCCCTTCGAAGAATTTTCCGGTACACTGAGAGCATCCAGAAGTCTCCGGACCTCCTTCTTTTTCTCGTTCAGCTTATCGATTAGGGCATCCACTTCCCTGCTTCTCTTCTCCAGTTCGCTGATCGCGCTGGATATCCTTTCTAGATCATCCTCTCCGGTCACTTACTGCTCTCCTTCTTTGCAAATGTCCCCGAAACAACCCAGGGGGGCTCCCTTGGATCAAAGGGTTCCATGCCTTCAACTTTGTGATCCTCTTCTATTTTTTGATCGACTTCAATTCCAAGGCCAGGTTTGCCGGAAAGTTCGAAATAGCCATTATTCAGCTTATATCCCGACTTGACAAGATTCTGCTTCCAGTCCGGCCAGAACTTCTCGAAACTTTCCTGGATCAGGAAATTAGTCAAGGTGACATCAACATTTAAGGATGCGGCGGTCTGCACAGGCCCGAAGGCATTGTGGAATGCAACAGGAACCCCGAAGGCATCGGCAATGGCGGCAGTCTTCTTCGCTTCCAGAATTCCAAGCGAGTTTGTCAGATCGGGCTGTATTGTATCGACAAGCCCCTGTGATATCAGCCTGGCAAAGTCTCTCTTGTTCAGTACTCTCTCTCCCAGTGCAACCGGCGTGAGCACATATTTCTTAAATTCAGAAAGGCCGACTTCAAGCTCAGGGTGCACCGGCTCCTCCATGAAAAGAGGGGAAAATTCGTCAAGGGCCATTCCTGCCTTTACCGCTGCAGGAGTGGAAAATCTCCCATGGCACTCTATAAGCAGGTCCACCTTGTCACCCAGCTCCGCCCTAAGAGTTCCAACTATGTCCCTTGCATTGTCTATTCCCTCCTTGGTTATTGTATCATAATTGTCACCGAAGGGATCGAATTTCATGGCAGTGAATCCCATTTTCACAACTTCCTTTGCTTTTTTCAGGAAGTCGTCTGCTGTCATGCAATCATCATACCAGCCGTTCGCATAGGCCCTTATTTTGCTGTGGAAAGTTCCTCCGAGCAGGTCGTACACAGGTGCACCCAACTCCTTGCCAATCAGGTCCCAACTCGCTATCTCAAACGCACTGAGGGCTGAGGTTGCTTCCATTGATCTGGACAGATAAAATGAATTTCTGTAGAAATCTCTAATGTTTTTCTCAACATTGAAGGGATTTGCCCCCTTGAATATCCTTTCAACCTCTTTCATGCTTTCCAGGACCGGCAGCGTCATGAGGGTTGTAGGAGCTTCACCGTATCCTACAGTCCCGTCCTTTGTCGTGAGCTTCACAAGAAGCATTGTGGAGCTCCAGGGTGACGATATCTCCTTCCCTCTGACACCCAGCTCAAGAATTTCAACATCGCTTATCTCAGAATTCATGGACAAAGATGGAAATCTTCATATTTAATGTTGTTAAACTTTACTCTTTTCAAGCATCGTTTCGACTCATCAAAACACTAATTAGCCTTAGCTCAATGCCTCTTCATGCCTGATGACTTGAGAATTCTTAAACAGATTGAAGTATCCGGTAAGGAGTACAATTATTTTTCACTGCCAGACCTTGAAAAGAAAGGTTACAATATATCAAAACTCCCCCGTTCAATTAGAATAGTTCTGGAGTCCCTGATCAGAAACCTTGACGGAAAAGCCGTCAGGGAAAAGGATGTTCTCAATCTCCTGAACTGGAACTCAAAAGACCCCGGCAAAGAGGAAATTCCATTCAAAGTTTCCAGAGTTGTGATGCAGGACTTCACGGGAGTTCCTGCAGTAGTTGATCTTGCCGCATTGAGAGACACTGCTAAAAGGCTGGGCAAAGATCCGTCAATAATACAGCCGCAGGTTCCAGTGGATCTCGTAATAGACCACTCTGTTCAGGTTGACTTTTACGGAACACCCACGTCCATAGAAATGAACACCGACAGGGAATTCGAGAGAAACGGGGAAAGGTACCTCTTCCTTAAATGGGCGCAGAATTCGTTCAAGAACCTCAGAATTGTTCCACCATCGGTTGGCATTGTGCACCAGGTCAACCTTGAATATCTCGGTAAAGTTGTTATGGAGGCAGAAAGAGACGGAAAAACATACGCGTTCCCAGATACGCTGGTAGGAACTGATTCGCACACAACCATGATAAATGGCCTAGGCGTGGTCGGCTGGGGAGTCGGAGGAATTGAAGCGGAGGCTGCAATGCTCGATCAGCCTGTTACTATACTTACCCCAGAAGTCGTTGGGGTCAACCTGCATGGAAAGTTGAAACCAGGAGTTACAGCGACCGATCTGGTCCTCACCCTGACGGAACTTCTGAGGAGGAACAGAGTAGTCGGAAAGTTCGTAGAATTCTATGGTGAAGGTGTAACATCACTACCGCTCCCTGACAGGGCAACCCTGTCCAACATGTGCCCTGAATATGGTGCAACGCTGGCACTGTTCCCTGTGGACGATGAGACACTCAAGTATCTCAGGACCACTGGGCGAAGCGATGAACACGTAGAGCTCATTGAGAAATACCTGAAGGCTCAGGGTCTCTATGGCTCTCCTGACAGCCTTGATTACAGCCAGGTGATTGATCTTGACCTTAGCTCTGTCACACCCACAGTTGCCGGCCCCAAGCTTCCCAATCAGAAAGTGGAAATGGGCCATATCAGTAACAGCTTCCTCAACTACATGGAGGGAAACTCGGACATTCAGATGATGGATAACGGCCAGCGGAGCACAACTGTATCCCTGAAGAGTGTCCCTGTATCCGTTAAGGGCGAAGATACAAAACTTTCTGATGGAGATGTTGTAATCGCAGCTATCACAAGCTGCACAAACACTAGCAATCCGCAGGTAATGGTAGCAGCTGGCCTGCTTGCAAAGAAGGCCGCTGAGAAGGGCCTTACGGTAAGCAAGAAGGTGAAGACAAGCCTCGCACCTGGATCACGTGTTGTTACCGACTACCTTGGAAAATCCGGCCTTCAGGAGTACCTGGACAAGCTGGGATTCTATCTTGTAGGGTACGGCTGCACCACGTGCATAGGGAACAGCGGCCCTCTGGATGAGAACATAGAAAAAGCGATAGTCGACAATAACCTCAGCACTGCGGCGGTACTGTCCGGGAACAGGAATTTCGAAGCTAGGATACACAAGAACGTGAGAGCCAATTACCTGATGTCCCCGCCGCTTGTTGTTGCTTTTGCTATCGCGGGGAAAGTCACTATCAACCTAGAGAAAGAGCCGATAGGGAAAGACAGGGATGGCAAGGATGTCTTTCTGAAGGAAATATGGCCATCTGACGATGAAATATCTAATGTCATTAACGAGACAATAAACGTGAAGATGTTCAGGGAGAAATACAAGAATCTGGACATCTACAATGAGAAATGGTCTAAGCTAAATGCTCCAACGGGAACCACATACGACTGGGAAGATTCAAGCACATACATAAGAAACCCACCCTTCTTCGACGACTTCTCACCTGACAAGTCTGTAGAAATGACCGAAGTCTCTGAGGCCCGGCCGCTTCTGATACTAGGGGATTCAGTTACGACCGACCACATTTCCCCCGCTGGTGCCATATCCAAGAACAGCCCCGCGGGAAAGTATCTAATGGAGAACGGTGTGGAACCTGTAGACTTCAATTCATTCGGATCAAGAAGGGGAAACCATGAAGTAATGATGCGCGGAACATTCGGGAATGTCAGGATCAGGAACAAGCTTGTGGACAAGGAAGGTGGATTCACCCTTCACCTCCCGGATAAGAAAGAGACCACTGTGTATGACGCTGCTATGCAGTACGTGAAGGAGAAAACACCCCTGCTTGTATTTGCCGGTATAGAGTACGGGACAGGAAGCTCAAGGGACTGGGCTGCAAAGGGAACCATGCTTCTTGGGGTGAAGGCCGTAGTTGCAAGAAGCTATGAAAGAATACACAGAAGCAACCTGATAGGCATGGGTGTATTGCCTCTCCAGTTCAAGGAAGGGGAAGAATTCGGCAAACTGGATGCAGACTGGAACAAGCCCTTTACAGTTAAGGTACCGGAAAACCTGGAGCCGGGAACTCAGGCAGAACTAAGCTATACGGATAACTCCGGAAACCGGAAGAAAGTGGCTGTTGGCATAAGGCTTGACACGCCGATCGAGGTTGAATATTTCAAGAGTGGTGGAATACTTCAGTATGTGTTGAGAAAAATCCTGCAAAACTGATTTTTCTTAACATGCGAAATGCGAAATACCACACTTAAAAATTTAAACAACCAGATTATTATCTGTAACTAGGTATGTATATAAGTGCTCCACCAGGGACGGTGGAACTGGCCAGGCTTATTATTCCGAAAGATGAATATGAGAGATTGTCGAGCCTTGGCTTTAACTCCTATGGTGAATCTAAGTCAATGACAATCCTGCAGTTTCTGCGTGATCTTGACTGGATATATATTTCATATGAAGAGTCCGAAGTGCTTTCGCTCAAGCCTACCCAGCTGGGCCTGGAGGTATTTGAAAGGGGAGTTGCCGCCGACAACAAGGAAGATCTGGACACACTTGTAGAACTCATCAGGAAATACCTCTCTGTTTTCCTTAAAGACGGGCAGAATGTTGCTGAGGTTATGCAGGAACTGGCGGAATATTATCTGAAAATTGGAAATTATACCCGGGCCATAGATCTGGGTTCCGATCTCATTACGCTCGGCAACGAGCACAATGACTCCAAGGTGCTGGGAAAGGCGCATGATATTTACGGAGTCATAAATCTCTACAGGCAGGATCTCGATTTTGCTCAGAACCACTTCGAGAAATCGGTTTTCTATGGTGGGCTGTGCAACGATCTTGCTACTGTTGCCAAGGGGCATGTCGGCCTCGGGTCGGTGAACGGCTACAAACAGAAATTCGAAGAAGCGATAACAAATTTTGAAAAAGCTTTCCTTCTGTTCAAGGAGATAGGGGACGAATCCGGAATAAACCAGGTTAAACTCAACGAGGCATTCACCTACGCCAACATGGGGGACCTGAACGTGTTCTTCAAGATGAACCATGAGGCAATAACTTACTTCGAGTCAGTAGGTGACAAGCAAAAACTTGAGTACTGCTATATCAATGAATCAACTGCTCTTCTGAGCATCGGCAAGATAGACGAGGCAATAGACAGCATTGTAGAAGCTCACGAACTCGCAAAGGAAGTTGGAAACAAGAGAATTCTTCATATGTCTGGATTGAACATCGCCAGGATCTACGTTCTGACAAACAGGCCCGGGGACGCCTATGAATACATACTTCAGGCTCATGAGTACTTCAGGAAGAACTTTGACACTAATTCAGTTGGAGCTTGCAATGACCTCCTCGCTTCTTATTTCGTTGCAATGAAGGACATGGACACAGCGGCAGAACATCTTGAGAAGATGGAGAAGAACTTCCTTATCAAGAACAACAAGAGGGGGATCGTGGATGGGTTTGCCTATTTTATAAAGACAATGAAAACTTATTCATACGACGATGAAACAGTCAACAGGAAAATCAAGGAACTTGAAGAAAAGGTTCAGGATGAAAAGTATAAAGAAATATTCAAACAAAGTTTGGATGAAGAATTATAGATTTGTGGTTTAAAAAGATTATTAAATTTTACTCTGCGCAGTAAGATCCGCCAGTCATTACGAACTTCAGCTTCTGCTTTGGTATTTCAATCTCTTCTATCATTTTCAGTTTTCCCTTCATAGCTATCAAATGAGTTACCATGGCAAAACTAAAGACCTTTGTGTGACAGGAAATGCAGTCCCGATACTGTTACATAGACAAAACACTTGCATTATGTATGTGCAAATTTTTATCGTAACTTTTCCAAGGTTAGATTTCAGTCAAGCCAGTTTTTAAGGCATTACACCTGAAGTTGATATTATATTCTCTTTCGAGTTTATATCATTTTTTTGCATACTGTTGTGTAGGTATGAACTGTCGAGAAAACCGTCGATATATGTTAAATTGGACGGAATGCGAAATATTTCATGCATAACATCCGTCAATGCACCGAATTCAAAAATCGTCATTTGAGAAACTAAAGTTATATATTACTGGCAATGTTCCACTTTTGCATGGATGAAGGAGTATCATCTGCGCTGAAACAGCTTGAAAAAGATGGAGTTGGATTCTTACAGTTACAGTTTACCGATATCCTGGGAGCGGTAAAGACTCTCACAATACCAAAAAACCGTTTTGAGAGTGCCCTGACTGAGGGCGTGGTTTTCGACGGAAGTTCTGTTGCAGGCTATGCACAGATCGAAGAATCAGATATGAGGGCAATACCGGATCTTTCAACATACACGGTGTTCCCTCAGGGAAACGGATTTTCCAAAACTGCCAGATACATATGCACGATCCACAACCCTGACGGTGAAAGGTTCAACGGAGATCCGAGGTATGTTCTTGAGAGCGTCCTTTCAAAGCTACATGAGAAGAAAATGGACTTCTACGTCGGTCCGGAGTTCGAGTTTTTCATCTTCAAACGTGATGAAAAGGGAAATCCCACTACCATACCGAGTGACTATGGAGGCTACTTTGACAACACTCCCCTGGATGCGGCCAGTGAAATAAGGCAGGAAATACTGATGCAGCTCAACAACCTGGGGTACCAGCCGGAGGCAGCACATCACGAGGTGGCTTACGGTCAGCATGAAATAGATCTCAGGTATGGGAAAGCGCTTGTAATGGCTGACAGAGTTGCCATGCTGAAGAATATAATCAAGAACGTGTCACAGAAGCATGGCATGTATGCAACTTTCATGCCAAAGCCGATAAACGGGGTCAACGGCTCCGGAATGCACGTCCATCAGAGCATTATGAACAGCGAGGAATCAACCAACCTGTTCTACGATGAAAAATCGAAGTACGGCATCAGCGAACTCGGACTGCATTATCTCGGGGGGATATTGTCCAACATATCCCAGGGTTCAGCGATCCTTGCTTCCTGGGTTAATTCCTACAAGAGGCTTATACCGGGCTATGAGGCTCCGGTTTACATTTCGTGGGCCAACAAGAACAGGACAGCCCTTGTCAGAGTTCCCGCGGGTGTAAGGATGAGAAAGAGGATGGAACTCAGATGCCCGGATTCGGCAGGTAACCCATATCTGCAGTTTGCGGTAATGCTTGGGATGGGTCTTGACGGAATAAACAGGAAACTTGAGCCGCCTGATCCGGTCGAAAAGGATATATTCCACATGACCAGCGAGGAAAGGAAGGAGCAAAGGATAGATTCCATGCCCGAAAGCCTGGGAGAGGCTCTGCACCACTTCAGAAACAGCAAGCTCATGAAAGAAATACTTGGCGAGCACGTCTTCAACAATTTCATAACGGTGAAACAGAGGGAATGGGACGCATTCAGGTCACACGTGACCGAATGGGAGACAAACAGGTATCTTCCCATCCTCTAATTTTTATTTTCAAAAAAGAACGCTGGTCAGACTATTCTGAAAACTCCCTTAGATGCTTTCTTTTTCTTTCTCTCCTCAGGGCATATGCATAGGCACTCAGGAAAGCAATGCCTCCCGGCAGCAGCACAAAACCGAAGATAGTCATTCCAAGTGCAGCATAACTCGCATCGCCGATGCTAACTGAAAGGTTTACGGGAAGCTCTCCGCTGTTGTTTATCTGGATCTTCCATTCTCCCGACACAGGGACAATAATGGTGTCCGAACCGGATGATGCAGAGGAAAGGTGAATGGATGAATGCTGCGCCCCGTCAGGGGATAGAAGCATAGCGGTGATGTTTCCAACCTGGTTGGGGGACATAGAATAGACAAGATTGCTCCCCGATGAAACCTTCGGGTCATAGAATCTCGTATAGTTTCCAGGGGCTATGGGTACGCCTTTGTGCGTAATTGAATCGTAAACCACGCTAATGTTGACATTGTATCCGCCGTCGTTTGCTATTTGCAGAGTCCAGTTTCCGCTCGAGGGTGCCAGTATTGTGTTAGTCCCGGTCGGAAGCTGGTTGAATGTTATGACCGAATAGCTTGTTCCGTTCTGTGAGATCAGGCTCGCAACAAGATCAAAATTCTGATGGAATGAAACCTTGTATGTCAGATCGTCGCCTGCACTTACTCCTGCCTTCGAAAAACTCACTGTTTTGCCCGGGTCAGAATTCACGCTGTATTCCGAAGTTCCGGCTGATAACAAGTACACAGAGACCGCAAACAGTACGATTGAGGCCACTATCATTATCAGGCCAATCTGTCTCAACCTTCTCTTATTGGATCTTATCATTCGGCACCCTGACTACCTTAAGCCTAACGAAACAGCTGTTTAAGTTTTCTTCGGCTGTTACTCCCCCGACTCAACATTAATCTCGTCAGACTCTGAAATGCTGATGTTTTCAATCTTCATAAGACTCTTTATGACTTCCTGAAAGCTCATGAGTGTGCTGCTTCTGCCGGAAATGTTCAGGGAATCAAGTTTCGCTCCCATGGACAGTTTCATTGAAGTTTTGAGGCTCCTTATTTTTCCTATTACTTCAATTACATACTCCATTTCCTTCTCATCCTCCGGAAACATTCTGTCATCCGAGAACTCAGGCCAGCTCTCAAGGTGAACGCTCTTCTTCATCCGGGAAAATGGTACCATGTGGTATGCTTCTTCAGTTATGAATGGCATGACAGGCGCATAGAGACACAGCGTCTTCCTGAACGTGGAAAATGCAACTGTGAGTATTTCTTTCTTGAGATCCTCATCCTCCGACGATGAGAGTACCCCCTTTATCATTTCCAAATAATTGTCGCAGAACGTGTTCCAGAAGAAATTGTCGAGTGATGCCCTTCCTCTGGAGACATTAAATTTTTCATACTCGGAAGTAACCTCCATGAGGGTTCGCTCGAATTTTGTAGTTATCCACCTGTTCAGGCTGGACTTCAATTCTAAGGTCTCATCTCCTATATCTGTATCTCCCTTGAGCATAAGGATCAGCTTTGCGGCATTATAGATCTTTATTACGGTCCTCCTGCCCCTAACGAAGTCCTGCTCCTTTATCTTGATGTCTTCACCAGGGATGGTTGTGGATGCCCAGAATCTCAGGGCATCTGCACCATATTCATCTATGACCGTTCTTGGCTCAACCACATTGCCCTTGCTTTTGCTCATTTTGGCCCCGAATGGATCATACACGTTCCCGCTGATGAATATAGTCTTCCATGGGACCAGGTCGTCGTGAATCCTTGACCTTACAATTGTGGTGAATGCCCAGAATGAAATGATATCATGGCCCTGAAACCGTATATCCATGGGATAAAGCTCGTCCAGAAGGCCTAAAGGCATTAGAGCCAGTCTCGGGGAAAGCGAAGAGGTTGCCCAGGTATCCATAATGTCTGTTTCAGGCGTAAGATCATCTGAGCCGCAATTCTTGCATTTCCTCGCCGCCATTTCCAGCCTCGGGTCAACAGGAAGCTCATTCTCATCTGCTACTACAGTCTCTCCGCAGTTGTCGCAATACCATAGTGGGAAAGGTACTCCGTAAAATCTCTGCCTTGAAATGCACCAGTCCCATTTCAATCCAAGCACCCAGTTGTCGTACCTGGTTTTCATGTATGGCGGGAGCCAGTCTACACTGGCACCGTTTTTAAGGAAATCATCCTTGAGGTCAAGATATCTCAGGAACCATTGCTTACTGATGCCTATTTCTATTGGAGTTCCGCACCTTTCATGAGTGTTCACGGAATGCTTTATTCTTTCAGTCCTGCTGATGAGGCCCTCACTCTTCAGGAGCTTTTTGATGACGCTTCTCGCTTCCTGAACAGTCTTGCCTTCAAGCGGCCCGGATAGTGCATTCATTTTTCCGTTGTCTTCTATAAGGTTCCTCAGATCCAGGGAATATTTTTTCCATAGCTCCAGATCGTTCTGGTCCCCGAAAGTGCAGATCATCTCAGCCCCTGTTCCCTTCTCGGGGTCCACGTATTCATCCTCTATAATCTTCACTTCATGGCCGTAAAGCGGGACTTTAGCAGTTTTCCCAACCAGGCCCCTGTACCTATCATCATCAGGGCTCACGCAAACCGCCACGCAGGCTCCTATCAGTTCAGGCCTCGTTGTGGCAACTGGCACAGACCCCCCGCCATTAATTGCAAAATCAAGATACACAAAATCTGTGTTCTGCACGACATCCCTCATCTCTATCTGCGATATGGCAGTATGGCATACAGGGCATTTTATGGTTGGAGCCTCCTCTCTATAAGCCCTGTCTTTCTTGAGAAGATCAATGAACATCTTCTGGGATATCGTTCTGGATTCCTCAGACACTGTTCTGTAAGGGTGTCTGAAATCAGCACTCATCCCTATGTCCGACCAGGTCTTGAGGAGTTCCTCCTCTGATTTGTCTGATGCTTCTTTGCATGCCTCTATAAATTCTTCAAGGGGCATTCTTTCTGCCTTTATTCCAAGAGTCTTTTCAGCATACCTCTCAGTGGGGAGGCCATTATCATCAAACCCCCATGGGTAGAAAACACCAAAACCCTTCATTCTCTTGTACCTGGCAATAAAATCCTGATGAGGGTATGAAAACGCATGCCCCATGTGCATTTTGCCGGATATTGTTGGAGGCGGGGTATCAATTACAAAGTACTCTGATCGATCTCCTCCATGATAATTGAACTTGTAAATATCATTGTTGTCCCAGAATTCTCTCCATTTTGCCTCCATTTCGGGAATATTTAGGTCCATTTCGTTGGTTATGGAGCTTCATGTTAAAACGTTTGCTCATGGGGCATGTCATATAGCCCTGATCTCAGGCTTATTATGAAAAACAACGTCAGATTTGTCCGGGATAAGATTTTATAAGAATATTGCATGGTTCAATACTATGGTTATGTCATCTCCGATTGAAGACCTTATTAAAGATGCAATTGAAAAGGAGGACAAGGCCTTCATGGAGTACAAGGAACTTGCAGAAAAGGCTCCCAAGAGCAATATAAGGTGGTTTCTTGAATCATTCTCTGATGCCCGCAAAAGGATTAGGGATAAATTAACCAATGTACTCGAAAACAGAGTTGATGATGAATTCGGTTACCCCGAGGAAAAGATATTGCACATCCAGGCAACCGAACATCTTCACTTCAGCGGAAATGTTGACCAGAACAGCCTTCAGAGCGTTCTCCTGTACATTTCAAAAAAGGAATCTGAGGACCTGGAGTATTTCAGATCTCTGATAGAGAAATCCGAAAGCCAAGAAGTGGAAAAATTCCTAAAGCCCATTCTGGCAGAAAAGGAAAATATACACATTAAAGCTGACAGGCTTTATCACGATCTTATAGAAATCTACTGACCGGCAGGCTCATTTTCAGACCCTTCATGATAGAAAGCAATATTTTGAGTAATAGTAGCGAATACTGGACAAATGCACCTTATCGTAGCTTCCAGAGCAGATAAAGCAAGCATGTCTATGGAAAAATACATTCTGGAAAATGTTCCGTTCAGTGAACCTGATTCAGACAATGGCATGTATGAATATGGAAATTACCGCCTGAAACTTATAAATGAAAGGCATCTCAATTATGATCAAATACCGGCAGAAGAAAAGGGTTTAACACCTGACATTTCAGACGTCACATTTCTCTCCAGCCATTCCTCATCGGCAGAAGTGAAATCTCTTACAGTGCATCCGACGGGTAATTTTGCAGAAGCCATTCTGGGTGGAAAAGAAAAGACTCTCTCGGTTAGCTCACCGGAGAAGATGACACCCGCCCTGAGGATGCTCGCGGAAGCATACGAAGGCAATGGTTTTGAGATCACACTGGAGTCAACGCATCATGGCCCGTACCTGGAGCTGCCAAATTACTACATAGAGATAGGAACAACCGAGAATGAGTGGAAGGATGAAGCAGCATTGAGAGCAGTAAAAGAGGCAGTTTTCACGGAACCCGACACCGCATCGGAAAACTTTGTTGGAATAGGCGGAGGCCATTATGTTCCCAAGATAACGAAGTACGTAATGGAAAACTCCGTTAATATAGGCCATCTTATTTCAAAGCACGACCAGGATACTATCACAAGGCAACAGATCGAGGAAGCTGTTGACAAGACCCCTAAGTGTCGTGGATTCGTCATGGACAGGAAGGGGTGCAGAGGTCCGGTAAGAGCCATTGTGAGGGAAATTTCAGACGATCGTGGTATTG
>OFHJ01000315.1_pt1 | contig 19759 bp, 17 predicted proteins | sample 1522001 | NCBI WGS metagenome assembly OFHJ01 (sample SAMEA2464838, study PRJEB22497) | soil metagenome | biome: Grassland; feature: Farmland; material: Clay | place: Australia | collected 2013-02-01 | depth 1.2 m | reverse complement strand
TGCTCGCGCTGTCCAAACGTCCACCCACCTACCGAGGCGATGCGCGCAAGACTATCAGACGGAATTCTGTGTGTCCAGTCCCTCTTTAACCACCGGCCGAAGGGACGGAAATGTGGGTAATAGCAAGGGCTGGCGATGGGTAACACGGGAGACGTGAAACCGACCCGGGCTGGCATCAGCGAACTGCGGACCGATTACGGACCCGGCTATCGAGTGTATTACCAGCAGCGCGGTACGACTCTCGTGCTCCTCTGCTGTGGTGGAGACAAGCGGACTCAGGATGCCGACATCCGTCGCGCCGTCGAGATTGCAAAGAACTGGAAGGGCTGAATCATGGCAACCAAGCGACCAAGACGAACGAAGGAGACGTTCACGCGCTACGACAGCGCCGACTACCTCAAGTCTGAGGTGGACATGGCGGCCTACCTGCAGGCGTGCCTGGAGGAGGCGCCCGACGATCCGGCCTTCATTGCGCAGGCTCTTGGAACAGTGGCGCGCGCTCGCGGCATGATGCAGCTTGCGAAGGACACAGGGCTCACGCGCGAAGGGCTCTACAAGGCCCTGTCGAAGGACGGGAATCCGAGTCTCGGAACGGTGCTGAAAGTCCTGCAGGCCCTCCATCTGAGGATCTCGTTGCACCCGGCCTGATCGCCGCTTCGAAGCGCGGCGCAAACTTTACTTCCTGTACCACTTTTGTACCACTCGTCTGAAATAGGGTGCACGGCGATGCAGGGGATTGAAAGAACCGAGCCGCGTAAAATCAGTGTCGTAGGCTACATTCGGTCTCATGGGCATTCATGTCATTTCAGGCTGAACTTCCATGGGGTGCAAGGGGTCTCGAGTTCAAATCTCGGCGCTCCGACCAATCTCGGTTGTCGATGCTGTGGAATCGAAGTTTGCCCAGCAACTCCGGAAGGAACTGATTGCGGCGACCCGGGCGTTGGCGACGTCGGAGCAGCGGCTCGAATCCTTCCTCGAGCATTGCCAGCACATGGCGGAGCTTTACGATCCCGGCGGTCGCCTGCGTGCCGAGACAGACTCGAAGCAGCCCTGAGAGCCGCCCGGGCGAGCCACTCCGCGCTCCTCTTGCTTGATGCTGTCGGCGTTCTGGCGGACAGGAAGATCCCTTATGCAGTGATCGACGCCGTGCCCGCGTCGGTGCACGGAATCGCGCTTCGCGTGCTGGGATTGCCTGGCCTCTAGAGGCGCGTGCCGCCTTCGAGTTTGGCGAGATTCCGATCGAAGGTCCCGAGCGGGACGTGTCCGCTCTTGCGCGCGATCTCGAGAACGAGGACGTCCGAGAACGTTACACCTTTGTGCCGGCTAAACTTTTCAACGGCAGCCTCGACGACATCATGGTCCTGAACGGTCAGATGCTCGTGATTGAGCAACATTTCGACGGCTTTGGCGATATCTTCGCGGGTACGGTCGTAAACGGAATCGAGGACCCAGGATGTCTCGGCCAGCACAAGATGGGATACCCACGCGCCTTTGGAGACGAACTCCTCAGCGGACTCGACCTGTTTCTTGTCGTCCCGCGTGATGAGTCGAACCAAGACATTGGTATCAACCGCGCGCATGCCGTTTGCGCATCTGTTTTCGTATGCCTTCCTTCAGCTGCTCCGCCGTTCTCACAGCGGGTGCGCCCGCAGGGAAGAGCGCGGCATGTATTTCCGCCGACGAATATCGTCCCGCGCGCCGCACGACGACTTCGTTGTTCCGTTCATCCCACTCCAGCACAGATCCGGGGCCGACCCCGAGCTTCTTGCGAACCTGCGCGGGGACGGAGATTTGGCCTTGAGCGGTGAGCTTTGAATGTGCGATCGCCATCGACGTACATTACCCCGGTAATTATTCTCTGTCAATCGACGTATCATGCCATTGGGGTCATGCGGCGGAATTCTTCGCTTTCGGCCAGAAGCCGCCTTTGGATGGCCCTAAGCTAATTGCCCAAGGCGGTGGTACCGGGAAGCATGTTGCGCCGGCTCAAAGAGATCGGCGCCATGAGCAGAGCCGGGCGCGCCGCCAGGTGGGCTCGGTGTGCCGCTCCCGCGGGGGTGGTGATGGTGTTCGGGTGACCAGGGAGAAGATCATTGATCATAGCGGATCCGCCTGCGTCCGGAGTTGGCGGGATGGCCCTTCGGCAGCTCGAGCGATCGGATGTCGCGGGCTGGGATGAATACCTGTCGATACCGGCAGTAGTTGAGCACACGAGTTGGGATCTGAAGGGTCCTGAAGACCTTGAAGCGCTTATGGGCCCGCGCGAGTCTGTCGGGCCGGACTCACCGATCAGGCTCGCTATCGTCGACATCAGGCCATATGAGCAGGTCGCTGCGGCGTGCATCCGCGGGTGCAGACCTTCGAGCAACTGTGCACATTCGACCAGGCGCTCGGTCATCGGCGTGTGGAGACTTCGATCCCAAGGCTGATGAGGAGCCCTGCGATGCGGTAGAGCGTCAGTCGGGGCGCCGGTCTAGCTGCCGTCGCGAATCTCGATGTAGTTGTCGTCGTTTCGATTGACGATGACCCAGATCGCCACGGCGGGCTCCTTGCCGATCGTCCACAGGCGATGCGGCTGGTCCGCGCTGTACGAAACGGAGTCGCCGGCCTTGAGCTCGTACTTCGAAAAGCCGATCTGCAGTCCGAGCCGCCCCGATATCACGTAGGCGTACTCCTTGCCGCCATGTCTGAACAGTGAGTCCTTGGGACAGGATTCCGCGCCGACCGCGTAGTTGACCTTGAGGAACTCCACTCTCTCGTCCGGACGGACGGTCAGGCGCTCCCATACGACGCCGGCCGCCAGCCGCAACCGCTCGCGATTGGTGGAGCGCTGAATCGGGCTGTCCACGACCGAGGCGGCCTGGTCGCCTGTGCGCGTCTGCTGTTGTGGCGTCTTGGAATTGTTGAACAATTCATCGATGGGCATTCCCAATATCGTCGTCAGCGACCACAGAGTGCTGACCGAGGGCATTACGTGCCCATTCTCGATCTGGGAAATCATGCTGGGTGAAATCTTTGCGCGGCGCGCAACTTCCCGAAGGCTCAATCCTCTTCGATTGCGCTCTTCTCGAAGCTGTTTTCCGAGGTGAGAGAGGTCGGGTACATTCACTGTTGATGCAACCGTTGCGTGCTGGTCTGGTTTGCTCAATGGCTTACGGGCGTACGGTCGGGTGCGGACGATCGAGCGGCCCTGCTGCGCGGCAGAACCTGCGCGTGCGAGGCGCGCCTGAGTCGCGTGCCGGGCTGGCCAAGGATTCCCCGTCGGCGCGGCGCGCCAGTCGGTTGCCGTGCATCGAAGTCTTCGCCAGAGATCTCAAGCCTACGCTCTTTACGGCCCGGCATCGCCGACCGCCATCCCGGAGCGTCTCAACCGCTTGGAAGATTCGTATCTGCACACTGCGTCGGTCGCGGCCGCGACATATGCAAGGAATTGGTCCGTAAATCCGCGTCTCGCCAAAAAAATGATCTTACGCGAATTGAATGACAATTGCAGCTATCCGGGGAGCGATGCCGAGCCTGCCCGGTTGGTACTGGTGGCGCAAGAGCCTTGTCGCGCGCGTTGTGGAGCGCACGGTGGTGCGCTGCAGCGATGCGCGCCACCGGGTCGAGGAATGGGCGCCAGCGGGGCACTCCCCGGCGCGTTGCCTCGTCGGCGTCTCGCGCAAGGGCGGCCGCCGGCGGCCGTGGCAGGCGAGTCCGCGGTCTCACCGAATGGAAGGACCCCTCGAATCGCGATGACTCGAGGGGTCCCGTCCAGGTCTCCCACTTCTCAGGCGCAGCATTGAGCAGGAAGCACATTTACGGCGGGGCAGCTCGACTCGCGTCGCACCCGTGCAAATGGCTTGCACCCCTTTGAATCATTGCGCACTCAGAAGCGGTACTCGAAGCTCGCGCCGTAGCGACGCGGCAGAGCCCGCCAGAGGAACCCTCCGGGAGAAAACTCGGCATTGTAGCGGGTGTCCGTCAGGTTCTTCGACCACAGCGCGAACGACCACTTGCCCGCTTCCAGGCCGAACCGCAGGTTGACCAGGGGAACCGGATTGCGCGAAGTGAGATTGTACGGATCCCACCAGGTGCGGCCGATGTCGTGGAAGTCCAGGCGCACGGTGCCCACGAGCCCCTCCCTGATCGGCTGGCGGTACATCCCGCCGGCATTGATCGTATCCCGGGTAACGAGCGGCGCCTGATTTCCGAGAACGGTCGGATCGGCCATGGCCGTGATCCGGCTATCCGTGTAGCCGTAGCCGGCATACAGTTCCAGCCGGCTGGTCGGGCGCGCGGTCACCTCGAACTCGGCACCCTTGTAGGTGGCGTTCAGATTACCGAGGTTCTGAGTCGAGTTCGCGGCCAGGTACACGAAGAAGTACCCGTTTCTGGTGTGCGTGTGGAACACGTCCGCGGTCACACTCAGCCGGTGATGGAACATGTCGCCCTTGACACCGAGCTCGTACGTATCGGCGATCTCGGCCTTGAACGTGTCGCCGACGCCCAGTATGTTGCTCGCCTTTGCCACGGCCGCGACGCCGGTCTGGTTGAAGCCGCCGCTGCGGAAGCCGCGGCTCCAGTCCGCATAGACCGTCCAATTGGCATTTGGCTGGTACCGCAGCGTGAATTTCGGCTGCCACGCGGACCAGGTGTGTCGTTGCACCTCGCCCGTGTAGGCGGCCGGATCCGGCAGGAACTGCTGCGGAGTACGGGTGGTGTCGCGTTCGGTGTCGGAGTCGTAGCGCAACGCGGTATCCACCTGCCATAGCTTCGACAGCGTGTACGTGGCGTCCCCATACCATGCCCAGGCATTGCTGTTCTGGAAGTCCGCGAGGAAGGTGACGTTGGTATTGGTCGCAAAGGGATTGGTCGGATTGACGATCGGGGTCTCGTAGACCGCGGGAACGCCGAGGCCCCGGTCGACGATATTGTCGGTGGAGATGAAGCGCTCCTTGTGCAGGAAGTAAAATCCGGTGATCCACCTGAATGCATTGTCCGACGGCGAGGTGAAGCGCAGGTCCTGGCTCCACGAGCGCACGCGGACGAACTGGCTCTGACTTTCGTCGAACGGGCCGCCGAGCGAGGCTGGAATCCCTGCGAAGAAATAGTTGTACGCGATCGAGGACTTGATCGGACGGAAGTCGTAGGCGTCGCCGGTGTCGATTTCCTTGGTCTGATCGTAATCAGTGATGGATCGGAACGTGCCGTATCCCGGGCTGTAATCGAGCTTCAGCGCGGTATCCAATATGTCGCGATGGTCCATGCCAAGGTTGTTGGTCTGTATCGGACTGGTGACGTCATTCGCGTTCGGCGGTGTCGTGAACGTGGAAAACGGATTGGCCTCATTGTTGCGCGGAATGACGAAGTAGTATGCCGTGGTCTGGACCCGGTCGTAGAAGAAGCGCCAGTCCGCCGTAAACTTGTCGTTCGGCGTCCACAGCAGCCGCAACCGGCCGGCATAATCCCTGTACGGATCGGCTTTGCGGTGCAGATAGACGTTCTGAAGGTATCCGTCCGTGTTGTAGGTATCCAGCCCGACGCGGTAGAGCAGCGTGCGGCTCGAATTGAGCGGGCCGGTCACGGTGGAGTCGAGGCGCTCGGAGGGTCCGTTGCCGACGCCAATCCGGACCCTGCCGCCGAAATGCTTCTGGGGCGGGACCGTGTGGATGATGATCGCACCGGCAATGGCGTCGCGGCCGTAGAGGGCTCCCTGGGGACCCTTCAGCACCTCGATCTGCTGAACGTTGTAGAGCTGGGTGTCGAACTCTTCCGGATCGGTCTCCTGGACGCCGTCGACGATCACGGCCACGGACGGCTCGCTGTTGCGCGCCTGGGAGATGCCGCGCAGCGTGACAAAGGCGTTGCCGACGTTCTGCGTCTCCACCAGCGTCATGTTCGGCACCATGGCGATGAAGCTGCGGGGACTGTCGATGCCCGCCGACCGGATCGCCTGCCGGGTGATCACGGTCTCGCTGATCGGCACGTTGTGAGCCAGCTCCTTGCGCTCGCGCGCGGTGACCACGACCTCCTGAAGAGTGGCCGTCTGGGCAAAGACTGGAGCGGCAATGAGCTCCGGCAGCACCAGGGTTGCCGCTAGTACCCATGCATTCGATTTGCGCACGTGAATTCCCCCCTCTTACTGACTGACTGACCGATTGTTGATTGACTATGTTTCGATATGTCGGCGCGTGTGGCCGTTGATGGGCTCGCGCCGCGCCCGAGCGCGCCGCCCTGCCTCCTGCGCGCCGATTGACTGATCGCAGCCATCGCGCAGTGCGGACCGGGATGCGATGCCGAGTCCGCGCTCATGTCTCTGGACGTGGCGGTTCAGCGGGTGCGGCAAGCGGACCCAGGCGTGATGACGGCGGAGAGATCGCCTCGCCGACCCCGAGTCCCGGCCGCGTGGGTGGGCGCGCAAGTCAGTCATCGGTGCCCAACCACAAGGCGATCAGGATGGCCGAGGCGAACAGGCGGAATGCATCCTGGAGCACGTTCAGTTTCGTGCTCTGCCACATGAGGAAATACTCCTGGGCGATGACCAGGAACACGATGAAATACAAGCAAGCCGCGACGCCGAGGCCCATGTAGGCCGTTGATTTCGCGGCGTCGAACCGCTCTTTCTGGCGACGGCTTCGCCACAATCTCGCCGCTGCGACCCACGACAGCACGGCGCTCGTGGCTTCCGACAGGACGATCAGGCCGAACGCGGCCCAGATCAATGCCGGATTGTCGATGGCGCGCCACATGGCGTGGGGATTGCGGTACGTGGTCTGCATACCCATTGCGGTGCCGACCGCCGCGTAGCCGGTGTGAGGCATCGTCACGTTGCCGATGACGGCCAGGGTGAGCACCAGCGCCATGCCGGCGACGAGCAGCGTCTTTAGTGTTCTGATCACTGATTCCCCGGCTATTCATGCGGTCTGAGGTCTGGCGACGACTGCGTCGGCTCGGTTGTGAAAGCCGGCTCGGTTCCTTAGTTCTTTGCGCGCCAACGAGTGTTGGCAGATAGCGAGGCGTCCCCGGAGCTTGCGGCCGTCCCGGCCGTCCCGGGCTGCATCTCGAACGCGTCGAAGGTCTGGAACATGCTGCTCAGGCCGACGGCCTCCCCCCAAATTCGCCGGACTACAGATAGTTGTCGTGCGATGCGAGCGACCCGGCCGCGGCAGCGATGGCCTTGTCCGTCGTCGCAACGCGCTCGAACGAGCTGATGTTGCGCGCGGCGCGACTTCGCTGACTGACGGGCATCGGATGGACGACATGTTTAGTACAGCTAAAAATGTTTATAGGCGATTAACAGAAGGCTGTCAAGGCGCATGGGGAACAACGCTCGGTTATCTCATTCGGGATCGGCCGTGTGTCGGAGCCAATGGTGGTGTGTGGCGTGTGAGCCGCAAGGCTTCGCTCGGCGGTGACAGGCATTGCCGCGGCAGCGGGTGTGACACGCGGGGAGCGCACGAGGGTGGGCTGGCCCGTGCCTCCGATAGCGGGGAGGGCGGTGACATGTTATGGGAGCTGCGCTCCGGGTGATGCGGCGGCAACGACATCCCGGACCGCTCCCTGGACTCAGTCTACCGAGCCAGTCGAGCGTTCAACGGCGTGGAGGCGGCACGGCGTGTTTCACGCGTCGATTCACGGCTCGTCCGCGAGCCGCGCCCGGAAATGCGGCGTGGCGGGAATTTGCTTCGATAGTGGCCGGAATTCCGGGGCCGCCGGGGTGGCGACTGCCGGCCGAGTCCATGGTGGTTGACGCCATCAGGGACGTGCGCTTCGCCATTGGCGTATGCCCCAAGGTCCGGCCAACCCTGCGCGCGGGTCGTGAGGGCGGTTCCGGTTTGCAGGTATTGCGAACAACCCGAGCGAGTCGCCGCAGACCGAAGTGTCTTTTCGCCGAATCCCTACCGAGACCGCCTGCGCCACTCGAAGGCGGACAAGCCCGCTATCGGGCACTCGAGGGGCGCATGCACGCAACGCAAGGCATCGGCAGCTGAACATCCGTTGTGCGAGGAGGAGTCGAACCCTGCGGCACTGCGGGCGCCGGCGCCTGGATGCCGCCCAGAGCGAGCTTGACGGCGCGCGGATCGGAAGCTATAAACTGTTCAGTAATAATAAACTTGGTTTAAAGTGAGGAACGCTCTAGTGTCGCATCATGTCGCGCGAGCCAGTGAGATCAAGCCGTTACCCGCCTACGGGAACCACAGCAATGGATTTCGCCGAAGTTCGGTCGTCGGCAGGTCATGCGCCGCCGTGCACACCGACCTGGGGTTCTGCGAGCTTGACGCGGGCGGTCGGATCGACCTGCACGTGCAATCGTTCGAGGAGCTCTTCTACGTTACCGAAGGCAGCCCGACTCTGATCCTGAACGGCCGCGGCTACCCCCTGTGCCCGGGAGCCTGCGGAGTGATCCCGGTCGGCACGCCCCATGCCTGGCTTGGGCAGGCTGCGGGCACCGCCAAGTGGATCGATATGCTGACGCCGATCCCCCGTGACGGCAACGGCCCGAGGGACGTGTTCTTTCTCGGACGACCGGAAGGCGTGCCGATCGAAGCGCTCGATATCCGCGATCCGCGCACGCAGCATTTCTTTCAGATGACCGACGACGACATTACGCTCGAGAGGCTCAAGGTGGGGGCGCGGGTGGACGCTCCCACCGTTTCCGCGAGCATGGCAACGGCGCTGCTCGCCTACAGCGGCATCGCCGTGAAGATGCTCGTGGACCAGAGAATGTCCGCGGCGCTGGCGACCATGTTCATGGTCGAGTACCAGCCCGGCGGTGTGGCGCATGAGCATGATCACCCGCTGGAGGAAAGCTACACCATCCTCGAGGGCGAAGTCGAGGTGGTCGCCGATGACACCACCTATACGCTGAAGAGAGGCGACGTGCTGTGGACGGGCGTGGGGTGCATCCATGCCTTCCGCAATCTGAGCAACTCGGCGGTCCGCTGGCTGGAGACCCAGTCACCGCAGCCGCCGGTCCGCCATTCTTACCGGTTCAATCGTGATTGGGATTATCTGGAAGAGAAGATCAGGCAGAAATAAACATGACGGGCAGCGCAATTATAATCGGGGGTACGCAGGGCATCGGGCTGGAGATCGCGCGCCGGATGTCGATGCGGGGCGAAAAAGTCATCCTGGCCGGACGCGATGAGCGGCGCTGTGCCGACGTCGCCCGGGAAGTGGGGTCCGGCGCGAGCGGGCTTGCGGTGGATCTGTCCAAGCCGCGCGAAATCGCCGAGGCGCTCGCCAACGTGCCGTCCGTCCGGCATGTGGTCATAAGCGCCATTCAACGAGACGCGAACTCGGTGCGCGAGTATGACGTGGATCGCGCTCTCAACCTGGTGACGCTGAAGCTGGTGGGCTATACGGAGGCGGTCCATGCCTTGCTGCCGAAGATGACGCCCGATGCCTCGATCGTTCTGTTCGGCGGTCTCGCCAAGGAGCGCCCGTATCCGGGATCCACGACGGTCACGACCGTCAACGGCGGCGTGGCGACCCTCGTGCATACCCTCGCGGTGGAGATTGCGCCGGTGCGCGTCAATGCCATTCATCCGGGGATCATCGGCGACAGTCCTGCGTGGTCGGGCAAGAATCTCGACGCCGTGATCAACCGAACGCCTACAAAGCGCCTTGCCACCATGGGTGACGTCGCGGACGCTACGCTGTTCCTGCTCGACAACCAGTCCGTCAACGGAGTGAACCTCAACATCGACAGCGGCTGGTTGCTCACTTGAGCGGCGCACAGGAGAGACAAGGATGACGCGCGCGCGACAGGAAAATTCCGACACCAGAGGGCTCCCGGCCGGATCCGGCGAGGCGGGGCGACGCATGCTGATCCAGGGCGGGACCGTCCTCAGCATGGATCCGAAAGTCGGCGATTTCGCCGCGGCCGATGTGCTGATCGAGGGCGACACGCTGGTCGCCGTGGGTCCGGGCATCCATGCGCCGGATGCGGCGGTCATCGATGCCAGAGGCATGATCGTCATGCCGGGCTTCATCGACACCCACCATCATCAATTCGAGACCGCGCTGCGCAGCTTTCTGGCCGACGGAATTCTGATCAACGACGGTCACGCACACGGCGCGATCAACTATTACGAGCATATCCTGCAGAAGTTTTCCCTGGTCTACCGTCCGCAGGATGTCCATATCAGCGTGCTCTTTGGATCGCTCGCGCAGCTCGACACGGGCGTGACGACGGTCATGGATGTTTCGCAGATCCACCACACTCCGGAACACTCCGATGCCGTCGTGCAGGCGCTCAGGGACGGCGGCCGCCGCTCGGTGTTCGGCTATTTCGAGGGCTGGGGCGAGGGCGCCAAATATCCCGACGATGCCCGACGGCTGAAGAAGGAGCACTTCTCCTCGGGCGATCAGCTGCTGACCATGGTGATGGGTGGGGAGATCTACATTCCGGGCTATGAGAAGTCATGGAACATCGGCCGCGATCTCGCCGTTCCGGTGGCCCTTCACGTCGTAGGGACCTTCGGTATGGCGGGCACGTTCGATGAGCTGGCGCGGGCGGGACGATTCGGAGCCGACAATATCTTCATTCACATGACCGGAATGAGCGATCTTGCGTGGAAGGTCGCCGCTGACGTGGGTGCGCACGTATCCCTCGCCGTGCCCATCGAGATGGCGATGCGCCACGGTATGCCTCCGTTGCAGAAGGCGCTCGACCTAGGCATGCAGCCGTCGCTCTCCAGTGACGTGGAGTGCACCATGACGTCGGATCCGTTCACGCTGATGCGCAGTGCCTTTACGCTCCAGCGTGCGTTGGTGAATGAGGCGGCGCTGTCGGGGAAGGATCAACTACCGGAGCTGCTCACTTGTCATGATGTGATTCGCTTTGCGACTCAAGAGGGCGCCAGGGGCCTGAAGCTGGACGGCAAGACCGGCTCTCTGACGCCGGGCAAGCAGGCGGACGTCGTTCTGCTCGATGCGGCCGCACTGAATGTCGCTCCGCTCAATCATGCGCCCGGTGCCGTCGTCACCCTCATGGACCGAAGCAACGTCGATTCCGTGATGGTCGCGGGCAAGATTCGAAAGTGGAAGGGTGAGCTGATCGGCGCGGATCTCGCCAAGCTGCAGCGCGAGCTCGAAGCGAGCCGTGACCACCTGTTCGCAGCGGCGGGCATCGAGCGTGATCTGTTCCGAACGTGTTCCTCGGCGGCTGCGGCGGGCGCAAAAGGCACGTGATGCGCACGCTTGCCTGACCGACCGAGGCGCCCTCGCCGCAGGCGAGGGCGCTGTGCTGATGGCATTTCACACTGCAGGGGTCCACATGATGATGGAGCCGCTTTCCGGAGGGGCGTGATGGAGGCGAAGGTTGGACTGATCGGCGTGGGGCGGATGGGCTCTGCCATCGCGCGCCGACTACTCGACGCGGGCTGCGATGTGCTGCTGTACAACCGCACACCGCAGAAGGCGGCGGCGCTGGTGCAGGCCGGTGCGCGCACCGCACATTCCATTGAGGCGGCCTGCGCCGGCCGCGATCTGCTGATCACCATGGTTGCGGACGATACGGCCCTGCAGGAAGTGGCGCTCGGGCCCGGCGGAGTGCGCGAGAGCCTGCCGGCGGGAGCAACGCATGTGGCGATGGGTACGCACAGCGTCGCGGTGATCCGTGCCATCGAGGCGGCGCACCAGGCGGCGCGGCAGAATTTCGCGGCCGCACCGGTGCTCGGTCGTCCCGAGGCCGTGGATGCCGGACAGGCCGGCATCATCGCCGGCGGGTCGGCCGCGGCGCTCGGCTCCTGCGCTGCGATGCTCGCGGTCATCGGTCGGCGCGTGTTCGAAGCCGGAGGCAGCGCCGAGCGGGCCGCAGCCCTCAAGCTGACCAACAATTTCGTGCTGGCCGGATGCATCGAAGTGCTGAGCGAGGCATTCGCGCTGGTTCGCAAGCACGAGGTGGAGCCCGCCGTGTGTTTCGATATGTTGACCGAGGGGCTGTTCTCGGCGCCGGCATACCGTACCTACGGGCGCATCATCGCCGAGCAGAACTACGACCAGGTGAGCTTCACGGCCCTACTGGGATTGAAGGACATGAATCTGGTGCTCGCCGCGGCGGACGCTGCGCGCGTGCCGCTGCCGAGCGCCAATGTGGTTCGTGATCGGCTGCTGACCGCAATAGCCCGCGGCGACGGCGATCGCGATTGGTCGGTGATCGCCCGCGAGCAGGCCCGGGCCAGTGGGCTCGATTGATTCGGAGAAATTGCCATGAAATACAATCGTCCGCACGCCACGGCCCCCTGGGGAACGATGGCCAAAGACTGGGAGCTCGGGGTCGACTACCCCCGCATGGTGCGTGAACGCTTCGAGCGCGCGCAGAGCGCGGTCAAAGCGGTGGGTTTGGGCGCCGTGCTGTGCTTCAACGTAGATAATGTGCGCTACATCACCGGCACGCACATTGGGGAGTGGGCACGCGACAAGTTCGACCGGTACTGCCTGTGTCCGCGCGACGGAGAGCCGTACCTGTGGGATCCGGCGCCGCCGGCAAAGCGCATCAGCTCACCCTGGATCGCCGAGCGGGTTGCCGCGCCGGTGAGCAATCTGCAGGGCGCATTGCCGCCGACGACCGGCGCACAGAAGGATTTTGCGCGCCAGATCAAGAAGATGCTGGTCCATTACGGTATCGAGCGTGAGCCGCTGGGGATCGACCTGCTCGAGCTTCCCATGCTGCGCGCGCTCGAGAAGGAGGGCATCGAGGTGGTCGACGGCCAGCAGGCGATGCTGGATGCGCGTGAGACCAAGACGCCGGAGGAGATCCAGTGCCTGAAGGTCGCGGCCGCGATGGTCGACGCGACCTACTACGATATCTGCAAGGCGATCCGGCCCGGCATGCGCGAGAACGAGCTGGTGGCGATCGCCAACGACCGCCTGTTCCGGCTCGGCTCGGAGCGGGTCGAGTGCGTGAATTCCGTCGCGGGCCCGCGCGGCACCCCGCACTGCCATACCTTCTCCGACCGCATCATCCAGCCGGGTGATATGGTGTACCTGGACATCATGCACTCTTTCAACGGCTATCGCACCTGCTACTACCGCACGTTCGTTTGCGGCGAACCGAACAAACACCAGCTCGAGGCGTACGATCTGGCGTCGAAGTGGATCAGCGCCTCGATAGATGCGATCCGCCCGGGGGCGACGGTCGATGAGATCGCCCGCAGCTGGCCCGCAGCCGAGGAGTTCGGCTATCGCGACGAGGAGGAGGCCTTTCTGCTGCAATACGGCCATGGCATCGGCCTGAGCCTCTGGGAACGGCCGATCATCACTCGGCGCTTCACGGGGCAGGGCAAGGTATTGAAGGAAGGCATGGTGTTTGCCGTGGAGACGTGGAAAGGTGCCGCCGACGGCTCCGGGGCCGCGCGTATCGAAGAGGAAGTCGTGGTGACGCGCGATGGCTGCGAGGTGATTACGAACTTCCCCTCACATCGGTTGATTTCCTGCGGCCTGCCCGGCTGCGACGTGTTCTAGGACGGGGCTGGGACGCGGGCCGCGCTCCCCGGGAGTCCTGGCGCGCCGGGGCGAGCCGACTCGGCGCGGTCTCGGCCGGATGCGCCGAGGCGCAAGCGGCCGGTACCGCCCCCAAATCCGGCCCGATCGTCATGAACTCACGAACAATGCTTGGGTGAAACAAGACCATGGCCCAAAAAACAAGACCGATCGCCGCGAAGACGGCGCCGCCGGCGGAGATCTCCGCGGACAAGCGCCTGGAGATGTACCGGCTGCAGGTTCTGCTGCGCCAGGCGGAGCAGCGCGCCTATGACTTGTTCCTGGAGAACAAGATCAAAGGCACGAGCCATCTTTCATTGGGCCAGGAGGCGGTGGCGGCCGGGGCGGCGGCGGCGATGCGACCCGGCGATCTGTCCTTCTGCACGTACCGTGGACACGCACATACGCTCGCGCGCGGCGTGCCGGTCGAGAAGGTGCTCGGCGAGCTGATGGGGCGCGACAACGGGTTGATGCGGGGCAAGGGCGGCTCGATGCACCTCACGTCCGTCGAGCACGGTGTGATGGGGTCGTACGCGATTGTCGGCGCGCATCTGCCCATCGCGTGCGGCGCCGCATGGCGGGCGCAGTACAAAGGTCACGGCGACGTGTCGGTCTGCTTCTTTGGCGATGGCGCCACCAATATCGGCGCCTTCCATGAGGCGTTGAATTTCGCCGCCTGCAGGAAGCTCCCGGTGGTGTTCGTCTGCGAGAACAACCTGTACATGGAATACACACCGATTGCGGAGGTGACCGCGGTGGAGCACCCGGGCGCCGATCGCGCCTGCGCGTATGGGCTCGAGCGCATCGTCATCGACGGCAACGACGCGGACGTCGTCTACCTCACCATGTCGACGGCGTTCGCGCGCGCGCGCGCCGGCGAGGGACCGTCGCTGATCGAATGCCTCACCTACCGCCACAGCGGGCACAGCCGCGCCGATCCCGCGAAGTATCGGCCTCCCGGCGAGCTTGACCGGTGGAAGGAGCGCGATCCGGTGTCGATTTATCGCAAGCGGCTCGAGACACAGGGCGTGCCGGCCGAGACGTTGGATGGGATCGATGCGGACGTTCGCCGCATCGTCGATGACGCCACCAAGGCCTGCGATGCCGCCCCATCGACTTCGACGGATATTTTGTTCACAGACGTCTATGCGGACGGGGGCTGTTCATGGCGCAACTGACGTATCGCGAGGCGGTGGTGCGAGGTATCGCGCAGGAAATGGCGCGCGACGAGAATGTCGTGCTGCTTGGAGAGGATGTTGCAAAGGCTGGAGGCGTGTTCAAGGCGACCGTGGGCCTGTTTGATCAGTTTGGACCCAAGCGTGTTCTCGATACGCCGATTTCCGAGCAGGCCATACTCGGGGCGACGATGGGAGCCGCGATGACCGGCCTCAGGCCGATCGCCGAGATCATGTTCGCCGATTTTCTCGGAGTCTGTTACGACTATATCGCCAACGAGTTTCCGAAGACCCGGTACATGACCAACGGCCAGGTCGGCTGTCCGCTGGTCGTGCGCTGCGGAAACGGCGGCGGCGCCCGCTTCGGCGCGCAGCACAGCCAGAGCGTCGAGAACTGGTGCATGCAGTTTCCAGGGCTCAAGGTGGTCTCTCCGTCCTCCCCGGTGGACGTCATCGGGCTGCTGGCGGCGGCGGTGCGTGATCCCGATCCGGTCGTTTTTCTCGAGCACAAATCGCTTTATGCGGTCAAAGGCGAGGTGCCCGACGGGGAGATTGTCGATGCGCTCGGGACGGCCAAGATCCTGCGCCCCGGCCGTGATGCGACGGTGCTGGCGCTCGGACTGATGGTGCCGCGCTCGCTGCAGGCGGCGGAGGTGCTTCAGGCCAAGCACAACATCAGCTGCGAGGTGATCGACGTACGCTCGCTCGTGCCGCTGGACACGCAGTGCATCCTGGGGTCGGTCGCGCGCACCGGCAGGGTGTTCACCGTGGAGGAGAATCCGCGCCTGCTGGGTTGGGGGAGCGAGGTCGTCTCGATCATCGCGGATGAAGCGTTTTACGATCTCGACGGCCCGGCCGTGCGCATCACGACCCCGAACATCCCCTTGCCGGCGGCGGACGCGCTGGAGGATCTGGCGATTCCATCGGTGGATCGCATCGTCGCGATGATCCATCGGTCGTTGGCGGCGTGATGTCATGACGACGGATTACGCGGGCGAGCTGGCCGGTGTGCACACGGACCTTTGGGTGGACGGCCGGTGGCGTCCGTCTCATTCCGGCGAGCGTTTCGAGGTCATAGACCCCGCCACGGAGCGGCAAATCGCGACTGTTGCGAGTGCGGCGCCCGAGGACTGCCAGGCGGCTCTCGATGCCGCCGCACATGGCCTCGAGCTCTGGTCGCGGAAGACGCCGCGCCAGCGCGCCGAGGTGCTGCGCAAAGCCTGGGAGCTCATGATCAAGGATCGAGAGCGGATCGCACGCATCATCACGCTCGAGAACGGCAAGAGTCTGAGCGACGCGCGCGGCGAGGTGAGCTACGCGGCGGAGTTCTTCCGCTGGTACGCCGAGGAGGCGGTACGCGTCGTCGGGCGGATTTCCCATGCTCCGGAATCCGGGGCGCGGATCATGGTGCAGCACAAGCCGGCCGGAATAGCACTCCTGGTCACTCCATGGAATTTTCCGGCTGCGATGGCCACGCGCAAGATCGGTCCGGCGCTGGCCGCGGGCTGCAGCGTCGTCATCAAGCCGGCGAGCGCCACACCGTTGACCATGCTTGCCCTGATGCCGCTGCTGGCGGAGGCGGGCGTTCCGCCGGGAGTGGTCAATGTCGTTCCGTCGCGGCGCTCGCGGCAGGTGGTCGCGGGCATGCTGGCGGACTTGCGTGTGCGGGTCGTTTCCTTTACGGGCTCGACCGAAGTGGGCCGTGACCTGATCCGGGAAGCCGCGAACAACGTGGTGCGGCCCTGCATGGAACTCGGGGGTAACGCGCCGTTCATCGTCCTGGACGATGCGGACCTCGAGGCAGCGCTGGAGGGGGCGATGATCGCGAAGATGCGCAACATGGGTGAGGCGTGCACGGCGGCCAATCGCTTCTACGTGCACGAGTCGCTCGCCGCGCAGTTCTCGCAGCGGCTGGCCGAGCGCATGGGCGCGCTGAAAACCGGAAACGGATTGAGCGAAGGCACGAGCGTCGGTCCGCTCATCGACGCTGCCGCGCGCGACAAGGTGGCGAGCTTGGTTGCCGAGGCGGTGAGCCGAGGGGCGCGGCTGCTGACGGGCGGGAAGGCGCCCGCAGGTCCGGGCTTTTTCTACCTTCCGACGGTGATTGCGGATGTTCCGGCGGATGCCGCCCTCGTGCGCGAGGAGATCTTCGGGCCGGTTGCCGCCGTGCAGAGTTTCCGCAGCGATGAGGAGGTAGTGCGGCTCGCGAATGCGTGCGAGCTGGGTCTGACCGCCTACCTGTACACGCGCGACCTTGCCCGTGGCCTGCACCTAGCCGAGCGGCTGGAAGTCGGCATGGTGGGCCTCAATCGCGGCCTGGTCTCCGATCCGGCGGCGCCGTTCGGCGGGGTGAAGCTCAGCGGACTCGGCCGAGAAGGAAGCAGTGAGGGGATTCAGGAATATCTCGAGACACAGTACATCGCGGTCCGATGGTGAGGAGCTGAGTGATGCAGATCCTGATGCCGCAGCTCGGTGAGACCGTCACCGAGGGCACGATCAGCAAGTGGCACAAGGCCGTAGGCGATCCCGTGGCGCCGGGCGATCCGCTGTTTGAGATTGAAACCGATAAGACCTCGATGGAAGTGCCGGCCGTCGTGGCTGGAGTTCTCCGGGAGGTTCTCGTGCCGGCCGGCGATACCGTGCCGGTGGGAACGGTGGTCGGCGTAGTCGCCGAGCCGGCCGGCGAGCCGGCCGCTTCCGCCGCATTACCGCAAACGCCGGCCGCCGCACCCAAGACCGCCGAAGTCCCGACCGCCGTGCCGGCGGGGGGATCGCACGCGGCGGCCGTTGCGAGACCCTCCGCTTCTTCGATGGTGACGGTGCAGCCGATCGATCCGGTCCACGGACCGCGCACCCCCCTGCGCAACTTCGGCAGGGCCAGGCTGCCGAGCGGCGTGAAGGCCAGCCCGCGGGCGCGGCGCCTCGCGGCGGAGGCGTCGGTGGACCTCGCGCGGGTACGCGGCACCGGTCCCCGCGGCTGCATCGTGGCGGCGGATATCCGTCGCGCTCCGCCGAAGGCGCAAACGGAGCCGGCACGCGATGCGGACCAGGTCAAATCACTGTATGAGGGCACGAGCTATCGCGAGGTGCCGCTCGACGTCATGCGCAAGACCATTGCCCGCCGCCTCTCCGAGTCCAAGCAGCAGGTGCCGCACTTTTACGTGAGCGGCGAGCTCAATGTCGAGGCGATGCTGGCGCTGCGCAAGCAGATCAACGAGACGGCGTTGCAGCGCGTTTCGCTCAACGACTTCCTGGTCAAGGCTTACGCGCTGGCGCTGCGGCGCGTACCGGCCGCGAACGTCGCCTGGGCGGGCGATCGTCTGTTGCAATTCGAGCACTCCGATATTGGAGTGGCCGTCGCGGTGCCGGGCGGCTTGGTGACGCCGGTCGTGCGCAATGCCGATACCAAGAGCCTGATGAGCCTGGTCGGTGAGCTGGGCGGACTGGCGGCCCGTGCCCGGGAGCGCAAATTGCAGCCGGCCGAGTACGCGGGAGGAGCCGCAACCGTCAGTAACCTGGGCATGTACGGGGTGCGCAGCTTTCAGGCGATCGTCAATCCTCCGCAGGCGACCATTCTGGCGGTGGGCGCCGCCGAGCGACGAGTCATCGAAGCTGCGGATGGAACGCTGCGGGCGGCGTCAATGCTCACGGTGTGCATCTCCGCCGACCATCGGGCCGTCGATGGCGTAGTCGCCGCGGAACTGTTCGCCGCTTTGCGCCAGATCATCGAGACTCAGATCAGCGCCGTTCTCTAGGCGGCGTGTCAGGCGCGAATGCGCCTGCGGCGCTCAAGTGCATCCGCCGCCCGTGCCGTTGTTCACCGCATTCACGGCGTGAATGTGAACAAGGGCCCGGGAGGAACGCGCCGCAAGCATGCGAAATCGCCCAGTTTTCATGAAGCTGTCATGGAACCGTGGCCTAATTCCCCCTGTGTCACAGTGAGCGAGCCGCCCCACGGTGTCCGCCGCAGACGATCACTATCATTTTCGAACGATCTGGATCTCCGACATCCATCTGGGCACTCCCGGGTGCCAGGCCTACTATCTGCTCGATTTCCTGCGCACGCACAAGTCGAACACGCTCTATCTGGTCGGCGACATCCTGGATGGTTGGCAGCTGAAGAAAAGCTGGTACTGGCCTCAGGCGCATAACGATGTGGTGCAGAAGATTCTTCGCAGCGCCCGCAAGGGTGCGCAGGTCGTCTACGTTCCGGACAATCACGATGAGTTGGTGCGTCAATTCATCGGACTGCATCTGGGCGAAATAGCCATCGTCGAAGAGGCGATCCACACGACCGCTGCCGGCAAACGGCTCTGGGTCGTGCACGGCGATTTGTTCGACAGCGTCATGCAGCACGCGCGCTGGCTCGCGTACATCGGCGACTGGATGTACGGGACTGTCTTGCAGCTCAATCGCTGGTTCAACGTCGTCCGCCAGCGTCTGGGACTGCCGTACTGGTCCATGTCGCACTACTTGAAGCACAAAGTGAAGAACGCGGTCAACTTCATCTCCGACTTCGAGCACGTGATGACCGAAGAGGCGCGCCGGCGCGGTTGCGACGGCGTTGTTTGCGGACACATTCACAAGGCCGAGGTGCGCGAGATCAACGGCATCCTCTACTGCAACGACGGCGACTGGGTGGAGAGCCTGACCGCGCTCGCCGAGGACTTCGATGGCAGGCTGCACTTGATCCACTGGCGCAGCCGTCTGACGGAGCCGATGAATCTCGGGCGCATCACGGAGGAGCTGCCGGCGGTCAACCCGGTGCCGACATGATGCGGTGGCGGGTTTGGGCTGCGTCGTCGAAGACTGACGTCACGCGGGGCGAAATCGCCGGGCGTGGAAGCCTCGGCCCGACGTGCGGCCATGGTCGGGGGCGGTAATGAAGATCATGGTGGTCACCGATGCCTGGAAGCCGCAGGTCAACGGCGTCGTGCGGACGCTGCAGACCACGGCGCGCGAGCTTCAGGCGATGGGCCACACGGTCGACTTTCTCACGCCGCTGGAATTCTCGACGCTGTCGTGCCCGACCTATCCGGATATTCGTCTGTCGCTGTTCCCCGGAGGCAGGGTCATTCGGCGCATCATGGACTTCGATCCGGACGCTCTGCACA